>Ga0194115_10004687_pt1 | contig 14561 bp, 12 predicted proteins | sample TA2MahsurfametaG_3_FD_148656 | JGI IMG/M metagenome (GOLD analysis project Ga0194115, IMG submission 148656) | Freshwater microbial communities from Lake Tanganyika, Tanzania - TA2015002 Mahale S4 surface | ecosystem: Environmental > Aquatic > Freshwater > Lake | place: Tanzania: Lake...
TTTGATAAACATTTGATCAGTTTTGAAAATAATGGAAAGATTGTTTTATCTAACATCATAGAAGCTAATGCTTATAAAAGGATTGGAGTATCAGGTCATGAAAAAATAGAAAACCTGAGCCAAGAAAATCATCTTTACTTAGAAAGGCATCGAAATTTGTTGTTACTATAAAGTGTTATAATAATTCTTCATTTTGTCTGACATTAATTTCCTCCTTTCGGTCAAGAAGCTGTCGTATTCATCAACTGCAAGATCAAATATTGATTCAGGAATACAGTGTGTTTTCAAATTGTCCAATAATTCATCCTTGGATTGAATGGCTCCATATTTGATTTTTCCTCCATTGCATTGATCCTTTAATTCATTAAAGTAGGTATTTGGAGATTTTGCACCTATGGCAATATTAATCTCTTGCTGCATCAATACATAGTTTGCAATTTGGTTATAATCCCCTCTTGACTTATTATTCGTTTTTAAATAGGTCTTTGGGAATATGTGGTGAATATCCCCTTTATATAATATGATATCGGCAACTGTAATATCTCTGGATAAAAACCCACGATCCTGTCCTTTAACTTGTGAAGCTTGATAAACATGAAATACTGGACTACTTGCAACTGAAGTGTCCAAGCGCTGAATTAATCCAAAATTCCAAAATGAATCGGATAGTTCTGCTTGCTCAATACTCTCAAGATACTCTTTAAATGGTCTATTTGAAATCTGTTTGATATCAAAGTCAAATGTACTTTCAGGTGAACTTCCATATCGGCCGGTAAGTACAGAGAAAACAAACCAACGAGAAACTAATCTACCAATTTCTCCTTGTGGAACTCCGTCTTCACGAAGTTTTAGATATATGATATATGCGAAATCTAATGCGTTTTTGGAACGGATTAATTCTGGAGTTATAAATCCTGCTGAACGAATAATCATAACAAACTTCTTGAAATAATCTTCCTTCATGAATCGAAGTGTAGAGAATTTCATTCGCTCAAATGTTTCTGCAGCAATACTCTCTTCAAAATCTCTTGTCTCAAAATTTCTTCCAGACAATAAACTTACAAGATCAGACATTCTTCCTCTGGAGAACTCAGAAGTAAATGCCACGCGAAGCATATCTGTATAGCTTGGGTCATACAAATCATCTTTCTCATCTTTCAACCATGACATCGCTTTAAAGTAGTCAGTTGAAGCAAATTCTTTATCATTATCTCTGATATGCTCATGAAATTGAGGTGCAACTGCCAAATGACAGAAATAATCAATTGCTTTTCTCAGATTTGGACCATCAAGTTTTTCATTTGAAGCTATTTTACTCATTGCAAAGTCTGCCTGCGAGAGCACAACACCCTGAGAATTAATTCTAATGAAAATTTCAGTTACTGTTTCAATATCAAGGTCATGGGCTAAATCTATTGTTCCAATTTGCTTATGTTGAATACTAAGAAGATTACTGATATTTTTTTCAATTTCATCAATGTCTTTATCAGCATTCAATTCAGCATATTTTCGTACAATTTGTATAATACTTCCTGATGTCATGACTTCAGAAATATCAGGAATCCATGATTTGTCTTTTAAAATAGCTGGATTTTGTACCTCAAAAGACTCTGTTTGGGGGTTGAATGCAATTTTTATTCTAACCTTATCATATTCTTTGTTAATGACATACTCACCAAGAACTGCTGCTCGCAATGCCGTTATCCTTTGTTGACCATCAATCAATATTTTCTTACCCTCGGATAATTTACCATCTTTCAACCGAACATTAGGGTTTTGCCAAGTAATTACGTAGCCAATTGGATATCCCTTATATAAGGAATCCATGAGATCTCTAACCTTCGTATTATCCCATACGAATGGTCTCTGAACTTCTGGAATTGCAATTTGCCCATCTTTTACAAAGGCTAGGAATGTTGATATCTGATGCTGATTTACGGCGTATTTCTGAGTTTGCATTATGATATTGTTTCTAAATAATTAATCTTTTTCTTATTTAAATACTTCAAGTGTCTTTGGATTAGTAACTCCATTATAATGCTTGAATTAGCCCTAGATTAAATGATTTATTCAACTTCAACAGGTTCTTTTCTTAGCGCCTCTCTCAAAACCTGTTGAAGTAGTTTTTCATTTTGTGATTCACTTTGTTTGATGCTTTCTTCCAACTCATCGCAATACTGCATCAGTTCATCTAATTTCTGAACGATGCGGTTTTGTTCTGCTGAAGGCGGAAGAGGAATTAATAGTTCAGTTACATCCTCTTTTTTTAAATTAGGTTGTTGACCTTTCCCTTCAAACATTCCTTTGTAAATATTCAAGACAAAATCTGAACCTAAAAAAGAATATACATAATCGTTATTAATAAGCTTGGTGCTTCTAATTACAGCCACGCGTTGATTTAGAAGCGATTCGTTGTATGAATCAGGACACTTGCTAATTTTAAGTCCGTCAGCAATATATGGACGTGTTAACGCTAATATCAAATCATTCTTGTAAACTAAATAATGCTTGTGCTTTTCTTTAAAGTTTGATGGTAAGACGTCATCTGTTTCAATAACAGACCTAACACCAGCATTAGTGATTTTTATGCATTTAACTCCTTCTCCCTTTTTAAAATCTTCGCTATTAAAATTATTACCAGAAATAAAAGTGGAAACTTCCCCCAACCTACACCAAACCCAATTTTCAGGAATTTCAAAAGGAATTTCTTCGAGCTTGGTGGGTGGTAGTTCTTTTTCCTTTTTTAGCTTCTTTTCAGAAATCAGTTTTGATTTCTCAGCTTTTATCTTTTTAAGCAATTCACTTGCCGGTTCGTCTTTAGAGTTCTGAGGAACTAATTTACCCTGAACAGCATCTTGCAATAACTGATGACGTAGTTTTTTAACTAAATCTAATTGAATTTTCAATTCAGCATCTAAAACATTACTCGCTACCTGTGAATGTATTAACTTATTATAGAGGATTAGTTGTTCTCCAAATTCGGGAATTGTAATTTCAATATTACATAAGTCTTCAAATCTCAACGCTTGTCTTACTGTTCCTCTTGCATAGAATTTAATTTGCCTTAAACCTTCATCTGATTTTAAAAACTTGAATAGCAATTCAGGTATAATTGAACTTGGCTTGGGCTTAAAAACAACATAGGCTGGGCTAATTAATCCTTTTGTATCATCGCTAACCAATCCAATAGAACCAACATTCACACGATAAGGATTGTATGCGAAACAACCCTTTTCAATTATCTTATAATCTTCTGCTTTATCCTCCGCTGCATATTTCGTTTTAATGATGCCTTCTTCATTACTTACTCCATAAAAATCTAATCCATCAGCACCACCAACATCTTTGGCTCTGACAGAAAAGTTGTCCAATATCTCACCTAATCGAACAGTCCTCCAACTCATTTTACAGCTTGCTTTAGTTGGTTTAATAATTTGTGACTATTATCAAAGCTTTTGGCCAATTGCTCCATAAGTTCAGCACTGCTTAGCTCTATAGTTTGTTCCTTTTTTGTCGGATTTTTTATATCCAAATCATATCCTCGTTCAACTATAGTTTTGATATTCACCTTCCAAGCAACTTCACTTTGTTTACGACTATCCCACCATTCTTTAATTGGGTCAAACTCTTTTAATTGAATTGGACGTGTTTTATTATAAGCTTTATAGCCTTCTGGCATTCGATGTTCATAATACCAAACATCTTTGGTAGGCTGACCCTTTTCGAAAAATAACAAATTAGTGGCTACCGTTGCGTATGGTTGAAATACAGAATTAGGTAACCTTATAATTGTATGAAGATTACAATCCTCTAATAATTTCTGACGCACACGTTGTTTAACACCATCTCCTGTTAAGCTTCCATCAGGCAAGACTATTCCTGCTCTACCACCTTGTTTTAGTAAATGAATCATCAATATCAAAAACAAGTCTGCACTTTCCTTAGTACGATATACCTGAGGAAAATTACTTTCATTACCATTTGCTACTATTCCGCCGAACGGGGGATTAGCGAGTATCACTGACTTTCTGTGTTTCTCAGTGAAATTAGTTAAAGGTTGTTCTAATGCATCTCCAAATTTGATATTAGGAATCTCGATGTCGTGAAGAATTAAATTAGTCGTTGCCAGTAAGTAAGGTAGTGGCTTGTATTCCCAACCCTCAATGTTTTCTTCAATACTTTTCCTCTCCTCAATATTTTTTGCCTGTTTTTTTAAATGTTCAATTGCACAGGTCAAATAGCCTCCAGTGCCACAAGCCGGGTCAAGAACCTTTTCACCTAATTGAGGATTAATGATTTCTGTTATGAATTGAGTTATTGCTCTTGGAGTATAAAATTCTCCACTTTTACCCGCACTTTGTAATTCCTTTAGTATTGTTTCATACAACTCACCAAAAGCGTGGCGGTCTTTAGCAATATTAAAATCAATTTCATTAAGCTTGTTCAACACTTTTCGGATGTTGATACCACTTTTCATATAGTTATTATTCCCCTCAAATACTTCACGTACAATGACCGCTCTTTGATTGCCGGCACTTAAGTCTAAATTGCGAAGTGCAGGAAATAATTGTCTGTCTACAAATTCTAATAATTCATCTCCAGTCATTCCCTCGTCATCTCCAGCCCAATTACCTTTTTCTTTCACCCAATGAAATTTGTCAGGAATAGGGGACTTATACTTGTCGTCGAGTAACTCTAATTCTTTATCCTTATCAGAAAATATCTTTAAAAATAGCATCCACCCCAATTGCTCAATGCGTTGCGCATCACCATTCAATCCGGTGTCTTGCCACATTATAGTTTGAATACTTTTTACAATCCCTCCAATGTTACTCATTATCTTATGCTATTTTGTATAATTCGGTTTCAAGTTCTCTTACAGCTTGCAGATACTTTTCTTTACTTCCAAATTGGTTAATAATTTCAATCGGTGAACCTAGTTCATCAAATGGGTTCACTCTCAATACTTCAATACTTTCTATGTTAGTTATTCCCTCGTCTGCATATTTGTCTAAAAGAGCTTCTAATACTTTTTTAGCTTGTTCACCATATTTTGCGAAGTAGTTTCTTTTCTTCACGTTATTAGCCCGTTCGTTTCTTGTCAGTGGCGGCTGGTCGTAGGCTACGTGACAAATTAGGTCGAATAAATCAACCTCTTTGTTGACAGCATCATATAAGGCTTCAACCATTACACCCTGGTCTTGAAGTTCAGCAATTATTGCTTCTTTTCTATCAGTCTTATTCCATCGATTGATGAACTCATCAAGAGATGAATATTTTCCTAAAATAATTTCTTTAGTATGGGATTTTAAACTGGTAGTAATAGGTTTTCCGTGTTGGTCAAAGTGAAGTTCTCTACTTATCAATATAGAAACATCTACACCATTTACATATACCTTTTCCCTTGGTTCGTTTACAACTTGAGACCCAGTATTTGGTTCTGGGTATCTTATCTCAGGTGGTGTCATTATAACTTCTTCACCCGATACAATATCAATGACTGGTTCGGCATTATCTTCTTCCTCTTCTACGATACCTGTTAAATCCGTTTCCTCAGTTACTAGTTTAATCCTAATTGGGTCACCATCAAATGCCGAATCTGCAAATAAGTCGGTCGCATTTCTGAAGTCTAAAATGGTAAAGTACAGTTTACCATATTCTTCATTAATCCTTGTACCTCGACCAATGATTTGCTTGAACTTAGTCATAGAATTAATATTCGAATCAAGCACAATTACTTTACAAGTCTGTGCATCAACACCGGTTGTCATTAATTCAGATGTGGTCGCAATAACAGGATACTTTTCTTCAGGATTAATGAAATTGTCCAATTCCTTTTTTCCTTCGTCATTATCACCTGTAATCTGCATAACATATTTGTAATTCTGAGCTACTAAATCAGAGTTATGTTTTGTAATTGCAGTTCTCATTCGTTCTGCGTGGTCGATATCGACGCAGAAAATAATTGTCTTTGCGAATCTATCGTAACCTTTAAGAAACTCTGTAAGCTTCTTAGCTACCAAATCTGTTCTTTCATCAATTACAAGGTTCTTGTCAAAATCCTTTCTGTTGTAAATTCTATCTTCAACTTCATTGCCATCTTTATCTTTCTTGCCTTGTTCAGGTCTCCAACCCTCCGCATCAATATTTAATCCAACACGAAGTACTCTATAAGGTGCGAGAAATCCATCGTCAATTCCCTGACGCAAGGAGTAGGTATAAACTGGATCGCCAAAGTATTCAAGATTACTTGCAGTCTCGGTTTCCTTTGGAGTTGCTGTTAGACCAATGTGTGTTGCATTTTGAAAGTAGTTTAATATCTCTCTCCAGCTACTATCTTCCTTTGCGCTTCCTCTGTGACACTCATCAATCACTATTAAATCAAAAAAGTCTCGTGAAAACTGTTTATAGACATTCGCAGCATCATCTGTTCCTGATAAACCTTGATATAGAGCAAGATAAATTTCAAAGCTTTTATCTATTTGTCTGTGCTTCACCACAGTCATTTTATCTTTAAAGTGTTTGAAATCGCCTCTTCTTGTTTGGTCAATTAAAGCATTCCTATCCGCCAAAAAAAGAATACGTTTTTTAGCTCTATTCTTCCAAAGTCGATGTATGATTTGGAATGCTGTGTAAGTTTTACCTGTACCGGTAGCCATTACCAAAAGAACCCTATTCTGACCTTTTGCAATTGCTTCAACGGTTCTGTTTATAGCTATTTGTTGATAGTATCTTGGTTTTCTATTAGTGCCATCAAAGTAATAATCTTGAGAAACAATACTTCCCGCTTCAGTTGTTACAATACCTTTAAATTTTTTGTATCGTTCCCAAAGCTGTTCAGGGGAAGGAAAATGGTCTAATCCAATTTCAGTTTCGATATTACCATCAGCAGCAGTTCTATCGTGAAATAAAAACCCATCTCCATTACTACTGAAAACACATGGGATATCTAATATTTTGGCATAATCTAGACCTTGTTGAATCCCAGCCCTTACTGAATGATTGTTATCCTTTGCTTCAATTATTGCAATTGGGATATTGGGCTTGTAGTAAAGAATGTAGTCGGCTCTTTTTCTTGTCCCTCTGGCAGTGATTTTACCTCGGACATATATTTTACCATCAGTAAATGAAACTTCCTCCAATACTTGTACTTGAGTATCCCAGCCTGCTTTTTCGATCGCGGGTGTTATATATTTTGTGCATATATCGCGCTCAGATAAACTCTTTTTATTCATTTTTGGTGTTCGGTAAAAGCTTGTATTATATGACTTGGTAATAAATTCTCCTAAAAAGTTGAAAATTACCAAACCTAATCAAGTTACTAAAATTCACTTTTTAATCAAAGTGAACATTCATTGAATTTCAACGCCTTACAACTTGTTGCGCTAAAGATGCGCTAAAAAATGTTCACTTAGGCGGCAATTTTCACTGATCAGAATATTTTAGCCCAGAACCTATTTCACATCTAAAATATTCATCATGTCAAAGAAAAATCAAAAGACCACAACCTACAGTTTGGATTGGGATACCATTGTAAATCTTGAATCGAGACTCCTCAGAGACTTCCAGAATAGGAAAGATCTCATAAAAGGGAGAGAACTTATTATGATATCCATTGGTGCCCGACTAGGAATGCGAGTAATTGATAATCTGAGTCTCAAATATGAGGATTTAATGAACCTAAAGGTTGGAGAGAGGTTCATCAGAATTGAGAAGAAAACAGATAAAGAAAGGATTCTGGTGATGTCCACCAAACTCAGGGAGGTATTGGATTTGGTTATAGAAGTTCTAAAACCAATCCCTTCCCATTTTATCTTCTCCTCCCAAAAAGGAAAAGGACGAACACCCATGACAGTGCAGTGTTTTAATCGGATTTTAAAGGGAATTATGAGGGAGTATAAGGTCAAATATATTGGAAACTGTTCCAGTCATCTCCTCCGAAAATCGTGGGTCGTAGGGTCTATAAAGAAGGGATTTGAGAATGGCGACCACCTGTCATTAATTAAGGTGAGTAGGTTGATTGGACATAGCAATGTGTCTACAACTCTTAGGTATACGAATTTTGAGACCAGTCAAGCATTGTCTCTATATGAGTTGTCTTAAAAGATAAAGAATTGTGATAAGTAACGCATTTTGCATGATCTGGAATCGAACATGACTGGCTTTAAAAGTATAAACTCTTGAAATTCAATCTACTTGAGCTTGATCTGCTCCCTGATCAGGTGAGAATTTGATTGGCTCAGGGTCGAACTCAGCCGGATCAAAGTCAGCAACTTCAACACTGTTTATTGAGTGATGTAATTGATATGAATGAATGATAAATGAAATATAAGCGGCTACATCCTCTACATAACCTCCTATTCCAATTTTTGGAGTATTAACTCCATGCTCCTGTAAAAGACGATTTAAAACAGTATATACATAAGCGTACCCTTTTTCGGTTTTGAATCTATGATTGAATTGTGAGTCTTTTGCAAAAGAGAATACCATGATATCATCAGTTGACATTATATTTTCGTTGCTCATATTATTTTGATTTAATTGTTTTATGCTCCATTATTTTATTTTCAATTTGCTCCTCCAAAAGTTTGTCTATTATGTGTTTTATCTGATGCTCACTTAAAATAATTCTGAACTTTGATTTTTGCTTTACACTTTTTATATCTGCCAGATCCTGAAATTTCATGATAAATGTTTTCAATAAATATAATCTACTTGTTTAAAAAGGTTTTTATTGGGCCAGAAATAATTGCTTCTACTTCGAGCAAAGATTAATATCTGTTAGTGTGTCACAACACGTCATTTCTTTGAAATATTATTAACTATTAAAACTGAATTCCCTGCTGGAACACATTGAATCTGGAATTTCGTATTACCGGATTGCCGTAATACATCAATAAGTTTTGATATTGGATATGTATCGGTAACACGACAAATAAATCTTTTATTACCCATATTTCTAAGATAGCTTGCCAATTTCAACCGGTCACTGAGGGGGTAACCAGATTTTAATCTCACTAATTTCATCGCTAGTCACCCAGAGAATATTACCCATATTTCTAAGATAACTCAGGGAGGGGGGTGAGCGGAATTGGGGGGAGGGTTTCAAGTCCTTGGACTTTGTCCACGTTCGTTCCACTCACTTTCCCAGTTGGGAATTTATTTCCCATAAAGAGCATTCTGGAGATACACTAGTTCTTTCCAAAGGGGTACTACTTTCTCATATTCACTTCGGTTTTCAACATATTCCCAGATTTTCTTTTCGTTAAGATATTTTGCATTTGATAGAATATCTACACCAGATTTTGCTACTTTGATTATTAAATCTTCAAGATTATTTATTCGTGCTCTAGCAGCTTGAGCTTGAGTCATTATCTGACAGACTGGAGATTTTGATAAAATAGAATCCTCAACACTTTCCTGTACTAGTTCTTGTTTTAATATAACTGTATTAGTAGTTGAATTAATTGTGTTCTTCTGGGAACTAGTTGAAGTACTTTTAGGAACATGTGATTCAACCTTTAAAGAACTAGTAGAAGTGTTTTCGGGAACAGGTAATTGACCATTCCCCTGTTCATTTAGGAACAAGTATTTCCCTTTACCCTTTAATGTTCTTTTAGTCACATACCCCAATTGAACCAGTTTTTTGATTCTTTTTGTTGTACTAGATCTCTCAATTCCAACAAGGCTTGCAAAATGTTCGTCGCTTGCGTAACATCCTTTTTCAAGTTCACAGAGTGAGGTGATTTCTGCCATGATTATTTTATTTGCTGCGTCTAACTTTTCATCTTCCAAGATGAAATCAGGAATCCATATTCCCTTTCTGATTGATTTTTTCATAAAAATTTGAGTCCCCAATTTTCTCTGCGGTGGTAGATACTCAAAGGGGACTCTAAATATTTTAATGTCTTTGATGATAATATCACCGCAGCTATTATCAGACAATTAAAATATAAACACGGAGATGAGAATAGTAAAGTCTAATTTTCAATTAATTTCTCTGGAAATTTTTTTCACAGGATTAACCTGTATTTCAAAACATTCGATATTTTGCTGGATAAGGGGGGATACCGGCAGGGCGGGGGCTAATATATAACAATATAAATGAAGGGATACTCAACTCATATATTTTGTACACCAGAGGTTCATGAACTACCTCAGGCATATACATCTGAAATAGCCAGTCTATTAGACGGAGTTAAAAGTAATCACTCCTTTTATGGTGGGGGAGTTATAGGTGAAGAGATAATTGGTGACAAAATAGACACATTTCAAAGTAGATACAGGAAGCTATCAATGAACGATTGTTTTGAATTGTGTCAAAGAATTAGAAATAACAGAAATGACATCAATAAACATCCTGAGTCATTTGTGGTAATTCTTACCTATAAAGAAAATGACCAAAAGTGGTTCAGTGCAACAGATGGGAAAAACATCTATATCAATGTCAAGGATCTTGAATTATACTCAGGTAATCAAACCAGATATCCTATTGCATTTCAAATACTGGAGAATATATTTCAGTCAATATGTGGAATTGTCTACAAAGAGAATGAGATTGATGAGAGAATACATAAAAAGTCAAATCAGTGTATCAACGATTTATGTAGACAGAAATCTAAAATTATAAATAAACTAAAAAATGCTAAAATTTGTGACAGTTGCAAACAGGTAGCAAATAGCAACGATATATCAGATTACGAATTAGAAATATTTAATGAAATAATGGAATCAATTAAAACTCCTGCGATCATTAAATTCAGTCCACCTGAAAATGAATCGAAACCGATCAAAGTAGATGCAAAGGGCAATATTCTCATTAATGGAATTTTGTTCGATATAGAATACCAGCTTAAATCGATTTATATTTTATTTTTAAGTCATACTGTTGGTTCAGCATTCAATGACATTGGGGAATATCTGACTGAACTGGCATGGATATATCAAAAAGTTAGAAATAAAGGGAAAGATATTGTATACGTATCTAAGGTCAATATCGATAGAATAAGAAATATCATAGTCAGAGGAAGGCATAATCAATTCGACCCTACCTTTTATCGCAAAGTTTATAAAATAAACAACGAACTACGAAAACAACTTGATCAGTCTATAGTTGACTCTTTTTTAATTAAAAAGGATGAACTTGGTGTATACAGTATCAAGCTAGATGACTCAAAAATTGATATAGATACAAAGTTTAAATACCAATAAACTTCTGGAAATCAATACTTTTTGACCTCCACTTTTTAGCGGATGTCATCTTTTTCATGGCCCCCTAGGTATTGACAAATTTGCATTCATTATTAAAAAATTAAAATTTTTAAAATGAATCAAAAAATGATCAAAATCGAAAAACTGGTTGAAGTTCCAGCACTCAAAAACTTCTACACAGAGCAATCCAATGAAGATCTCAAGGCCTCAATCGAGGAGCATGGCCTAAGAACTCCGATCGTTGTTGGAAAAGACTATACTATCATCGATGGGTATAGACGTGTAGCCGTCTTTAAAGAACTGGGATATAATCTTATCCCAGCCTTTGAGGTGGAGGAACTGCCAACTCTTACTGAGCGAATCACCCGAAACCTCACGAGAGTAAAAACAACAGAGGATCTTTTGAGTGAAATGCGTGAGGTCTTCAAAAAGTACCCCAAAAAACAAGGAAAACGAAAAAAGGGTGCAGAACCTTATGTGAGAGATAAAAAAATCTCTGCAGCCCTTGGGGGAAGATGGAATGGAGATGTTATGATCAATAAAGTGGAAACAGTCCTCTTTAATGACATAGAAGGTAATATCCTGAGTAAAGGCATCCTTGAGAAAGGATGGAAGGTAGATCCATGTCACGAATATCTTACAAAATGGAAAAGTATCGATGATGAAAAAAAGTATGGCTTCACAAAAAGTTTGACGGACGGTTTAATAAGTATAAATGATGTCAATAAACTAATAGAAACCAGAAGTAAACTGGATAATGAATACAGTGATACGTTTGTTATACCAGAAAAAGCAATATCACACACAATAGACTGTCTTGAGTTAGGAAATATAGAACAATATAGAGGTATCACAGATACAATCTTCACATCAATCCCCTACTATATCCTTAGATCTTATGACAATGGAGATCCAAATCAAGCCGGACATGAAGAAACAAAGTATGAGTACTGTGAGCGAATAGCAAAGTACTTTAAAGCACTGATGCCGTTACTAAAAGAAACTTCAAATGTCTTGATCAATATAGGTGAGACTTATGATAACGGAGTTGGTTACGGCATCCCAGATCTACTGAAAGAGTATATAGAGAATAAAACCGGCCTCATCTACAAAGACCGTCTTGTATGGTCAAAACCAAATCCTAAGCCTCAGAATGAAACTGTTTGCAGACCTGTAAACAACGTAGAGTATATACTTTGGTTTGTAGTGAATCCTTTAAAGGCTAAGTTTAGACTTTTAACTTACTCAGATGGCACAAAAACACCTGAAATCAGCAGAGGAGTTAGGGATATAGATAAAAATGGTGTCATATGGGATAAAAATATCTCTTTATCAAAACCATACCAAAAGTTCTATACGCATCTAAAGGAGCAGGAAATCCTAAATGTCATAAATGCCAAAACATCCAAAAATCATGATGTATATAAAATATGCAAAGAGGGTCACCCTGCAATCATGAGTTCAGTTTTACCTGTAGTACCAATACTAATGACCACTGATGAAGGTGATACAGTGTTAGATCCTTTTGCTGGTACAAATGTTGTTGGACGTGTAAGTTGTCTCCTAAATAGGAAAGCTCTCTCAGGGGAGCTTTCCAAAAAATACTATGATATCGGTTGTAAAATGCTGGAAAATGCAGTAGCTGAGTTTGATAAAGATGCTTTCGATGTTATACAGGATACTTTTTATCAAAAGGAGTTTGCATACACTTTTAGCAACAACTAATATCTATAAATCAATAGTATGAGCCTGTTTTAGCTTTTCTCTAGAGATTTTCTTTAGGGTGCAGATCTACCTTCCAGCATCACCCAAATAGATGTTATGAAAAGTATATCAAAGGATCAACTCACTGATCCAGAACACCTTGAAATAATCAAAACTGAATCCCATCATAACCATGAACTGGTTATGGATAAGACAGGTGTAATCAGATGGAAACCGAATAAAGAGGTCTATGACAGTCTTAAGGATAGAAACTTCAATGATGTAATTGTAGAGTTTCTGATTCGTGGACTTGACAAGAACTGTGAGGAGTATAGAAAGATGTACAGAGATATCGGTTACTCTCTTGATGGATACTGGGAGTTATTCTATTGGGATGTAAATAATCCTATTTCTAACCAATATATACCAAATGAAAAATAGGATTATGGAAGAAAATGGAAATGGGCTCAATAACATGAGCCCAACTTTTTTTAAGGTGCTTGACTTTCTCAGATATTTTGTTTATTCTTTTGAAAACAAAGAATCAGACATGAGTAAAAAAAGTCAAATTATCGGAATTGAACTTAATGAATTGAAGGAACTCATTACACAGACGGTAAGAAATGAAATTGAATCCTGTATCAAAGATTGCAGGTTCGGTCTTGAGTATAAAGATGAAGTTTGGGACAGAAGAACTGTGGCAAACTTTCTTCGTATATCGCCAGACAAAGTCGCATACCTATTCAAAAGAAAGGAACTACCTGGTCAAATGCTGGGACGTGAGTACATGTTCCTGAAAAGCCAAATCGTTAAAATGTTCAATGAGAAGAGGAAATGATTAGTGTGAAGTTTTATTTGAAAGATAAAAAGGCTATCCGTAAATCATCGATCCGCGCTTCAGTTTGTTTTGATGGAAACAGATTGGTATTCAGTCCTAAGGTCAGTTATAATCCTCTTAATTGGGACACAGAAAGAGGATTTCCTAAGAAGATAAAAAGTGATGAAAACTATGTTCGGGTTACTAACAAGCTGAAAGAACTTGAATTAAAGATTACCAAATCCTACAATGAACTATCAGACCATGGAGTACTTCATGTAAAACCACGAGCACTCAAGTCGAAAATCTTTGATATTGAAAGGGATAAAAAGACGAAAAAAGAGAAGCCTTCTCACACCCTCAGTCATTTCATTCACATCTTTATTCGTGATTGTGAAAATGGTAAACGACTCACAAAAAAAAGGGTCAAAATGGGATATTCTACTATTCAAACCTTTATCACTACAAAGAACCACTTTGAACAGTTTGAAAAGAACTATAACAGACCCATTTATCTGAAAGACTTTAATCAGTCAATCCATGATGACTTCATTGAATACCTTGAAATAGAACTTGAACACTCAAGGAATTCATCATCAAAACATATAACCAATATCCGTCAGGTATTACTCTATGCGATGAAACTTAATGAATACCCGAAAGTTTCATTCTATGACATCAAATTTGAAACCGGAAGAGAAGACAGTGATAATATCTACCTCACTGAAGATGAATTACAGCAAATGATAAATCTGACTGATTTCAAGTCAAAAATGGAAGAAGAGGTGAGAGATTTGTTTATAGTGGGTGCATATACAGGGCTCAGGTT
>Ga0194115_10004688_pt1 | contig 14558 bp, 18 predicted proteins | sample TA2MahsurfametaG_3_FD_148656 | JGI IMG/M metagenome (GOLD analysis project Ga0194115, IMG submission 148656) | Freshwater microbial communities from Lake Tanganyika, Tanzania - TA2015002 Mahale S4 surface | ecosystem: Environmental > Aquatic > Freshwater > Lake | place: Tanzania: Lake...
TATAGACATTTCTTTAACGTGAGATGCAATTAAAATAGCATCTCCTAAGTTAATAGCTTCTAATTTGCCGTGTGGCTCTTTTTTTGAGTCAAATTTACTGTAATAGATGTATCGTTTCATATTAAATATATTCGTGTTCAATTTCAATATTACTAAATCCCCAAGTGTCTGCATTTCGAGAGAACATTTTATGTCCATGTAATTCATATTCTCCAAATGTTTCTACCCAATCCCAAGCATTATTATAAAATTGTTTTGAAGGAGAAGAACCATCATTACCCATTCCTTTATGAGACATATGATACAAAGGAACATCATAAATAGGTATTAAATCAAAACCGTACAATACTACTTTTTTCTGTACATTAGTATCTACAAAACAAGCATAAAGCATCATTTCTTCATATCCTCTAATTTTATACCACAAATTTTTACTTGCTAATTGAAAATCACCACAGCAATTAAAGATACTATATTCATCATTAGGAGTTACTTTAGCTGGGAAATATCTAGGTTCTGTAATATTATCTAAATGTTTTCGGTAAGTATCAAGATTTTCTAAATTATTGATAATATCATCGTATTCAACATCTCTTCTACTAAAAGTATACATTGAATTTTTACTTGCTTTGGATAGAAAATTACCTAATGTTTCTTTTGAAGGAGGAATAATATCAGTTGTTGCTAATACAATCCATTCAGCATCTGTTCGTCTAATTCCAATATTAAAAGCTAGTACGGTATTGCATACTTGAGCTTTTGGATCATTCATAGTCATCATCTCAGCATATTCTGGGGGGATACAAAAGTGTTTTAAACGGCCTGTATGAGGAATATTATCGATAATATCATAAATAAAACTATGGGTAGGTGAATTCCAATCAATATAGATTACTTCATCAAAAGTATCTAACATAGTTTTAATATGGATTGAAAATCGTTCTCTTTCTTTATAATCATCATTTCTTCCAAATACTACTACTGCTGTTTTACCAGAAACAGTAGTTGGTAAATTATATTTAGCTACTTCATCTTTATGAAAACAAAAGAAATTTCCATTATCTACTATTTTATATATGTAATAAGTAAATTCTTCTAAAGTTAAAGGTCCAGTACAGTCAGTTTGATTATCTAATGGTGAAACATCATATATCTCATATTCAAATGATTTTAAAGTATTATAAAAATCAATAATTTCACTTTGAGATAAAGCTCTAAAGGCTTCCATCATCAATACTGGTTTATTTTTTGTAATAAGAGGTGCAAGAGTTTTAAGAACTTCTTTATCAAATCCTTCAGTATCAGTTTTAATAAATTTAATTTTATCTAACTCAGTTGAATGGTTTTTATTTAAAAAATTAAGAACATTTACTCCATCTACTTCTATAGGAGTAGAATGATAATGTTTTACCTCATTTCCATAATCAATAGCATCAAAATACCCACCATTAGAACCATTACCGTGAACTTTAGGGTCAGTATAATTAAATGTATATTTCTTATTTTCTGGGGTGCAGGCAAAGTTATAGGGGGTAATGCTAAATTGGGGATTTAATTGAGCGTTTTTCAATAAAGTTTTAAAAGTAATTGGGTTGGGTTCAAACGCAAGGACTTTACCTTCTTTACCAACACAACTCCCAAATATAATACTAAATCCACCTACATGAGCTCCAATATCTAGTACTATAGATCCTTTAGGAATTAATTCAGAAAATTTTTCATGATGAAATAAAAATGTTTTTTCATCTAACGGCATGTCCAAATTAATTTCTTCAAATGGTTTTATGTTATAACTATACATTGTAATTGTTTTTAAATAGTTGATACTCCTGGTTTTTGGACTACTACTGTAGCACATTGTTGAGCAAATAAAATAGCTTGTTCGATATCTTGAGTTAGAATATATTCTGAAACTAACCCTGATAAGAATGTATCTCCAGCTCCAGATACGTCTTTAACTGAAACTTTTTTAACTGGGAGTAGTTTTCCTTTATATTGGCAACCTTTATTAGATAGGGTTACTACTAATTTATCCTCAATATCTAAATGTTTAAGGTTGTATTCTGTTCGTTCATATTCAACATGGTTAATTTTGATAAATGAAGCATTAACACACCATTCACCTAATATTTTTTTAGTATCGATGAATACATTTTTATTATTTTCACAAATAAATTGAATATCTTCTTCATTTAAAAATCCTTTATCATAGTCGCTAATTACAATAGCATCTATTTTAGTTTTTTCAAATTGATTTCCAACTATTTGGGGAATTATTCTAGAATCTACTTTAGTTACTGAATCATTTTTATCAACCCTAAGTAAGATTTGACCTGATCTATCATCAACATATCTTGTTTTAGTAACAGGTTCTGTATTATGAATAAAAAATGTATTTAATCCTAAAGCTTTTAAATTAGCTACTACATTACCTGCCATTCCATCATTTGTATTTTCAAATAATGGATTAAAAACAGGAACAGGCGCTTCAGGAGCTAATCTAATAGCAGTACCATACACAAATTCATCTACACATGTATCCCCAATTACAAGAACTGTAAATGATTTAAATTCTTCTTTTTTTAAATTAATTTTCATTTAATAACATTTTTACTTTTTCAAAACTAATTTTACAATTTTCTTCCCAATTTCCACCATCTCCATTATCTGAAATCCATTTAAATGAAGAGAATTTCATATTGTATTGGTTACATACTTTAGCTAGGGCAAAACATTCCATATCAAAAACATCACATTTGTCAATCATTTGTAAATAATTAGGTGAATATTTTGTTAATTGGATATAATCATAAAAATAATCAGTAGTAAAGCAACTAAAAGTTGAATTTTGATCTAATTGAATTTGAGAACTATTTGATTCAAACATAGTTTCACCATAATTACATATAGGAGAAAAATCTATATCTTGAAATACATTTCCAACTTTAATGATCTCTCCTTGTTTTAATTTCATAGACCCACAAGAACCAATGTTTATTACTTCTTCATACCCTTCATTATATGCTTTGCAAGCTGCAATGGTTGCATTAATTTTTCCAGCTCCACTATAAATTAAAGGAAATCCAAAAATATTATCTACATGGTCTACTTCTTCAGGTACAGCTACTATAAATACTTTTTTCATTAAATAAATTTTGATGATTTATCTCTGTCTGAGAGGATAGGGTTTTCTAAGGGCCAATGAATATTAATTTTTGGATCTTTCCAATTTAAACTAAATTGATCATCCACATCAGGGTATTTTCCAGGATATGACCATTTATAGAAAAATGTTGCTTCAGGACTTAAAACTAAATGTCCATTAGCAAACATAGGAGGGACTAAAATAGATTTTCGATTTTTAGATGTTAATACAATTGAATCCCATTTCAAATAATTAGGAGATTCAGATCTATAATCTACAACAACTAAATATATTTCACCTGAAAGACAAGTGATTAGTTTCCAAGATTTATTGTCTCCATGAAGGCCTCTCAAGACGTTTTGTCTTGAGATAGCTACTTTATCATGATTAAATGTTAATTCATTATACTCTTGTTTAAATATAGTATAAAGTTCACCTCTATAGTCTTCAAATGAATCTGGTTGGTGGATTTTTACTTCAGGGAAAATCATAGATTGTTAAGGATATTAAGTAGAGTATCAATTTTTTCTTGTTCTAAACTTGGATAGTTTCCTACATACCAACCAAAATGGTGTACATGATCTACATTTTTAAAATCATCATGGTTAATATTATAATATTTTTTAAAATATGGTTGACGTAATTGATTTCCTCCACCTGATAATCCTCGTCTAAATTCAATACCATTTTCTGAAAGAGTAGCTTCTAGTTTATCTCTCATTTCAAATGAAGGGTCTTTTAACACAATGATAAAAGCATAATTACATTGTCCTTCAACTTCTAAATCAGTAATATATTTATTTGAATCTAAACGATCTATAAAATATTTAAAATTATCTACTCTATGTGTATTATTTGAATCTAACTTTTTAATTTGAGATAACCCAATTACAGCATTTAACTCAGTACTTCTAAAGTTATGTGCTGGGTTTAGGAAGATAAAGTCTTTATTTAGATCAGGATTTTCATCGATGATTTGTTGTCTTAGTTTTTCATCTGTCATTTCTCGAGTCATTCCATGAGAACGTAATGCTCTACATACTTGATAAAAATATTCATCGTTAGTACAAATCATTCCACCTTCAATAGTAGACATATGGTGAGCAAAGTAAAAACTAAAATTACTTGCAAACCCATAAGTACCTACTTTTTGTCCTTTAAATGTAGTACCGTGAGATTCACAAACATCTTCAATTAATAAAATATTTTTTTCTTCACACAATTGAAGAAGTTCATCTGTCAATCCATTAATTCCTAAAACGTGAGTTAAGAAAATGGCTTTGGTATTAGGTGTAATTACTCCTTTTAATTTATCAATATCAAATGATAAATTTTTTAAATTAATATCACAAAATACAGGTTTAAACCCACTAAAAATAACTGATGATATGTCTGATATCCAGGTTAAAGGGGGTACTATGATTTCTCCTTCACCATGAATATAATTTAAAGCTAACATAGTTAATTCATTTGCTGATGCTCCTGAGTTAACCATTAGGTTATATTTGGTTCCCAACCATTCTCCCCATTTGTTTTCAAATTCGACAACTTTGGGACCATTAGTCAATTTTGGGATTTGGTCTTGACTTAAAAAATCAATTAGAGCATTAACATCTTCTTTGTCAATGTTATCACTCATTAAAGGTAAATAAAAACTATTCATATTGATTATTTTTCATTATAAAAATCACCCCATTCAACTAAAATAGTAGAACGATTATCAGTTCTGTTATATGCATATTGATATGCTTCAAATATTTGGTATGGTTCATCTAATTTAATTACATCTACAGTATCACATAATGCTCTAAACCCTGCAGTAAAATCAGCAACGTGTTGGTGTTGTGGATGTAGTGGTCGTTGTGAACCAATAGCAGTGCGAATAATAACTTTTGGAGTATAACCACCATCAGACATAGCTTTTACTTTATCTAAGTGGTTAACTACTTGGTTTGCTGCTAATAAAAGAAAATTCCAACGTGGATAAATTGAAATTGGAACAGTACCATTTAAAGCTATACCTAAAGACAAACCCATTTGCATATCTTCATTAACAGGCATTTCTAACATTTTGTTTCGATCTACATCTTTAAGGGTATTAGTCATCCCAGTTCCAGCATATTCAACTGCTTGGCCTAAAAATAGTGTGTTTGGTTGTTCATTTAGCCAATCCATTGAGCGTTTTAATTCATCAAAATATTTCATAACTTAAAATTGAATTCGTTGACCTGCACCTGCGTGTGGGTATTTTGTTTCGTATTGGTAATAAATAATTTTTCTTGTTTCTTTAGCGAAATATAATTCATCTGTATTCCATACTGCTTTAGTATCTGTACAAACAGATTTTCCATTATCTTCAATGACATATGTAATTGGTAAATCATGATTAACAGCATATTTCCAATTTTCAAAAAATGTTCCTGTTTCTGAGGTCATGTCTCCAACAAAACACCAAACATGATTTGTACCACCTTTACGTTTAATATCTAAAGCAACTCCGGTTGCAATCGGAATATTACCTGTTACAATTGCAGATGAATAAATGTTATGTTCTGGGTAGCATAGGGTAATGGATTTTCCGTTTAGAATGTCTTGTTTGACTTGTTCTTGAGGAACTCCTTTTAGTAAACATTGGTAATGGGATCTCCAAGTACAAAATACCCAATCTTCCGATTTAACATTTTTAAAAATGTCAATCATTTGTTCCTCATTACCATAATATAAATGGATAGGGGCTTTGATCATAGCATTGTTGAAACAATCAGCTATATCGTTTTCAAATTCAATTAATTGTTCTTTAGTCATTGTACTTATTTATTATGCGTCGTTTTAACTTAACTTTTAACATTTTATTGATGTTATTAACTGCTACTTGTCCAAATTTTTCTTTTATTTTTTCTAAAAATTGAGGATTTTGGTGATATTCATCAAATGCTTTATCTCTAAATTCTAATATCTCAGCAGCAGTTAATGTTTCAGTTGGTAATGGAAGTGTATCATATCCATGAAATGAATAACCTTCATATGTATTTGGAAGAGGGATTCCTTTTATAAATGCTTCTTTATATAATTTACTTCCTGGGAGAGCCATTGCTGCATATGCATTCCATCCAAATGTACAAAGTTCTTTTGATAAATCCAAGGTTTTCTGCATACTTTCTTTAGTATCCCCAGGAAGACCAAAAATATAATTTGCCATTACTTCGATATCAGCTTCATGTACTTGATTAATTACTTTGTTAATATCAACATCTTCAAATCGACCTTTAGATACTTCTAATCGAACTGTTTTATCACCACTTTCAATACCTAAAGCTAACCATTTAATACCTGCTTCTCTAACTAATTTAAGTAAATCAGGACGACGTACAGTATCTACTCTTGAATAAGCCCACATTCTTAATTTATCGCCATATCCTCTATCTCGAAGCATTTCACATAAAGGAACATAATATTTACGATTTAATAAAAACATTTCATCAGTGATCTTAATAGTATAAACTCCCATTTCAACTAATTTATCAAATTCTTTAATGATAAATTCAGGTGACCAATAGCGCATTAGACTATAATTTCCAGCAACTCCTATTTCATCTTCATCATTTCGATTTAGAATATTAATCATACAAAAATCACATCCAAATTGACACCCTAATGATGTTTGAATAGCTGCATAAGGAGAACGCTTTTCTTGATCATATTCAGCATGCCACATAGGTGCTCTATACAAATCAAGTGGTTTTTCTTTCATTGGAAGTAAATCCCAAGCGTATCCTGGGAGGTCAGTATCCATTTTATCACTAGGGACTACTTTTTCAGATAGGTTGATTTTTGGGGTTCCATTTTCTCTCCAAACCAAACCTTTGATATGCCCTAAATTATTAATGTCTATATTAGATTCAGCTAAGACATTTCTTAATGCATATACTCCTTCGTTTGTAAATCCAAAATCAATAGATGGTTCTTCATTTAATGTTTTAATAGGAACTGCTTGAATGTATGAACCTAAACAAGCAATTGGAGTTGTAATGTTTATTTCTTTTAAGTAATTAGAAATATAAACTGCACCACTCATATTTACAGTTCCCGCATTTACATTTTGACCATAAACTACAAGACATATTAAACGAGGATTTAGTTCTTTTACTTTTTCTGCAACTTGTTTTTTATTTAAACATTCAGCATTAGCATCAATTATAGCTACTTTATATCCTATTGAACGACATGATTCAGCTAATAAAAGAGACCATGTAGGTGGTTCAATTGCAGAATAATCATCTGCTAAATCTTGATATATCCCAGTATTATTTCCAGGAGAGATAAATAAAACGTCTATCATTTTGTAAAAGTATAATTTATATTATTGTAATCAAATTCATCATTTGAAAGATAAATTCCTGTTTTAAGAAAATTAAGTAATCTTGGTGGATCAATATGATTTTCATTGACATCATACATTTCTTTATTATGAGGCAATATTCCTCTCCCTTCTTCAGTATACCCAAATCCACATTCTCTAGCTTCCTGATTTAATAATCTTTCTTCAGCTGGGATTTTAGATTGAAATAGGTGTTTCCAACTAAGGCTATCATCGTATTTAATTTCTTCTATAAAACCAATACTATGACCATCAGCAAAACCTATATGTCCTAACATAATATCTTTATTATGCATTACAAATTTTTTCCCTAATGCAGCAGCTATGTAACTGTATGTTGTTTCGGTACAATGGGTAGCAAATATGTCTGGGATGATTTTAGAGTTGAACTTAAGGTAAATTTCTTGATCAAAGAGTAAAACGTGCATATTAGCGGTTTTTCCTACATTAATACAAAAATGGTCATTTTCTAACAATTCATTCAATTCTTCCCAACATTCAGCATAAATCCCATCTAACCCATGATCATTATCTACTAATGCTCCTGTCATAGCACTATCAGTGCTAAAATGTAATTTAGTTAATTTAGTTAAAACCTCTTTATCATTACCAAATTTTACATCAGAAGCAACATATAGATAAGCATCATATAATCCAAATTCTTGGGTACATACTTGAGCAGTATGGTTAAATGTTACATTAACAGGGAGTACATCTTTAATAAAATTTAAAACAACATTTGAATATTTATTTTTAAATTCTTCTAAAATATTTTTACTTCTTTCAGATACAACACATCCAGAAATAGCTAAAGTAAATTTTGAATAATTTTGTTGAGCAATGTCTTCTAAATGGTTTAACCACATTGCTATATTATCATACTTTAATCCACAGATATTATATACTACCAGTATATTTTTTTCTTCCATAATTATAAATTTGTAAAATCTTTATTTTTGAATTTTTGGATTAGTTGGTAGCCTTGGATTAATTCTTGAATACCATCTTCTAAACTATGTTTAGGAGTCCATCCTTTAGACTCTAATTTAGCATTTGAAACCATATAATTTCTTTGATCAAAATCTTGTTTGAAATTATTTTCAACAATTACTAGATCTGGAATGTATTTTTGGATGGTTTGGGCTAATTCAAGTTTAGTGCAGTTAGCAGAAGTTAAACCAACATTATAAGCATTATTGTTACATTCTTCATAATTCTCAATCATAAATAAGAACGTGTTAGCAATGTCTCTAACGTGGATATAATTGCGAACAAAATGAGATTCGAACAATACCAAATACCCATCAGTCATCGCTTTATATACGAAGTCTTGAACTAATAGGTCCATTCGCATTCTATAAGACATTCCAAATACTGTAGCTAATCGTAAAACGATACCATTGCCTGAATCAAGGACTGCTTTTTCAGCATCACATTTTGTTTCAGCATATAAAGAAAGTGGTTTAAATGGAGATTCTTCAGTAATAATTTCAGTTGAAGAACCATATTGACTATTTGTATTTGGAATAATAATTTTTTGTTCTTTAGTCATCCATTCAGTAATATTTTTAACTTGCTCATAGTTAACTTTTACTGTTAATTCAGGTTGAGCTTTACAAGCAGGCATACCTACAATAGCTGCTAATGGAATAATAACATCATGAGATTCTACTAGTGGTTTTAAAGTAGAATTATCTGTTACATCTCCTAAAATAAACTTGAAATTCTTATGGTAACTAAATGGTGCTACAGAGGTTTGTTTGTAGATAAGATTATCTAAAACTGTTACTTGATATCCTTTATCTAATAATACTTCTGTTAAAACGGAGCCTAGGTAACCTGCTCCACCGGTAATTAAAACTTTTTTCATTTTATAAACGTTATTTTGGATAAATATACATAAAAAAATTAAAACATCCAAGTTTATTTATAGATTATTTAATTCAATTACTTCATTAAAAAATAAATCTAATTTATTTTTAAGTCTATTATGTTTAACTACCTCACAATTATAATTAATATAAGGTAATCGTTCATAATACATTTCAGGAGTAAGAGAATTTATTAAATCAACTAATTCAGAAATAGAATTAAATCGTAAAATTCCTCTTTCATCATATCCTAAATCTTCTATATTAGGACATCCCCAATATATTGGAAGAGTTTTTGTTGCAAAAGAATCTGAGATTTTTTCTGTGTACCAATTATTGTGATTTACATTTTCAACACCAACATGAAACATAGTATCAATATAACATACTTTTTTAGAATTCCAAATATTATCAGGACGACCTACTCCTCCTTTTTCAAAATCATCTTTATTGAAATCATCTAAAGTATAAAACCATTTTTTAGGGATATTAATTTGATCTTTAATTTTATATATTTCTTGTCTTAATTTGTGACCTTCTACTAATGATTTAGCACCACTTAAAAAACTTACACAAAATGATTTTTTAGGATATTCTATAGGAAAATCTTCCAGATAATTATTTTCAATTATTCCACACCCTCCTTCTCCAATGTGATGAAATAAAATAGAGTTTTTACATTTTTCTAATATTTCTTCATTCCATGTTAATATTCCGGAAAATAAATGAGAATTATTCAATACCCAAGTATGCATCCCAAAAAACTCATTAGGTTCATGGAGCATTATAAAATTATAAGGATTAATTTTTAATTGATCTAGGTTTTGAGGAACATAGTCATAAAAAAAAGTAATAGGTTTATTTAGTTTTTTTAAATCTTCATAAACATGACTACTTTCAGGTCTAAAATTAGAAAATATTTTCATATAATTTTTTTATCTAATAAAAGTTGGATACCTTTATTTACATAAGTTTGAAATTTTGATTCAAATTCTTGTCGTTGATTAGGAATATTTTTAGTAACTATTAAATCTTTGTAAGCACTAGTCATATTTCTCTGTTTTAAAGGACCAATAGGATATTCAAAAATAGTTTGACCTTCTAAAACATACTGCTGAAAATCTGCTCCCTTACTTTTAGCAAATTGTGATATAATCATTGAATAAGTATCTCCAGGACCATATCCTTTCCATTCATCTAAAACAGGAATCATATTTTCATAAAACTCTTTATTATAAATGTCAAACCAATTACACCATTTACTTAAATTTATTGGTTTTAAAGATAAATCTGGTGGTTTGTTTTTTAAATTCCATCTAATGTCAAATAAATCTGCTTGATCCCATTGGTTATAGGGGATTGCTAAATATTCATCTGCAACTAACAAATCCCAGGTTTCATCCCACATTTTATAATATTGGGGAACTATAACAAAATATTTATTAGTAATTAATTTAGCTGCTTCTACTAATGAAAATAATAAAGTTTCACTAAAGTAAACATCAGGACGTAATTCAATATAATAATCTATAATAGAATCATAACTATTTCTTTGAACATCTAGTATTCCAAACAATTCATTATTATCAACAACATAAGATTTATGATTAAAATCTTTAAGTAAAAGAGATAAATCATTATATTTTTGAATAAAAAATTCTTTAGATAATTTACTTTTATCCCAATCAATAATATAATCTGAAAGGTTTAAGTAGGAATCTATGTAAAAAGTATCTTGGGGATTTAAGTAATATTTGGACTTCTTAAATTGAAGGAAAGTCATTAATGCATAGTCTATTTCCCAAGGCATTATATGATATGTTATTTTAATATTAGCCATTATACTTTTAAAATTTCAAGAATTGTTTTAGCTTCTATTTTTTCACCATGAATAATAAATACTCTTTTTAAATCATTATATTCTAGATATTCTTCTATTACATCAACAGCTTTATTTAAAGTAATAACTTCTGTTATTCCATAAGGTTGGATTTCTCCTATTTTTAGTTTTTTAATTACTCCTTCTCCTATGAAAACTGGGAATTTAAGAATAATGCATTTTTTATGATTTAATAGTAAATATGCTTCTGCTAATTCTTTATAATAGGTATATAAAGTAGATCGATTAGAATTAGTGGAAATAAAAATAATTTTAGTATTAGGATTATTTTTTGAATAATCTACTAATTTTTGATATTCATTTTTTTGAATATTTTCTTCCTCTCCTGATTGGGGATTGTATAGATAAGGAACTTTCCAAGTATGATATATAGTAATATCTGAAGTAGTAGGATGGTTTTGGAATTTTTCTGTTAATTTGGTTCCTAATTGGCCTCTACCGTTACTTAATTTTATCATATAAATTTAGGGTTTAAATCATATACATTAAATAAATCAGCTGATTTATCTTTTTGGGATAATATAATATTTTCTTTTTTAATCTCCAAATTAATTTTTAATTCAGGATCAAAAGGATAAATAGCTCCTTCATAAGTTTCATTTCTGATAGAAGAACACTTATAACATAAATGGGTATTATTTTCTAAAGATAAAAAACCTTGAGCAAATCCTGAAGGGGTAAATAAGATATTATTGGTGATGGGATTTAATTCTACTAAAGCATGTTTTTTATATGTTAAAGAGGATTTTCTTATATCTACTATAACTCCAATTCCACTTCCATTTACTACTCGTAATAATTTAGACATTGGTTTATTCCATTGAAAGTGAAGACCCCTAAAGATATTTTTATTAGATTTAGAGTGATTTTCTTGAGGGAAATCTATACCTAATATATCTTTTATATATTGATTATAAGATTCCATAAAATATCCTCGTTCATCAAAAAATATATTTGGGGTAAATATTATTACCTCAGGGAATAAAGAGTGATGACTATGTTTCATTACCAGATAAATTTAGATTTATAATAATCTACTATATTTTTTAATTCTTGATGGAAATGATTTTTAGGTTCCCATCCTAAATCTCTTAGCTTTGAATCATCCAAAGCATAACGTACATCTTGTCCAGGGCGTTTATGAGAAAAATCAACAAAATCATCAAGTGAACGAAAATTATCCCAATTTTCAATTTTAGTAAACTTTGTAATAATCTGTTTTACAGCTTCAAGATTTTGTTGTTCAAAACCACCTGCTACATTATAAATCTCTCCAATTTGGCCCTTTTCAATTAATGTAATTACAGCTTCTGCTGTATCAGCAGCATGAAGCCAATTTCTATAAGGGGTACCATTATTATGAAGGGGGATTTTACGTCCTAAACTTAGTAATTTTACTGCTTTAGGGATTAATTTTTCCACATATTGTCCAATACCATAATTATTTGTTGGGCGAATAATCATATAAGGTACATTATGTGTTCTACCCCAAGCCATAACTAACATATCAGCGGCTGCTTTAGTTGCTGAATATGGGTTGGATGGTTTGAGTAAGTGATTTTCATCGTGTGCTCCTTCTTCAATGTCACCATATACTTCATCTGTACTAAAATGGAGTAGTACAGGTTTTTGAGCATTTTCTCCTCTATGGTTTTTGATTAATTCAAGTAAGTTATGAACTCCATCAATATTTGATTTTACAAACTCAGCACTACTAGCAATTGAATTACCAACGTGTGTTTCAGCTGCTGTATTAATTACAAAATCACAGTCATATAAAAATTTTAAATCATTAATATCACAATGAACAAATGAAAAATTAGGATTAGATTTAAATTCTTCTAATAAATCTCTATTAGCTGCATAGGTCATTTTATCTATTCCCTTTACATACCATCCTTTTTCTAAACATGCTCTAGTCACATATGATCCTATAAAACCAAGACATCCTGTTACATATACTACTTTCATTACCAACTAATTTCCCAATCTTTAAAGTCTGCTGCTAAACAATCAATTTTATAATCTTTACGACCACCCATCACTTCCTGGATTTGGTTTTTAGCTATGTTGCGAATACCATTTAATCCATGGGTTAATGCTAATGCATTTGGTCCTGATTTTCCACTTCTAACATTTGATTCATTGTGCCAAATATGAAGATTCATTTGAGATAAAACTACAATTGCTCTAATAGTTTCAGCTGTAATTGGTTCTTTACATTCATTTAAATGTAATTGAATATCATGAACAATATCAACAATTTCAGCAGCATATTCTGATTTGTGGTCAGTAATGAATACTTCTTTTAATTGTGTAATTGATAAACGATCAATTAATTCGCTTAATGTTGGTAAATATCTTCTGTTTTCCATAATTTATTTTGTTTGACTATTTCCTTTAAAAACTCGATACGAATCCGAATCAAAATGTTGTGTAGAGACTTCAAATACTACTCCGTCTTCTAATGCTTCTAATTGGTGAGGTTGACCTGGTCTTTGTCTTACTATATCTCCTGGTTTAAGGGTTTGTTCTATTAAGTCAGCAGTTTCAGTATCAATCCATCTGTATAAAAATGTTCCTTTATCTACATACCACGTTTCATCTTTTATCATATGGTAATGCATACTAAACTTACATCCTTTTTTAAAAATTAAAAGTTTTCCACAGTATAATTCATTGTTTTCAATAATTAATTCTTCTCCCCATCCTTTAGGGACTTTACATCCTTCACAAACTGTTGGTTTTTCCATAACTTAAAATTTTTGTAGTACTAATATCCGGAATTTTATTATAAAAAACAAGTTCTTTTGCAAAATGTCCGCCTATAATTTCTTTATCTTTATAATCATCCCCAATTACAAAATAATCAGGTTTATATTCTGATATGTGGTGTTCAAGTTGATCATTATTATCAAATAATACAACGTTATTTACATATCTTAATGATAATAAAAATTGTTTTCGGATATTTTCATTATTAAATGGTCTTGAAGAACCTTTTAATTGTTTTACTCTTGCATCTGAATCTATTCCTATTCGAACTGATCCAAAGGAAAAAGCATATTTAAGTAATTCAATATGGCCTATATGAAGAATATCAAATGTACCATTAACCCAAACTCTTTTCATTACAATGTATCGTAATAATTGTTTTGTTTTTCTTGTTTTTCAATTGTTTTTGGATGATATAAAGCAAAGTATTCTACATCTGGCATTGCAGTATACATTTTAAAGCCATCTAAGCGCTCATGTACTTTGTTT
>Ga0194115_10004689_pt1 | contig 14554 bp, 12 predicted proteins | sample TA2MahsurfametaG_3_FD_148656 | JGI IMG/M metagenome (GOLD analysis project Ga0194115, IMG submission 148656) | Freshwater microbial communities from Lake Tanganyika, Tanzania - TA2015002 Mahale S4 surface | ecosystem: Environmental > Aquatic > Freshwater > Lake | place: Tanzania: Lake...
ATTCGTTCAGTCTCTTTAGTCTTTTTAAACATCTAAAATCCAACTATTCGGTGTTCACACTAAGCACTGTTCCTGGTGGACGCAATATCTATAGAACTGCGAGCCATTTAGCAATTTTTGCGAAAAAAATGGAAAATGAGTCTAAAGGTGGCAATCAAGACAATGAATCTTCAAACTTTATGGCAATCAATTTGGATCATTAAAATTGCTGGTATAAGTTTCAACAACCTTAATAGATATTTGGAAGAAATGCCTGTATAAAAACCAGAACATAGTTTTCTATTCAAGATTATAGGATTTCATAAATTGAAATCAAATAAGTCCAATACAGTTTTGTTCTAAATCATATATGAAAAATTAATAAGACAGTTTAACCTATTTAAGAAATGTATTTCTAAAACCAAAAACAAGAACTCGAAAATATCGAAAAAAGATATAGAAAAAAGCCAAAAAACCGTTGAACTTAAATAGAAAGTGCCACAGTTCTCTAATAGGAATTCCCTTTGGATCCAAGAGTAGATTCTTGAGTCCTTTAAACGAAAGACGGAAATTCGTATGAGTGTAGGCAGAATTCTTTGCCAAGGACGCTACAGGCTTTGCCAACTCTAAGATTTCCCATCCCTTAGAGTGCAATCTGAGTCCAAGATCTATGTCTCCAAACTGTTGTGTATAAAAGGGGTCCAAAATTCCAACAAACTCAATCGCTCTAGCAGGGATAAGAACGCAATTGGCATTGAAAGTGACAGCAATATCTGACTTTGCAGATATTGGGATAAAAGTGTTGCGCGAAATAAAATTCTTTCTCTTCAACGCACCGTAAGTAGTTTGTCTCGAGATCGGGTCTACTGTCTTTCCAACAATAACGCAATTACGAACAGATTTACGATAAAGATCTAAAAGAGCAAGAATGGCATCACTCTCAAGTTCTACATCATCATTTAGCAGTAAATAAAAATCGTGCTCGGTGTTCCGTGCGCGGCACCAAGCCGAATACATTCCCCTATTCCAGTACAACGAACCGTCTCCTTGAATAATGGTTACGCTTGGGAAATTCACTTCAACCAGCCTTGAAGTTTCATCAGTAGATCCATCATCTGTCAGATAAACCGTGAGCAAAAATTCAACTGAGGGATTCGATGCATACAAAGAGTTTAAACATCTAAGTGTCAACAGTACTCTATTGTGACAAGTAAGAAGAACTGCAATCCTACTAATCTCATTCACTTACGTAACCCTTTCGCCGATATTTCAGACCTAGAAATAGAATATTTGTAAAGCAAACAAGGATTGAAATCAGCAAAAAACCCAAAAGGATGATGTTGAATGGAGGAGAGAGCTGAGAGCATAAAAATCCAAGAACTACAAAACTTGAATACCGGAAAAGATTGATGCTCAAAGAAATCAAATCCTCACTAAATCGCCTTAGCAATAACATCGAAATCTTATCCGCGCTTAGAAAAACTCCAACAGTGCAAATAAGCGCAGATGAATCTTGCAATTGAATGTATTGTTCTCCCAAGAATTTGGTGGTTACACTGGATAAAAAGATAAAATATAAATAGCTACCAGTAAAAAAAATAATACAAACCAAGTTAAATCTCATCAAACTAGAAAATCCCCGGTGTCGATTAACGAAAGCACCTAGTCGAAAATCGAGGTTTAGGAGAAAGGGAGTAAGTACAGTGAGTAACAAGAGATACGGGCTGAGAAGGCTCAATGTAAGAGTTAACAGCGCAATAAAGTTGGGTGATGCGAGTAAGGAGAAACAGAAGATCATTAGCGCCACAGAATTTGACTCAAGAAAAGCTGCAAACCAAGACATTTTTGAAGACTCGAATGTCACTCTGGACTTCAACACCTCAATATGTCTTTTACAAAGATGATGAACGAGTAATGATAGGCATAAAATAAATAATTCAATCAGGCTGGCTAACAATAAATACGAAAAAATGTTTAGTGACTGCGCAAGAACTAAACCGATTAAGCTGGCCAAGATAAGGAATGAATAAGCAAAATATATGCAGTTTGCGATAAATATACTTTGAAATTTAAAAATGGAATTTACAAATAACGCATTGATGTATGTGAGACTAAAATTAAAGAAAACAAGAAAGTAGACCTCATAGTTAAGATCGTACCGTTGTTGCAACCATGCCGAAGAACAGGCGCCAATAATCAAGACCCATATGGTTGTCCCTTTAACTTCTTGATAGATGCTGGTCCCATGTTTGAGAATTCTTTCGATTTGTAATGAGGAAAGTATTGAAGAAAAAACGGTGACTCCAGTAATTATTCCAGAGATTACCCCACGTTCTCCAAGAGTTAAATGCCTTGCTAACAAGATTGCGGCTCCAAAATTGGTAATCAGGAGCAGGAATCGAAAAATTAAGGTACTCAAGATACTCTTCACATATGGAGTTTCTTTAGAGAGAGTCAAGTGCTGAACCCCAGTATCTTTGTGTATCAAACCTTATTTCAGTCTGCGTTAGGTTTTTTGAACGATCTGTATGAATTGCTAATACTAGTTGCTCGCAAATTTCTTGCGCCTCAAGACTCTTTGCCTTGAAAACCTGATTATTTTCTCCCAGGAACTCAAGCACTCCCACAAAGGGACTAGCCACGATTTTCATCCCCGCATGGATTCCTTCCAATACAGCCAAGCCAAATGACTCAATGGAAGGCATAATCAATATTTCAGTTTCAGACATCACCTCAAAAAGTTCAGTTCTAGAAAGTACACCCTTGAAATGCACGAAATTGAAACTTTTCAGCCAATTTTCAACTTTCCTTGAGTAGGAGCCCACCACAATTAGGTCTTGATGAGTTTGTCTGGCAGCAAAGACTGCAATGTCCAAACCCTTATCTGGGGCATCTCTTCCCACATACATAAGTTTATTTTTCTTCTCTGCAATGCCAATTTTTGTCTCTGAATCCAGAATCATGTCAGTATCAAGGGGAACAACAGCAATTTTTCTGGGATCGAAGCCTGCATAAATAAATGAATCTTTTGCAATTGATGAATAAGTTACAATTAAATCTATATCCTCAATTTTTTCACGGAGAATGGATTCCCATCTCGTTTCCTGCAAAACTTGTTCAATTGGGTAATTCAGGAGTAATTCGGGTCGTTTGTTGTTATACAACGTATGATGCCACCGCACCTCCAAAACATTATTTTTTGTTCCCTTAGGAATAGACTCCAAGAAATCGCCAGGTATAATTTTGAGATCATATTTGCTCATCATTAGTCTAAGCAGAAAATTGTCAAACTTTAGGGCATACCTTCTCAAGTCCAATTTCATGAATGCTCTAATGTTGAAATGGTTCAGCATGGGATTAATGAGAAAAATTGATCCATAATATCTACGATGCACACCTGCTAGCCGTTTCGCCCAAGGACGACTAGCGAGAATGCCACTTAGCTTCTCTCCAAGCATTCTCCTGAGCATATCAATCATCTTGGGCGAGAAACTCAAAGGAATTAGTTCTGAAACCTCACTTGAGCGCTTCAGAAGAACTGATAGCGCGGGAGTGTTTTTAGCGGTAAACCCAACGTAGATTGCTTTACTCATCCACTTATGGTGACAGAAATTTTGAATTTTCGTGAGCTTTTGCTCGGCCTCCACTCATACTGTCGTAGTCTTTGCACCAAGCGCTGAGGGAAAGATTGGAAGAATGCAACGAAGAAACTTTGCTCAGGTTCTCATAGTAGTAATTGTTTCATCCTGGTTGTATTCGGGTTTCATAAGACTATACGTACTGCCGACCTATGCAAATTTTCTTTACTTCTTAGGACCATTTTTCTGTGTTTTGCTTGGGGCTCACAGCTTATTATTGAAAAATTCTCAACGATCTTACACAGTCATTATTTTATTGACTTTCTATTTCACTCTGCTCTTTCAATCCATTCATGTCTTGAACGGAGATATAGACCTTAAAATTCTTGTCTACGGGCTAGTCCTATATCAATTGCCTTTTTTTCTTCTTTCTCAGTTACCAAATCTTCAACAGCTTAATTCAAAACTGGTTATCGAAAAAGTTATAGTAAGTTCTGTACTACCCAATTTTGTACTTTCACTTCTGCAGTCAGCGATTCCAAATTCTTCATTCGTACCAGAATTGGGTGTGTCTAATCATTTAGAAATTGCTAACGGGCACGTTCGAGCCTTTGGAACTTTTTCATCAACTACAGGATTTTCATACTACGTGATACTATTACTAGCTGTTTTTTGGTATACAGCAAATAGTTATCGCCTTGTTTTGCAAGGTGCAATCTGGTTACAAATTGTTGGCCTTGTAGTTATGAGTGGCAGTCGGACTGTACTTTTTGGAATAGTCATACTAATCCTGAGTCGGATGATTCTAGGTAATAGAAGCGATTTAGAAAAGAAGCGAGGTTTTTTCAAGATAGGATTTTTTGTAGCTATTTCATTTGGTTCAATGATCACATTTTTTGACTCATTGCTTTCGAGTTTTCAGGCGAGAATATATTTGGCTTCTCAGCAAGAGGATACATTAGGCAGGATCTTTAATACTCTCTTTGGATTCCTCAAAAATATTGATACCTCCCTTTCAGGGAGTGGGCTCGGTTCAGTTTCGACCGGCGCTTTTGGTTACTCATCAGATCTTCGCTGGATAGAAAACGATTTTCCAAGAATCCTTGTTGAATCCGGGTCAATTCTTGGAGTCATCATCATTCTTGCAAGATGGTTACTTCTGGTTTTACTGATTTGTGGTCAGAAAAGATATTTTGGGCAGCATAGGGAACAACGAGCACTGCTTATTGGAGTCATAACGCCACTCATTGGCTACGGACAGTTCATGGGGCAAGGATCATTAAGCCTAGGTGGGTGGATAACTCTGCTGCTAATCTGTTTAATCCCAAGAGAACATCAACCGGTTCCTTCAAAATCGCGAGGAGGAGATAGTGGAACGTAGATTTTTCGTAACTCACTTTGCATGCACCTTGGCTCCAAAAATGGGAGGAATACCAACTGGGATTCTGAATGTATGTTCCAATTTAGTGCGTGTTGGAGTAACTGGCCGTGTGATATCGACAGGGAATACAAATGCACACATTAATGCTGCAAAAAACCAAATTCAACAACTCAAAGATCTTGGTATTACAGTGACAACCTTCACTTCACTAATTGGAAATCCATACGGACTCAGTACTAATTTTTTTCTACACAAAAAGATTACAATTGCCCCTAAAGAAGATCTACTTGTACTTCATCAAATCTACACTCTCAGCACCTTCTACGGGTACCTTTATGCAAGAAGAAAAAAAATCCCATATGCGATTTTCCCTCATGGTTCTCTAACCCTTTACCACTCCAGGGACTCGAGATTTAGAAAACATATTGCAAAAAGAATCTTTATCAACAAAATTCTGAATCGGAGTAGTTTGATAATTGTTACATGTGAATCTGAATTCCAGGACTTATCAGATTCTCTGAAGAAAAAGGCTAGAATTATCCCGTATGCGAATGTGACAACGCGGCCAAAATCATCAGCTCCTACTGGGACCAATGAGACTATGGAAGGTCCAAACATAATCTTTTCTGGTCGGTTCCATCGGAAAAAAAATATTCCCCTCATATTGGAAGCATTGCCTGCAGTAATTAGGGTTTTTCCTAAAGTTAGATTAAAGCTGGCTGGAGATGGAACTCCTGCTGAACGTCAGTTACTTGAAAAGGAAATTGAGAAGCTCGCTATCACCGGTAATGTTGATTTTGTTGGATGGTTAGAAGGTGCTGACTTAACAAAATTCTATTCTTCTGGTGATTTGCTAGTTCTGCCTTCCTTCAATGAGAATTTTGCGCTTGTGATTACAGAGGCGCTACAAGCAGGTACTCCCTGTGTGGTGTCCAAAAATGTTGGAACAGCTGACATAATTGAAAGGACCGGCGCGGGTTTGGTGTTATCAAATCTAACCCATGAGTTGCTCGCCGAAGCGTTAGTGGAGGTGCTCACAAATGGTAAAAGGTATTACCAAAACGCAATCGCAAAAGTGCTAAGCGAGGAACTTAATTCTGACCGAATTGCAAGTATGTGGCTTCAGGCAATCATGGATCTACAGAAAGTAAATTTGTAGGTTATCTGAAGAAAATCTGAATTAATGGGTGCTAATCTCTGAAAGTGAATTTCCCGAATTACCTCAGAACCAATTCGACTGCACGTCAACTTCGCGAGGATATCAAGTGGTTGGGCACGTTCAGAGAGTCTCCATTTAGGAGTATTCTCAAAACAACCAGGGAGCGCTCAATCACCCAAGTCCTCGATGTCGGGGCCAATTCAGGTCAATTTGCAGTCGATTTGCGACGAGTAGGGTTCTGTGGAGAAATCTTTTCAATTGAACCAGGCAAAGATGCTTTTCGGCATCTTCGGGATAGAGCAAAGCGTGATGACCATTGGCAAGTATTTAATTTTGCCCTAGGTTCTAGAGAAGAGAAGTTGAATCTGAATATCTCTCAAAATGCAGGTCTTAGTTCCTCTTTTCTTAAAATGACCCCCCTTCACCTTGAGAATTTCCCAGACTCAAAGTTTATTGCGGAAGAATCGGTTGACGTCACAACTCTGGAATTACTCGCTAAGAAATTAAATCTCAATCCGCAGAAGATGCTCCTAAAGATGGATGTTCAGGGTTTTGAAAGTGAGGTTTTAAAAGGCGCAGGAAATCTTCTCTCTGTGATACCTGCGTGTTACCTGGAAGTATCATTATCGGTTCTCTACGAAGGTGAATTTGGTCTGCTTGCAATTTTAAATTTCCTGTCGGACTACGGACATAAAGTTATTGATTTATACAGAGGGGTGACATCGAAAACTGGGGATGTATTGCAACTTGATATTCTAACGAACAGTAAGCAACTTTAGTGTTTTAAAAATGAATGTACTCTTGGTATGCACCAACTACTGGCCAGAACCAGCTGGTATTGCTGTTTACACTACAGATCTTGCAGAGACACTTGGGACTAAAGGTCACCAAGTAACTGTGTTGACTAGTCTTCCTCATTACCCGTGGTGGAGAGTTCCTTCAGAGTTTGCTCATCTTGGAGAAGGCACTGGAACTTATAACGAAGTTTCAGTCATTCGCGCCAAACACTTAGTTCCTCCAAAGATGAATGCCTTGTTGAGAATGCGCTTTGAAACTTCCCTCTGGTGGAATCTCAGGCGTGTCTCCAAGACCATGCTGGGTAATGACTATGACATGGTCATTGCATGCATCCCTACAGTTGCTGCGGGAATAATAGGAAAGGGAATTGCCAAGACCTTAGGGGTTCCCTTTGGGTTGATTGTGCAGGATTTGTCTGGGGCCGGTGCAAAGCAATCGGGATTGCGTGGTGGCGCAGTGATTTCAACGATTGCTCATGCTGTTGAAGGCAGTGCTCTTTATGAGGCAGATAGCCTGGTTGTGGTCTCCCCCGCAATGCGAGATGTCGTGATAGGGCTTGGAGTGCCCGAATCCAGAATTACTCAGATTACCAATTACTCAGCTAGAACAATATCGAACGTCGACAGGACGACTGCTCGTTCAATATTAGGCTGGCTGCCAGATGATTTTGTAGTCATTCACACTGGCAATATGGGGGCCAAGCAAGATCTTGAAAATGTTGTGCGGGCAGCAAATTCTCTTAAAGGTTTTTCAAAAATCAGGATTCATTTGGTGGGGCATGGTAACCAAGAGTCCAAGTTGAAGGCTCTGTGCTTGGGTAAGAGCAATATCTCAATCTTGCCAGCGGTTTCTGATGAAGATTACTCGGCATTGTTATCTGCCGCGGATTTGTTGTTAGTCAATGAGCGAAGCACGCAGATGGATATGAGTCTGCCAAGCAAATTGACTTCTTATTTGTACAGCGAGCGTCCGGTGTTAGCGGCCGTCCCAAGAGGTGGAGCAACGTGGAAGTTTTTGGATGGAATTGCCGAACTCGTGGAGGCCGGAAAACCGTCCCTTCTCGCCAGGGCCATAGAGGACTTAAGTCAGGATCCAGAAAAGAGGAAACAACTGGCGTCTAAAGGTCTCGAATTTGCGAGAAAAAACCTTGATGCAGAAATCGGAAGAAGGAAGTACTTAGATTGGGTCAACAGTCTCATACAATCTAAGCGTGGTTGAGTCTCTTACGTTACAGAAGTTAAGGTCACATAAGGTCACGATAAGTGTGGCGCTAATTGTCGTCGATGCACTGGCACTTCTATCGGCTGCTGTTATTGCCTATAACTTTCGATTTCGTTCTTCTCTATTTGAGTCCGAGGGGCAACCTTCTATTGCAGCTTTCGATTACGAACTCATTCTTGGTTTTGTCGTTCTAGGCTGGTTGTTAACTTTTGGTTTAAGCGGCATCTATAGTTTGAATCACGGCAGTCTTTTTATTTTGAACTTACAAAGCCTTATTAAGAGGTCCATCGTATATTTCTTTTCTTTGGGTTTTCTCTCGTTTGTTACACGTGCGTCTTTCTCTCGAACGGTATTCATTACTCTTCTTCTATCAGGACTTATTAATTTAGTATTGGTTCGCACTCTTCTATACTTTGTGTTTTTGAAACCTTTAATCAAGCGTAAGAAATTTTCTACGCAGTTAATGATAGTCGGTCGCACAATGCGCGAATCTCAACAATACAGTGATTGGATTATTAAGAATCGATTGTTGGGTTATGCAGTCGTTTCAAGGATGGAATGCACCACGATTAGTAGTACCTGGCTAGATGAGTTTGAAAGGATTCTCAAGTTCACTCCCATTGATGAAATCTTGCTTCTGCCTGGAATGGAAAGTGATAAGAATTTCTCCAGATTTGTTCATTACTGTGAAGACCTGGGAATCAAGACTAATTGGATTCCTTTGGATTCTGGAAATCTTGGATATTGGTTAATCCCAAAGCCGCAAGAAGGGATTCCGTTCCTTGCATTCTCTCAATCGAAGATTTCAGTTGCGGAGAGAATTCTAAAGAGATCATTTGATGTGGTATTTGCTCTTCTATCTCTTGTCCTTCTCAGCCCTGTGTACCTCGTGATCTCAGCACTCATTCTCATCACGAGTGGAAGGCCCGTTTTTTACTCTCAGAAGAGAGTTGGGCTCAATGGCAAAGTTTTCAACTTCTATAAGTTTCGCTCAATGGTCAAGAATGCTGATCAATTGATTTCATCAGCGGCCAATGTTCATGCGAAAGATCATGTGATTTTTAAGGATAAGAAGGATCCACGAGTGACCCCCATTGGACGCATATTGCGAAAGTACTCTCTTGATGAACTCCCCCAGTTCTTCAATGTACTAATAAATGACATGTCGGTGGTTGGGCCGAGACCTGCACTTGTGCACGAGGTGAAGAAGTACGACTCTATGTATGAGCGCCGTCTCAATGCTAAACCGGGAGTGACAGGTCCGTGGCAGATTAGTGGTCGATCCGATCTTGATCTGCAGACGAGCGTGGCCCTGGATTTGAACTACATGGTTAATTGGAGTTTTACTCGAGACTTGTGGATCATTGTCGCAACTATCGGGGCAGTATTTAAAGGACGCGGTGCTTACTAATTAAGACTTTTGGAAAGAGAGCATTCGCACTGGGTCTTGTAGTTTATTTACTAACTTTACTTTTGTTTACTCTATTTCCTCGTCCGTTATTGGAATCGGCAAATCCAGGTGAGATTGAAGAGTTTCTTCGCACTCATGCCAATCTTTTCTACAAGATCCTCTATGCCGATACTTCATTGGTTTACATCGGGAATTATTTACTCTTATTCCCTTTTTCTTTGCTCGTTTCGTGGGCACTTCCTACATGGTCTGTTGTCACGCGACTTCTAAGCGCAGCATTGATTTCTGGATTTATTGAAATTGTGCAGATATGGATTCCGGGTCGTGTTTCTGATGTAGTGGACTTTATTTCAAATGTATTTGGAGCTGCCGTTGGAATTCTGATTTATGAAAAGTGGTTGCGTCGAAAGAGTTAGCAGTTGTCCTTTATTTTGACTATTTCCGGGCGAACAAGTGGTTGAGTGATTGAAGTTAAGCTACCTGTACCGCCTTTAAATTGAGCAACGATTACTTCGCTTGCATCGGGCGCTAGATCTATGTCTTCGATAAAAATAGGTCGCTCTCGTTCAGAACCTATGCGGGCATTACCTTCTGCGCCCGATCCAAGGGATCCTCCGATAAGCGTGGACTGATAAGGACCATAAATGAAGACTTTGAATCGATGTTGTCCCGTGACTAGCTCTTTTGGCTTTCCTTTATCTGCTCTTGTGAGTACGTATGGAGGTAAATCTTGGGCATTCACAACTCGATTTTTGAGATACACGGTCACTTGGGTGGTTGGGTTGGGAGAGCAGGTTAAAGTCTCGATATCCACTTCTCGATCCAAGTAGTAATCAAGCTTGCTGGCATCGGTATTTTGAATAACGACACGATATTGATTGTCTAAAGTCTTGTTGAGAGAGCCTGCAAGTCGTGTTTCTTCATTCTCTGCTTGGGTCTCTTTTGAAGTGGTGTAAAGCAAGAGGCGATTCTCCAGGATAGATCGTGAGAGTGCCCTTGGCATCTTACGTACACTGAATTCTCTGGCTAGAAGTTGACTAAAAGTAGATTTCATAATTGTTACTAAGAACTCTTTGCGCGCCATATTGTCTTCTTCATACCGCTTGTAGGCCGTTTTGAGAGTCTCTTCGACTATGTTCTCCGAATCTATTTGGAACCCGTCGGGTAAGGTCACAGTTCCAATTGCCTTCAAAAAGTAACTCAGTGCGATGGGATCGGTTGCTATGAAGCCATCAAGAATTTCTCCAGTTTGGTGGTGCCATAGTTCTAGGTAATTCATGGCTCCATATGGGAAATGGGGCGAAAGGTTTGCGTTTTGCCAGATACCAGGATTATTTCCGTAGAGTTCAAAGTATTCATCGGAATGCTTGATTGGCAGATTGGTGAGGTGCTGTAGTCCCACATTTGATGAAGCTTTTATTACCTTGAGCTTTCCGCGATTGATCTCGACAATTGCATAGGCACCGAGAATTCCACCTGTGCCTCGCGCCTCGGCGGAATTTTGGAAGGAGATCATGTATCTCTTGGGTCGATCAAAACCTGCTAGCTCGGGAAAGTGTTTGGCTGCAAAGAGAACTTCAGATTTGATCTTGAAAATATCTAATCCTGCTAATTGTGATGCTTGTTTGATGCCAGGCAATGAAAGGTAACGCAGCAAGTCATTGGTATCCCGGAAGAGATTCTCGCCTACATCGATAACTTGATTTGGCTTCAATGGTGTATCAGGAATGTTTCGATAGGTAGTTAGTAGTTGAAATGAGTTCCACACTATTGCGAGAACTGGTACGGCAACAATCAGAGAAATGGAAAGTACAAGGGTCTTAATTCTCATAATCAGCTTGAGATAACGCTAATGGAGTCGGCGAAATACGAGGATAAGAATGAGTCTGGGAGGGTGCGAGATTTACTTCGGCGCGGAGAAGTGATGATGACTACGGGGCGAGACTTGGCATAGAAATCTACTAGTCGTTTCCAGCTCTGACTTAAGAAATATTTCTCGGGCTTGTCGAGTTCACGGCAGTGTCGTAAAACCTGATTCTCTTTCAATTTAGGAAGAGTGTTCTGCATTGAGAGCGTGTAATCAAAATCCACGGGCGTTAAGTTTTGTTGTTGGAGGTCAATGTCGTGTGGTGCCCTGCAGTCGCCATCAATGATTGTCGCTCCGATTGCATTTGCCTCAAAAACGGCATGCGCGATTGTTTGAGAGATATCAGTAGTTCCTCGTGGGATGAATGCAAGGATTGGGTTCTTGTTCTTTACACCTTTCCACTCGTAGATGGTCCTCATTACCGTATTGGAAACTTTCGCTAGTTCTCGCTCAAAGTGAGACTCTTCCATTCCATCTGGATCACTTGGCCGAAGTTCAGGATGAATTAATTCGTCGGTGAGTGATCGTCGCTCACATGGAATAGGAGCATCGTGAAGAGAATCGAGAACTAATTGATCTGCAGCGATCAAGAGCTCGGGTGAAAAGCGTCCGTGAATAAATTTCTCTGTTGAAGTCGTTCGCTCTTTCATCGGTGAAAGTCCCCACCTTTGGGCGGTGAGTGCGGCAAAGTCCGAGGTCTCTTCTCCGTCTGTTACCTCGGTTCCAAATGAGGTCACCAGAGATTCGGGAAAGTGGTGGCGGATGACGAGTTCGGCGAAAGGTGAGCGAGCCTTATTTTGGCGACACGCGACGGCAATTCTCACGCCGCACACTGTAGCGGCGGCTTTTGGGGTTTATGGCATCGTTATAAACGGACATGACGCAGGCAAGGCGCCTCTGTGAAGACTCACTGCCTAGCCAGAAGATGTGGCGAGGAGTACTTTTAGGCATTCCCCTAGCAAGGTAGGTCCAATGGAACTGGTCGCCTACTGGCGATTACTCGTGCAGTCGCGACGTTTGATTTCTGTCACGACTCTCTGTGGCCTGTTTATTTCGTTCTTTGTAACGATGTCGATGACGCCGATATATAAGTCTTCGGCGCAACTCTTTGTTTCTACACCAGCGTCCGCGGTCGATATCTCTGCGCTATTGACCGGTTCAAGTTTTTCTCAGCAGCGCGTGAAGTCATACGCCCAAATTATTAATAGCCCGGTAAATCTTGAACCTGTAGTCAAAGAACTCAAACTCAAGATGTCGGCTGAGGAGTTATCTAAGAACATCACCGCATCTGCGCCATTAGACACGGTACTAATTTCGTTAACTGTTACCGATACCAATCCTAAGCGAGCCGCTCGAATCGCAAACGCGGTAGCGCAACAGTTTGGAATCACAGTGAAGAGTCTTGAGTTGCAAGAAATTGATACTGAATCCCCTATCAAAGTTTCGATTGCGAAATTTGCTACTCCTCCGACCACTCCAGCCGCTCCGAAGAAGTCCATCAATTATGCGCTGGGCTTGATGTTGGGATTTGGATTAGGTTTTGGAGTTGCAAGCTTAAGAAAGTTACTCGACAACACAGTTAAGAGTGAAGATGATTTAGGTGAAATCCCACTGCTTGCCGCAATTGGTTTTGATGTGAATGCAGATGAAAAGCCGCTAATTACTCAAATCGGACGATATGCTGCACGTACTGAAGCTTTTAGAACTCTGCGCACAAATCTCAAACATGCTAATCCCGGTGTTAATCCAAAGTCAATCGTAATTACATCCGCACTTCCCAATGAAGGAAAATCTACTTCGGCAATCAATATTGCCATCTCCCTGACTCAATCTGGCGAAAGAGTGCTTCTCGTCGAAGCAGACCTTCGCCGGCCGAAAGTTCCCATTTACCTCGAGTTTGCATCAAAAGTTGTGGGTCTCAGTGAGTTGTTGAGTTCGCCCACAAAGTTGACCTGGCCAATTGTGAAGAAACATATGCGGAAGCACCCAGAAATTGATCTCCAGGTGCTGACTTCAGGTCGAATTCCTCCCAATCCAGCAGAGTTATTGGAGTCTGGTCGATTCAGAGAATTGCTCACGATCTTGCGTGCAAAATTTGATTACATCATTATCGATTGTCCTCCTTTGCTTCCTATTACTGATGCAGCAATTGTTGCCGCCCAAACCGATGGCGCAATTCTGGTTTCACATGCAGGAGCTACGAAGATTCCTCATTTCGAAGGCGCACGAGATGCAATTCGTGGAGTTGGCGCTCTCGTTCTCGGAGTTATATTGAACAAAATTCCTGAAGATGCGATGGAATACGAGTACGGTTATAAGTATGGATATCCGAAGTACTACGGTTATAGCGGCAAGCCTTACGACCCATTGAATTCCCATGAGCGAGATACTCGCTATGCACCTCCAAAATCGGAAGTTGACCGCATGAACGAGGAAGAATTTGTCTTCATTAAGGGAAAGCGCTTTAAAGAAGAGTTAATGCGCGATCGAAATAAGATCTAAGAATTAATGCGCAATAAATGGGCATCGGCTCTCCTGGTGGGAGCGTTTATATTCTCCTTTCAACAAACCGCGCCTTACCTCGCCTTTCTTGCAGAAGTCTGCAGAGGACCTGCGGCGTATCCCCCAGATCTACCTGACTGTCTAGACCCAGCGGTTCAAGCGGCCCAAGAAGCTGCCAAGAAAGTTGCAGAAGAGAAAGCGGCTGCTGAAGCTGCTAAAGCGGCAGCAGAAGCGAAAGCTTCAGAAGAAAAGGCGAAAGCAGATGCTGCTCGCTTGCTTGCAGAGCAAGAGAAAGCAAAAGCTGATGCCATTGCTGCTGAACTTGCAGCAGGAAACATCAAAGCAGCTGCGGAGAAAGCTGCAGCTGAAGCAAAGGCAGCTGCAGAAGCAACTGCGAAAGTTGAAGCGGCAAAAGTAGCGGCGGCGGCAGAGAAAGCTCAGAAAGAAGCGGCACTCGCTGCAGCACAGAAAGCGGCTCAAGAAGCAGCCGCAAAACTGGCGGATGAACAGGCGAAGTTAGCTGCTGAAATTCTTGCCAAGGAAGCTGCAGCAAAGGAACAAGAGGCAAAGGCTGCAGCCGCAAAGAAAGCTGCCGAGGATGCTCAAAAAGCTTTTGAGGCTCAACGGGTTCAGTTAGAAGCTCAAATAGCAGCTGCCA
>Ga0194115_10004693_pt1 | contig 14546 bp, 7 predicted proteins | sample TA2MahsurfametaG_3_FD_148656 | JGI IMG/M metagenome (GOLD analysis project Ga0194115, IMG submission 148656) | Freshwater microbial communities from Lake Tanganyika, Tanzania - TA2015002 Mahale S4 surface | ecosystem: Environmental > Aquatic > Freshwater > Lake | place: Tanzania: Lake Tanganyika...
CAATTGGTCAGCATAGCAATGGCTATTTAAATAGGGCCTTGCGAACAAGGGAAATTTGGTTGGACATTTGTAAAAAATCTAAAATATGGCATAGCTGTATGGGCTCGCTACAAATTTTACAAGGAGAAAAAGAGTTGGAATTAGCGGAACAATTTTACCAATCCGAAAAAAATTACAGGGATGGTTTAACCATATTAAACAAAGAGCAATTAATAGATGCTCTGCCACATGCTAACAAGACTGTCAGTGGCGCTATTTCCAGTGCAACTGAAGTAGTTGTTGAATCTAGAGAAGCCATAAGACAAATACCCATTTATTTGAGTGAAAAATATGATATTTGTTTTTACTTTGGCACAGCTGTTACGGAATGTTTACCCGGTAAAGTTAAGACGAACTTGGGTATGACATATGAAGCGGACTTGTGCATTTTGGCAAGTGGATACGAAACACAACTGCTTTATGCCGATGTATTTAAAGAAGCTCCAATCACTATTTCATCCTTAAATATGTTTAGAACTTCGCCTTTGCTTTCATCAATTCCTTCAATTTGCGGCGGTCTTAGTTTTCTCCATTATCCGGCGTATGAAGTTTGTCAATCCTTACCGGAATATCATAACCATTGTATTCACAAATACCCTGCACTGCTTCAAAACGGCATACACCTGTTAATTTCTCAAAATCAGGAGGGTCAATTAACCATAGGAGATTCACACCATTACGGCGATTATCATGATCCTTTCCGAGAAGATAGTATAGATAATTTAATCATTGATTATATGAATGAATTGCTTGTAATTGAAAATCTTGAAATAAAGCAAAGGTGGACAGGGCAATACTTAAAAATGACCAATGGATCGAGCGAATGGTTTACTGAAATTGAAGATGGAGTATATATAGCAAATGGACCGGGCGGTGCAGGTATGACCCTGGGGTGGGGCATGGCAGAGGAAACAATAAATAAAATTTAAGTTGAAAGTGAGTTATTCTGCCAAAGACTCACTTAATGCCAATTTAATATCCTTCCAAACTTCCGGTCTTATTTCCGATTCCATTAAATCCAATTTGCCTTCGTCGTCCCACCTTCTAAGCATAATACATTCAGTAAAATAATCCTTCTTTTCGCACATCACAAGTTCAAAATCACTCATTAAACCGCCCTGATTCATCAAGCTTGAAATACTGGCAGATGACAATCGATTAATATAATACGGTTCTCTGGTAACAAGATACCTTTTTGCCCAAACATGAGATGAAACCAATGAACATATTTTTTTATTGAAACCCCAGCTTTTTAACAATTTCTCTCCCACAACCTCATGCTGTTCATCCGTTGCTGAGTTTTCTTTATCCGACAAATGCAAATGTCCTATGTCGTGAAGAAAAGCTGCCACTCTTAAATCCAGCGATGCATTGCTATTTACAGAAAGTAACCAGCATTGCATTGCATGCTCCGTTTGGGTAATGTTTTCGCCATAATTTAATTTACCTCTTTCTAAAAAGAGCAGCTCAATCTGCTTAACAATGTCATCAATATTATTCATTATACTATAAATAAAAAATGGAGAGTCCCGTAAAAGACTCTCCATTTTTGACCAACCATTTCATCTATAAAATTACTTTATAAGCCACATTTCAGCATTAATATCATCAGAACCCGCATATTGCCGGGCTACAGCACTTTGCCAATTCGCGTTGTTATTTGTTCTTTCACTCGTAGGATACTGAAAACGCTTGGGAATTAAACCACTATTACCCGTCCCCGAACCATTGGAAGAGAATGTAGGAAAACCAGTTCTGCGATAGTTGTAATACCCCTCCAAGCCGCTGTTTTGAAAAAAGGACAAATACTTTTGAGATACAATTTGCTTTAAACCGTCAACACCTGCTGAATACTTTACTAGGGATTGATTGAAATAAGCGTTCTCATCAAAGTTATAGGTATTGGCAATGTAATCGGAGTTGTTTGTGGGTGTACCACCATTTTTGAATGAATAAAAGTTAACAGAACCATTTGAAATTCCGTAGAATGCAAAACTTGCCTTTACTCCTTTCTCGTACCAGGTGCCCGCATTTTCAGATATCCAGCCGCGGTGAGCAGCTTCTGCAATGTTGAAGCACATTTCAGAATAGCCTACTTGAATGCATGGTTCAGCATTGAATGTGCGATACCAACGATACCTATTGTACAGCGAATAATCACCATTCAGGATTAAACCACCATTTACTGTTTGCATCTTGGTTGACATGTCGGCCAAATCCTGATTGGCGTCTGCGCCCACATAGGCATTAAAATCTGTGTAAGACAAACCTGATTTTAATTTAGCACCCGCCGGTTCAGCAATGATAAACACTCTGGGATCTTTGAAAGAAGACAATAACGACAAATTTGTAGAAGACATGTTGTAACGCAGAGCATCGAAACCATAATTATCAGGGCTTACTGGATACTTATTTAAAGTGGTATTGTAAACGAACTGGAAATTATCGGCATTTGAGGTAAACACAGGATATTTAGCGGAATTTGATAAAATAGAGCTAAATTTAGATTTAATATTTAAGTCTGTATCTGCATCCTTCTTGCTCAAAGCGATTAATACACGGAGGGTAAAAGTATTGTTCAATTTCTGCCACGAAGTAAGATTATTACCGTAGTAAATATCTCCGGAAAATGAACCCTTGCCTTCCGCAATTAATTTAGTCATGTCATTGTTGGCCTCATCCAGCCATTTCAAAATTTGCAAAAACACATCCTTCTGAGAGTCGTACTTCGGCAAATAATTGGCTGTGCTAAGAGCTTCTGACATTGGAACATCACCAGTGAGCATAGTCATTTGATAAAACAAATAAGCCCTGAAAAATTTGCCCAATGCAGAATATGGGTTCAATTGAGGATTACCTACACGAATGGCTTCCTCCTCCATCTTTACCACATTCTTTAAAGTTGTGTATGACCAGGCAGCACCACCCCAGTTGTATTCATTGTTGCCGTAGTAGTTGTAATTACATAGGTTGTATTGACAAATTCTGGCATCGGTGCCCCATGGTCTTTGATTGATGTTGAAGCAAATGCCATTCAACACCAAATCCGGGGTTACCTTGGTAGGACGATTGGGATCGTTATCCAAACCATCAATTTTACAACCATTCATAGCTGCCAATAAACCGGTAAGGGTTAAGGCAAAAAGTATTTTTTTCATGTTGTTATAGTTATTTATTTAGAAAGTGAAATTAAGGTTTACACCAAATCTTCTCATTGTTGGCGTTTGCAATGCTGAATAACCTGTCATACCTGGGAACTGATCCAAATCCAGATCATTAAGGCCTTTGGCGAAGAAAAGCACATTTCTTGCAACGAATGACACCGAGGCCCCCTTGAACTTTTTACCCAGCATCTTTGCGGGCATATTGTATGTGAGTATAATTTCTCTCAACTTCATAAAATCCTTCTTCACGATGTTTGACTCAAATTGACCATAATATCTGCTTAAATAATCTTGAAGATAAGTGGGAGTTTCATTGTTTTTGAATGTAAGATCACCATAATTGATAATTTGACCAGTTTCTGGATCGTATTTAACGGTACCTGAAGCAATCTGTACACCTTCACCCAACCATGTTTTTTGCCCTTTGGTGTCTGCCTCGCGGGCATTCCCCATAGAATTGCCGTTGGCATCCTTAAAGTTATCCTGAACGGTCTCAATGTGTCTTCCTCCGCGGTATGTTTGGCGCTGAATTTGGTTAACAATTAAACCTCCGATTCTGCCGTCGAACTGTAATCCAAGTGTCCAATTCTTGTAGTTGATTCTGTTGTAAAAACCAATCACCAAATCAGGCAATGTATATCCCTGGAATTGACCTTTAGGCAGAACGATTGGACGACCACCGGCATCATTAATCAACTTTCCATCTTCAGTTCTTGCAAAACCTCCTGTGTATAAGGCATCAATTCTGTCTCCCACTTTCAAAAAGCGATTACCTGAGTTATCACTCACAAAATAGTTGGAAGCAATGCGATCAACGCCATTGTAAATAGCAGTCAAAAATTCTCTGTAGCGTGAAAGATTTAACATACCATCCCAAGACAATCCGCCTGTTTTTTTAGCCTTAATTATGTCACCTTTAAAACTAACTTCCCATCCTTTACGCTGAGTTTCAATACCGTTCACTATTTCATTGGTATAGCCGGTAGCTTCTGAAATGGTTCTTTGAAAAATGCCAGGGCCATCATTGTAAAGATAGTAAGTAGCTTCAACACTCAATCTATTATTGAACATTCTTAATTCAGTTCCAAATTCAATATCGGTTCTATTAAATGGCTGTAAACTTGCGTTGGGCAGAACATTCGTAAAGTTTGCTGAAGGGCGGCCGTTGTATAGTAAAGGAGTATTGTAAATACCACTGTTTATGTAAGCCGGTCCATCGTAAGGACTATTGTAATTCGATCCATAACCCAAAGTGTTGCCGGCCTGTGTAATTGTAGGAGCTGTCAACCCACCTTTCACTTGAGCGAAAGATGCCCTTAACTTCCAGAAGCTGAGGGTTTTGGACTTGATATTCTCTAACAAATCAGTGGGAAGGAATGACAAAGATGCAGAAGGGTAAACAAATGAATTATTTCCGGATGGAAGAGTAGAAAGTTGGTCCATTCGAACTCCCAAGTTTACAAATAACCACTTGGATCCAACATCAGCCAAGGCATACAGTGAATTAACTGCCATTCTAGAATTAAAGTTGAACACCCTAACAGGATTTGAGCTGTTTGCGAAATTGTAAACTTCAGGCACATTCAAATAATCCGTTGTAGCCCAAGAACTGTTGTATGTGAAGTCTCTGCGGTTGCCACCCATCGATGCGTGTACATCAAGACCTGATAATTTTTTAGTGTAGTTGAATAAAAATTCATTATTCATTTCAAACATTGCTCTTCTGTCTTCTCTGTAATCGCCGCGATTTTCTTCCCTACCATAGGGGTGAGCACTGAAAGGCATCTTCTCGGTTCTCAAAATGTCATAGGTTGTAGCAGAAGAACGAACCAATAAATTGAGGTCGTCGTTAATATCCCATTCAAGAGAAGTGTATCCGTACAAATCGTTTTTATAGTGGCCACGAAGCCACTTGTTAGCTACCAACCAAGGATTTTGATATCGCTTGTATTCCGAGTGAATTGACTGAACACCTTCTTTGCCGGGTTGCCAAATTCCACGAATATCATCCGCCATTACATCCCAGTCAGCGCCCTGCCATATAACAATATTATAAATCAGTGAGTTCGGCCCATAAACTACATCATTTATATTTTCAGTTGCCTGCCTGTTGTAATTAATTGATGCATTCAATCTAAAACGGTTGTTTAAACGCGTAGATCCCGTAATGTTGAATGTGTTACTGTTCAATCCAGTGTTGGGAACAATACCCCGCTGATTGAGATTGCTAAATGAAAAACGAATATCCGACCTGTCAGAAGACGATGAAATGCTAAAATTATTTGTATTGAGAAGACCAGGCTGTAAGAACCTTTGTAAGTTATTTTTACCTCTGGCTACAAACGGTGTTGGAATTCTTTTTCCCGTTACAGGATCTACCGGACTATCATATTGAGCAATTAACTGACCATTAAGCTTAGGCCCCCACATATCGTAATCACCATCGTTGTTGCCACCACCCAGACCATCAACAAACTCATAATTTCCATGGTCACCGGGACCATACTCATCCTGAACTTTTGGTATTGTAAGAAATCCATTTTCCATTATGGTTGAAGAATTAACTTCAACCGTAACACCTGATTTAGAGCCTTTCTTGGTTGTTATAACAATGGCACCGTTTTGGCCGCGATATCCATACAAAGCCGCCGCCGCCGGTCCCATCAAAACCGATACTTTTTCTATATCATCTGGAGAAAGGTTATATGCATCTGAGTTAATTGGAATACCATCAACTACAAAAAGTACATTTTGACCTCTTCTGATGTCGCTTCCCCTTAAAACAACTTGAGAGTTGCCGAGAAGCTCAGAATTTTGACCAATAGTCAAACCGGCTACTTTGCCTATCATGTTGTCCAACACATTTGTTTCTCTTGCTTTAATCAGCGAGGCACCCTCAATTTCAGATACAGCAAAACCCAGCTTCTTTTTCTCCTTTTTGATACCTAAAGCTGTTACAATTACCTCACCCACCGTTGCGGTGTCACCAGTCTTCACCGGATCAGTGGTTTGACCGATGACCATGGTTGGACTTAGAGCCGACAACATGGAGATTGTCAGCACTGAAAATAGTTTTTTGTTGCGTTTCATGGATATGATTTGTGCGCAAACAAACATTCGTAATGTTAATTATAAATTATTGTATATTAATTTATTGAGATTTTATTTTGAGTAACTTTAATTTAATATAAAAGTTTTTTAAATTTTATTTTTAACTATTTATTAACTTTAAAATATTCTTAACTATATCTAAATGTATCAATTTAAAAATTTTAACAAGGGTATTTTTTTGGTGAAAATCGGAAGAACAGGTGTAAACTATGCGCCTTAACAGACACAATCAAAATGAGAGGCTAAGGCTCAAATTTCTGCCAGGAGATATAATGCCACTGCCATGAATTTTAACTATTTCATTACTTAAATTTTGCACTGCAACAAAAACGGTGCATTGTTTGAATTGAAATTCAGCTCCGATATCAAACTGAACAAAACCGGGAGTGCCATTTGCGCCAATTCGATTATCCTGAATATCGGCTTTAGCCAGGCGCTTCTGACCGGCTGAGGCAATATACTGAAAAAAGATTTGCTTACACCAACCAGTGCCAGGAAGATACTCAACACGAATTAATCCATTGGAAGGCGGAATGCGGCGCATGGGTTCAAAACCGGAAATATTATCTCCTTTGGTTATGGACATACCCGTTTGAATGACAATTTGTTTGTTCACTTTAAATTTCGCATACCATTCCAAACCTCTTATTTCTGATGTGCCCACATTTTGTTTGATAAAAACAGGGTAACCCGCCATTGAGTCATTTCCATTTCTAATTCTGGCGATAATGCCGGAAATTTTATTTCTGTAAACGGAAACCTGGGCTGAAACAGCACTGGTATTGAACTTTACACCATATTCTTTATTCAGAGAATACTCGGGATTTAAATCGTATTGAGGCAATTCATAACGAAAGTCAACAATACCCAATGTGCCCTGATCATCAATATTTGGAGCTCTAAAACAGGTTGAAATATTCCCGTAAAAGCGTAACGCATCCCATGCCATTCCTTGCAAAAATGGCAACCCTGCAGACATGCCCGCAGAATAAACAAACGCAGAGTTATTCAACACAATATTTCCAATTGTAGGATCGGCAATTGAAGTTCGGATAACCTGGTATCTACCGCCAGCATTTATATCGAGGCGTTTAAAACCTACCTTAGCCATGCTGTAGAATCCGTGCTGTGCAAAAATTGAATTGTTGGGATAGAGTCCTCGTTTTGAAACTTCAACCCCTGTATTTAAATCCAATTGCTTCCTCGTTGACTTCACATTGTCTCTGTAAAGCTCGTAACCCGATATCCAACTAACCCTATTGAATAATTTTTTTTGATATTCGGCGGTTAAAAAACGATTATACAAATCATCTCTTTCTTCAGTTAACTGCGCAGAGTTATTCTTTTGTAAACTTCTTACTTCATTGGTTTGTTGAGTTCCTGCCGTAATGGTGAAAACATTGCTACTTTTCCAGTTTAATGACCTTCGCACATAGAGAAGCTGCCTATTTTGAATGTCCATTTCATTGATTTTAAAGTCTTCCAATTTAATTTTATGAAAAACCGGAACATCAAACTGGTTATTGCGCTGAAAAGCCAATGTCCACAAGCCCAACTTATCCTTGCGCAAATATTTTATATCACCGTTCAACTCGCTGTAACCGGTGGGTTTTTGATAATCCGAACTACCACCGGGTTTTACATTACCGAATCTGCGATTCGTTAGCCCAATCGTAAGCGAATTTTTTTGGTTTGAAGCGTCAATATAAATGCGTTGGGTTAATTCTGAACTTGGCGCGGAAACCCTGGAAATACTTCCCACTTTATTTATTGTAAACTTCCGGCTTTCGGTAAAGTCAGCATTTCGGAATGTAAAATTCAAAATTCCACCTATACCGTCACTGCCAAATTGAACACTACCGGTTCCCAATGCCACTTGAATCTCTGAAATGGCTAAACCGTCAATGGTGTTGATGTACTGATTAGGACCAAAACGGAAAATGCCGGAATTTAGTCTAATTCCATCAACTAAACTCAGAATCTGATTGCCCGTAAGTCCTCTCAAATAGGGCGATCCTCCGCCATAATTTGTTCTTTGAACTTGTATACCGGGAATGGTGGACAATGCTTCCGGACAAGTTCTGGCTATGCCATGCTTAACCGGATTGCCAAGGTTGAAAGCGGTAAAAGTTGAGGTGGAAGGGGCCTCGCCCCCGCGAAAGGTGATAAAAACAGTATCCAATTTATTGGCTGCATTGTTTTTCGGTCGCGTGGAATTTAAAACCTGCGAAAAGGATAAATTAACCGAAAGCACAGTCAATAATAGTATTTTGCATTTATTGGTTAAAATTGAGGTTAAGTTCCTTAAAATCATTTGATTGTTAATTATTTAATGTGATTTTCGCTTTACCGGAGGCAAGGCAGACGATTCGCCTTTCACATATTTCCAAAGCAATTCATTCATCAAACCATCATCATCAACATCTTCTTTATATAAAAGCAGTTTCTCACTTTTTCTCATTAAATATGCGGTGGATTTTGGGTTATCAATCCCATTCACCTCGTTTAAGTTTACCTGAGAAGGAACTGATAAAAATGGGGTATTGTCTACTGTATCAGAAAAACACCTCCACATTGCTTTTGCACCAGCATCATACTGGCTCATGGGTTTCATGCCCAGTATTAACTCCATGGTTCTTAGCATTGAACTGGTGGTATAATGCGTGTGATCTATATATTTCCTTTTCACCATACCACCGGCTACATAAGCAGTTGATCGGTGTGCATCTATATGATCGGGGCCATTTTGAGCATCATCTTCCAAAATAAAAACCACAGAACTATTCCAGATTGGGCTTTTGGAAAGATATTCCACAAACATCCCAACGGCCAAATCATTGTCGGCCACATGCGCAAATGGCGTTGGCCTGCCTTTTCTCACACCTTCTGTATGATCGTTTATAAACCTTAATGTATTGAGCTGTGGTACTTTTGAAATTGCTATCAGTGAATCAAAATCGCGTTTCCACTGAAAAAACCGCAAACTATCCTTTACCCGTTCATCCCATGAAGTAAAATAAGAACAAAAATGCCCTTCCAAAGCTTTGATATTGGCTTTGTAATCATCGGCAAATTCACCATAGGTTCTGTAGCTGATGCCCGCCGCTTTGGCATGATCCCAAATAAATCCTTTGTTTGGATAAGCAATCGACTGTTGTCCTTCGTAAACATAATCTCCACCCCTACCGCCATAACTGGTAGGCCAGGTTTTTTCCGTAAAATCGTTGGCCATGGCTCCCGTACTCCAATTGTGGCCGTCCGCACTCACCTCCGCATCTACATAAAAATGATCTAAAAGAACAAACTCTTTCACCAGCTTGTGCTGGTTGGGTGTAATTTGTTCTCCAAACAACAACAAACTCGTATCACCATCACCACCTGCCACATCACTAAGAACCTGGTCGTAGGTTCTATTCTCCTTTATAATATAAAACACATGTTTAATCGGCGAGGTATCACCCACACGCCCGGGTATAGGATTTGATTCAGGAATTTCGTTGTCATACAATTCAGCCCCTTTTGAATAGGGCATGTTGGTTATAGCCTGCTGTGTATATTGTTTCAATAATTCAGGGTTTTCAATTTTGGCTAACGATAAAATTTGCAGCGACCCTCTGAATAATCCGCCTATGTACTGTACTTTTTTATTGCTTATGCCACCCTGATAGGTGACCTGATTTTTCCGGGCAACAGGATTCGGGCCCTCCGGATTTGCTTGCGATGCTACTCCTTTGCCATTGGTGATGAGCACATTGCCTGCAACAACAGCAACCTGGGTAGGATACCAGCCCGCAGGAATAAATCCAAGTAATTTAGACTTTCTTTTTTTCTTTATATCAAAAACAGCAATGTTATAATTGTCTGCATTGGCTACAAACAATTTATTTTTATATACCGACAGTCCATTAGGGGTAGAACCGGTAGGTGCATTGGGATAAGCTGCAGTTACAATAATTTCACTTACAACCAATTTTTTTACATCAACAATGTGCACGGTGTTGTCATTACCACAGGCAACAAACAACCTGTTCGATGGAAAATCTAAATACAATTCATTTGGATTGGACCCCACAGAAATTCGTTTAATTAAATCTAAAGTAGATTTATCAAAAACAGCAACAGATGCATTGCCCCATTCACTTACAAAAATTAGTTGGTTATCCTTGCTCATTCTGATATCATATCCTGCTGATTGCAATTTTATATTATTTATAACTTTTTTGGTAGTTAAATCCACCTGTCTAACAGCTGAATCTTCTTTGGAAACTACATATAAATTCTTATTTTCATCATCACAAATCATTGCGGTAGGTGAAATCCGAAAAGGCCATGGCTTTCCTAAAACAAGGCTGTCATTATAGTGCAACTTTCCATTGATGAATTTATATATTTCAATTCGGTTATTGTTTGCGCCTGAAACATATAGCAATTCTCCGTTCATTCCCCAGCACATACCATAAAAGGTTTTATCTACCGTAACGCTGTCTGTTACACTCCCATTTTTTGTTTCAATGACCATAAGCGATTGGTCACTCTGTCCCGCATTTTGAATAACGGCGTAACGCTGACTAGGATGAACCAACATTTTCATTGGCAAATCTCCCAACCTAACATTTACTCCTACCGGTGATATTTTCCACCCGTTTGGCAATTCCACACTGCCCGTTACAACGGCACTACCGCTGTTGTTTTGTCCGTATAAACTGAATAATTCTGTGCAAATACAAAAAATTATCAGGAAATATTTTGCTGCTTTTTTCATATTTTATTTCTGCTTTTTAATATAATTTTCTGAATCCATGGGTTCTCCCATTTGTACTTCACGCCATGGAATTGAACGATTATACTTCCTTAAACAGTTCTCGGGATTAAATATTTTCAAATCGCTTTTTTCAAGTGTGTAAGGAGAATAGTCCGGTTTATCGGTAAAAAAATCCAGGAGCATAGTAGATGTTAAATCGTACTGGTTGACCGGTTTTATTTCTAATAAAGCATAAATGGTTTTTATAATACTTCCAAAATTTGAATGAACCTTTGAGACATAATTCCTTTTAACATAAGGACCGGCCATGAACAATAAACTACGATGTGCATCAACATGATCAACGCCACCCTGGGGGTCATCTTCTGTAACTATAACAAGCATATTCCTCCAATAAGGAGTTCGCGATAAAAAATGCACCATTCGACCTAATGCTAAATCGTTATCTGCCACATAGGAATATATAAATGGATAACCATCTTCTGCTCTTGGCGAGGTAGTATGGTCATTAGGCAATTGAATGGTTAGCACTCTGGGCATAGTATCCTTACCTGAAAGCCATTTTTCAGTAAATTCTTCCTCAAATTGCTCTACCCTAAATTGGTCGGGAATGTTCATGTTATAACCGGCGTATTTTCTGGAGGTATGATTAAAAATTGCCTCAGGCATGGGAAACGGCACCGCCAGAGCAGTTCCATTTGATGTATCGTACCATTCCTCCTGAACATTGGTATACTCATTCGCCTGACCAAAATTGAATACTGATATTTTGTTTCTCTTCAAAGCTTCCCATAATCCCCCTGTTTCATTGTAGTCCTCGGGATCTTGTGCCCCTGTGGTTCTCGGGAAAATTCTGCCTTTGGCAGGGGAAAAGATATTGTAATTCCCCGCATTTGCTGAATTCGTCTCTACATATTCATTCGGTATGGTCCCCATCATCCAGTGATGCCCGTGAATAGACGCGTCACTGTCGCAGTAAAAGTTGTCGGAAAGAGTAAATGATTTTGCTATTTTGTGATGATTCGGCGTAATTGAAATTTCTTCACCTTTAAACAAACTGTCAATGTAGGCTGAATCAATTCCCATCATGGCCCACTGCCTTCTAGTGAAAGCACTTGAAATTCTATCTCTTTTTAAAATCCCTGAATCTAATTTTAACAACTGCTGAATTAAAATATTTCTGCAGTTTACCCCAAACCTTGCCAGTGACGAATCTCCTTTTACATTTGGCAGCTGACCAAATACTTCGTCAAAGGTTCGGTTTTCCTTGGTAATATAAACAATATGAGCAATTGGTGGCAACTCTCCCAAATTAGGTTGCTGAACAAAAGTATTTTGAATGCACTGCCTAGTCCCTTCGCTTAACATCATATTGTTTGGTGCACTCAACCGCTGTAACAGACCTAGTTGAATGTCTCCAATATATGTTCCTTGAGGTGGGGCAGTAAAATTATAACCTCCATTGGGGCCTGCACCCAAACCTCTTGCCGAAGTAATGAGCAATTGGTCGCGGGTTGCCATATACTTTACCCGAGTGGCCCCCCAGCCCGTTGGTATAAAACCCAAAGTTTTTCTGTTTTTTACATTTACAACAGCCACCGCATTGTAACCCAGTAAAGCCACATACAACCTTTGCTTTTTTCTATCTATATCAACACCATAGGGAAAATATCCCCGGTAACCATCCATGATTGTATTCGTTTTAATGGGTATGTAATCCGATATCCTTCTTTTTTGAATATCTACCACAGCAATGTTGTCATTCTGCGTTTGAGTAATATAGGCAAAACCTTTGTAGCAGACAATACTGCTTGGATGAGATCCACCCACAATTTCCGATCCTTCCAGCATTTCACCAATTTTTAGCCCGGTCTGCAATTTCCCCTCTACAATATTATTGGCTGTGTTAACAATCCAAACAGACATTGACTCTTCATTTACCGCCGAACCCAGTCCCGGAACCTTTCGTTCTCCAATCCAAATACCTGTATCAGATTCTGCCGAATGTGCACCGTAGGGTGGAAAATGCAGAAATAAACTGTCTTTGTTCTGCAGTGTAACACCCGGCAGCAAGGGATATTGGTAAATGCCCACATTACAAAACAATAAAGATTTTTTATCATCACTTAAAGCCAAACCAAATGGTATTCTACCTGTCGGTATCATTGCTTTCAACTTCTTTGAGTCCAAATCAATTCTGTATAGCACCTGCCAACCTCTGTCCAAAACCCATATATCTCCGTTTTTCTCATCTACAACCAAGTCAGTTAAAAAAGCCTCTTTAGGAGCAGCAGCATGAAATGCGCCAACATCAATAGAATCAACAATTTTTTTCTTAGCGATGTCAAAACGCCAAATGATGCCCCTGTCGCCGCCTCCTATCATTACTGTCCTGTTATCTTGCAAACAATGGGCGCCTATAAATGAGGCCCCCTTAATGATATCTGTGCCCGTTCCATCAAATTCCGGAAAACGCTGCACACTCATATTGTCCTCTCTCAAATCCACCAACGAAACCGCATTACTATGTAAAACAACAGCCCAATCCCCGTTTGGTGTAACAGTTAAACCGTAAGGCGCCCTACTTATCCTAATTTTCTCTCCAGATGGGTTCACCCTTCTTCCAGATGGAAGCACGGAATATCCACCTATATCAATTTTACAGTAATCCTGTTTGCCGGATATTTCTATGTGGCTATTTATTGGTCTTTGCCCTACAAGATTTAAGGTAAACGAAAACAAAACAAGGATTAAACAAATTTTAACAGGTACTTTCATGCCCGCAATAACCAAACTGAATCTTAAGGTTTTGTATTTCAAGCAATAACAAATTATTAAAATTTTGTATTTCAATTTTGGCTGACCAATCTCAGTTTGATTTGAATGCCATTGTTTTAAATTCATTCCATAATTGTATGTTCCCACGAAAAGCCATTCGCCTCATAGGTGTGTTTATGAACCACCACGAAGCCCATTTTTTTGCGCCCAATAACGGCACACAGCAGGAAGCCAGCATTGAATCGGGCATTGAACGACAAATTCGGTTTCCCGGCGAAACCGGAAACGGTGTTTACCTAGGTAATTTCAGGTCAACCAACAACGAACACCACCGACAAAACCGCGAAAACGAAATAATGAAATGCTACTTTAAATCACTGTGTATTCGCTTGCGCGATTATGATGCCATTGTGGTTCTAGGCCCACGAATTTTGCTGCACAGGTTTCAAAACCACCTGCAAAACGACAAATCATTCAACTCAAAAAAATGTCTCTTTAAACAACACGACAAAATGACCGAAACCGAGTTTCAGCTTGCCGCAAGAGAATACAAAAAAGAGATGCTGGGCGAACTGCTCTAAGCCTGCATTCCCTATTTTTGAAACATGAAAATTACCACCCCCTACATTCAACTAAATGCCTTGCTAAAACTGCTGGGGTGGGTTGAAACAGGTGGCGAAGCCAATGCCGTC
>Ga0194115_10004694_pt1 | contig 14546 bp, 14 predicted proteins | sample TA2MahsurfametaG_3_FD_148656 | JGI IMG/M metagenome (GOLD analysis project Ga0194115, IMG submission 148656) | Freshwater microbial communities from Lake Tanganyika, Tanzania - TA2015002 Mahale S4 surface | ecosystem: Environmental > Aquatic > Freshwater > Lake | place: Tanzania: Lake...
GACGGCTAGTGGGTGCAGAGATACCATTAAGCCAGACGAATCCGCACCTTCGGGTACATACAATGAACCTTGGATGATGGAATCCACGATGCTACCTCCCAGCGTACTCTGCCGCAAGATGTCTACCGGCAGAGCGGGCATGATTGAGGGGTCGCTGGTCAGGGAAAGCTGTGCGCCTATAGCGAGAGCTGCCAGAGATGCAGCAAATCCCACCAATGGACCTGATGCCGCCACGTCGAACATCGCCTCCCTTGTCTTAGGCAGCGACTTGAAGCTTGTAACCGAGCTCGTGATGCCGGTTACTAAGGAAGGTACCAATGTTGGAGGAGATAGTTTAACCTGAAGGAAACGAGGAAACCAGTGTGAGGAATAGATGACGAGAGTGTTGGACATTTTCATTCGGACTCACATCATTCACACCTCCAGCTATCCGATGTCCTGCTTCGTGGAGAACCTGAAGCCCAAGGAAGGCTACGAAAAGCGGGACAGAAAGGTCCGTGAGCCATTGCAGGTCGTAGTTCATGCCTGCATCAGCAACTGACAACTGTTCCTCAACTCGTTTCGCAAGGTTCGGATTCAATAGAAAAGGATAGATGGAAAAGTACCATGAAGTTGCCAGTCCCAATCCAGATACAAGCGATAGTGCCACTGGCTTCGGGTCTCGGACGATATCAGGCCCCGTGATGTATAGCATCGGGTTCTCAGTTTGTCCCATGTCTAGGATCATTTCTTGATCAGTTTCCATGATCTCGGAAACAGCCACGAAGTCGTCAGTCAGGAAGACTGTCATCTTATCGCTCAGAGAGGCTTTGGCTAACTCCTTGTCGATAGCTTCTATCAGCAGGTTCCCATCCTTATATGTATGCGTCCCCTGAATGATGTAACCACCACTAACCTTCTCGGGTTTGGAAGAGGCACTGAATTTCGTTCGAGGGAGTACGGTACCTGCGAGTAACTGGACCTGAGCGAGAGTCGGCTCTTGTGAACCTTCCTTTCTCATACATCTGGGGTAGTTATTAGAAATCAGACGGTCAACTGTCGTCGCATTCAAGAGAGCCACAAGATCCTTGAAGGCTTCCTCATTCTCAGCATTGTTGAATATGTTGGAAATTTCATTTTCAAAGCTCAGATTACTTTGGTCGTACAGATAGTATTTTGATTCGAGGACGTACATTGCCAACTTTCGTCTATCATCACCAAAGGATGCCATCAGGCTTGTCGGAACAGCGATTTCTGAGTTCTCAACCTGTTTTAGAGCACTTTGAATTTCATCCTCTGTAAAGGTCGGCTTGGAAAGACGGGAATAGGAAAAGTCCCCGTTTTCTGCCATCGTCAAACGGGTGACGACTTCAGTCAAATTGACGTCCCCCCCCGATTCATAGTCCACTTCGACTACACCGGCAATCAATTTTTGTACGAAACCAGGTGAATTCTGTACAAGCCACTTCATTTCCTCGAAATCATGATTTCCCAAGACTCTCGGGAGATTCAGGGGCTTCGAACTGTCCCGATCTTTTTTGGTAGATTTTTCAACCTCCACCACCTCGGCAACCTTGATGCTCTCTTTTTCTTTGACCTGTGACTTTAGAGGAAGAGCGACTGCCGGCTTGGGTGCTTCCCCACGAAGCTTGGCTTGAAGATTGTCGAGCTGCCTCTGTAATTCATCGATTGCTTCGCCTTTCTTCCTGGCATCCTTCAATTGCCGTTCAAGACGATCAATTTTGGACAACGTCAACGATACGTCCATTCGTTCCGCTTCTAATCGTGTCCTTTCTGCTTGTGCCCGAAGAAGTTTCGCCTGTTCTATTGGATCTAGTGGTTCTTTTGATGGTACCGTCAGCGTTCCTACAGTCGTAACGACGGGTTTCTCAATCACCGGTGTTGAAGTTTCTGCGACTGAATCCTGTTTTTGTTTTCCCAGTCGACCAAAAAAGGGGACCGAACGCTTTCGAGGCTCTGTCGATTCGGAATTCGAAGATTCATCACCCTCTTTATTTCGACCGAAAATATAAATCGGTACTGTGCGAAAGGAAGTTGGTCGCACCGTTGGCCTGACTGGACTAAATGATGACGTAAAGGCGTCACATCGGGACAGCAAGCCTAACCTGACGACAAGGCTGAATAACGTTAGCACGAGATTGAAAGTCTTCATAATCCAAGATATGTCTACGATGTTGAGCTGTTGAATGGACGATTGCTGATGGAGGAAGGGCGTGCCTTCTTCACTGACTTCATCGCAATGAAATTGTCGATCTTGAGAAAGCCGACGAGGGTTCGTTGCCCACAAAGTCCAACTCATCATCGGAGCGAACTCCTTCCACGCGGGGTATGATATGTGGATGGAATCGAAAATACGCTGTCGCCGCGGAAATCGTTGATCCCCCTAAATGAAATTCCGTCAGTATATGAAGTGTACTTTGAAGAGTTCCTTTTCCCTGTAATCTTCGAGAATTTCAAGAGTCTTCTAGGTATCAATACTATCACTAGTATCCATATATCATACGGTGCGGTGTCGTGCGTCGTATATGCCATCTGTTTTCACTGTCACAGTCACTACTGTCAGTCAATTCCCTGTCAATTGTCTCGTGCCACCTGGAACTTGTGGGAGTCGCATCAATCTCTATCATACGTCGCGAGTCGCGAGGGTAGTAGACTGATACCATGACGCTAACTGACAGTGAACTGTGAAGCCCACTGCTATTCCCTACTACGTCGAAAATTGGTTTCCCGTATTGCGCTATAGGGACGTTAAAAGTGTAGATGGGAATTATCGAATCTAGACACATTTGAATTAGCAGCATTCGCCATTCTCTCTAAACTTTTCGAGGGAAGGGAATAGTATGGAGGTTTAACGCACGGCAAACAAGCAAAGCAAAGTCATAGTCGGATTTTGATCACACGAAAGCTCATATTTAGCTATTGCCTCCTTGTTGCCAGCTTGGCGCGGCACTCCAGCCGCCCCCTTGGTTGTTTGACCAGCCACCGCTTGAGGGGTTCGATTGTGAGGACTGTTCTGGAAGTCCAAATCCTTGGGGAGGACCTTGCTGGAATCCACCTCCACCACGACCTCCTTTCTTACCCTTCTGGTGGTCGTCCTCTTGGAAACCACCTACGTGACCTTGTTGTTGCATTCCATAAGGACCGCCCATCCCAGCCTGGCCGTAGCCACCTCGCTGGTTAAATTGATCGGCTTGGTACCCCATAGCATAAGGCTGACCGCCGTATCCTCCGTGTTGAGGAGTGTATTGGTTCTGATAGTGATGGTTGTTGTGATGACTATTGCGTCCCCGGTATCCACCAGTGTTCTTGTGGTAACCTCCAGACCCGCCAGGTTGGTGCGCGTTTTGTTGCGAATGATCATCATAATGCGGAGCACCATATCCCTGGTTCTGTCCCATCACTTGTTGGTAACCAAATCCGCCTTGAGCGACGCCACCGAATTGACCATATCCATAATTGTATCCGATGCCGCCTTGGGCCTGTCCCATGTAGAATTGATGTTGACCATAATGAGCCAAGGCTGGATTGCCGTAAGGGATGCCACCTGGCATACCGGGAGGAATACCAGCGCCTGATGCAGGACCGGCACCTGGAACATTGTCTATGGACGATTCGGGAACAGCGCCCGACATAGGACCAACCGACGGTTGTGAACCGTAGAGCCCACCAGTACCTGAGAGGGAACCCTCGGGTTTGCCGGGCTGACCGGGTACTACGCCTCCAGCCAAGACGGGCCCGCTGGGTGCCATACCCATGAAGCCACCGCCGGCAGCAGCATTGTAGTTGTACATGCCTGGCATGCCGTATTGGTTATAGTTTTGTTGGACAGGCGCTACCCCAGGCATGCCGAGAGCAGGTGTAGCGAGAGATGGGGCTGAGTGGGGAAGCGAAGTGGTGATAGGCTTCGATTCTTCTTTCTTTTGAGCCGCCAAAGACGCACTTTCCATCTTGTTTTCTAGATCAGAAACCATGACAGCTCCTTCAGGCATGGCCGGCATTCCTCCAAGAGATAAGCCAGGAGGGGGTCGTGCTGGAGAAGCCGCCGTAGCCGGATTGGGCTCTGAAGGTGCGACAGGTGACGCATCCACCTGACTGGAGTCACCATTGCCAGCATCAGCGTCGGCACCAAATGAACCAAAGCCAAAGTCAAGCTGTTGAGAATCACCAGCATCTCCAGAGTCCCAGTGTCCCATATTCAATACATTTGATGGAGCGACTGGAGAAGGAGGCGGCGGAGCGGACACCTCGGGAGGGACTTGAACTGGAATCGGGGCTGGAACTGGTGCCGGCGGGATGGGGTCAACCATGGGAACAGGTTTCCCCCATGCACCGCCTCCCAATCCGCCCTTGAGCGCGGGTTCGGCGACGATCGGGGCAGGTTCAGGTTCTGGAACGACGACCGGAACAACTGGACCAACAACCGGAACCACTACTGGAGGAGGAGCGACTGGAGCTGGTGCAGGAGGTGCAGGAGGAGCAACAGGAGCAGGCGGCGGTTTGGGCTTTTCTGCCTGGATCAAGTGCGCCGATCCTTTCGTCGCCCAAACATTAACACCTGGAGCGATGGGAGTAGCCTTGATCGTTGGACTAGCTTGCACAGCCAAACCCATATCGAGAGGGGTTGTTTCTGGAATCGGAGTTCGTTCTTCAACGATGGCAGCGGTCTTCTTTGCTGGTTCAGGTGCCACAACTGGAGCTGATGGAGGAATAATCGCTTGGGGAGCCGCAGGCGCTCTAGAGCCCCACGCTCCCTTCAGGGCGGGGACCTTCGAAACAGGCGTAGGCACCGTCGGAGCTTGTGGGGTAGCGGCTGGGGCAGCCACAGGAGTCAATTCCGGTTTCTCACTCTTCTCTCCATTTTCCGGCTTTGTCTCATCTTTTGCTTCTTTCTTCGGACCTGCACCTCTCCCTTCACTACGGCCTCTCTCTCCGACGCCTCTACCTCCTCCTCGTTCACCTCGTCCACGACCTCCTCTTCCGGGCCCACGACCGCGGCCGGATCTACCTCCGTCTCGCTCTTTTTCCACTTTTTTAGGAACTCGCTTCGTAACGTCCTCCCATACTTCTTCTTGCTCGGCTGGTTCAGGTTCATTCCACCACATTTGGATTTTCTCTCGGATCTTGACTTCGTCTCCATTCATTTGCTTGTACAGCTTGTCAAGATCACTTTTCTTGTGTTCAGGACAAGCATCTCGAAACTACAGACAAGCAGAAAAGAATTTTCATGAGTACTTCGTTCGATATATCATGTGGTAACGAGTCGAAAAAGTAAATGATTGACAAAGCGCACTCCAGTCGGATGGAGATACTCTCGGCAAAATGACCCCTACGTTGTGACACGTACAAATTGTACCAGTGCCACCAACCCAGAGGGGTCGGGGATTTTTCAATTTTGAGAAATGACAACTCGACAAGACTTACACTCTCCAACAATGGATCGGATTTTTTGCCATTATTCTTTCCGCCTCTGCCTCCGTTATTTGGTGCCATAGTGTGGGATTATTGTGGTCTGTTGTTTTTTTGTTTCTGAAGTGAGTTTGGCAATAGAACGTTGTTGACGAAGCACCAGATGGATCGTGAACTCTCTTTTCACTCGGCTGGATTTTTTGTCGCACCCGGCGGGAATTCACACACCATCGGCGGAGGCGTATGGAAGGCAATCGAAGGACGGACCACCGTCCCAGGGGCATATGAAAGGAGATCTACGGCCCGAAATCATTCTACGACGCCTTCGACTAAATCCGGGACAGACAGACGTGCCCTAGCCCTGTGTCAGGACGACGGGTTCGTTCGATATAGTAGAAAACGTTAAACGCCGAGCCGGCACAAACTTATACATAATGAATGCTACGTATCCTAATAATATATATAAATCAGTAGGGAAAGAATCTCGAAATAACTTGTTACATCTTTGAACTTTCTCGTTTCTGCGCTAGGAAAAAGTACAATCGTGATCTTGAAAAGCTACCCTCTCATTCTGACACTTGAAGGGGGAGAGACGAAGATTTGGATAATTGTTGTAGCAGTCCTTTAACTTAACAATTTGCAGCCACTACGGGGGACAATCTACAAATGCAAGAGCCTGCGCTAGTAAAGAATGATGTCCACTACGTGACGATGGGGGAAGAAGGAAGAGCTGGTCCTAGTGATGATCGATTCGAAGATGAATACGCGGACGACAACGAAGACGATCTTTCCATGTCTCCTTCGATTGTCGAATCAGTGATGACAGCAGACGGCATACATGATCACGTTGGATTTAATGTTGTTTGTTTTGTCATTTTGATTGGAGATATGAGTCGAGGGATCTTCTTCCCGTCCATGTGGCCACTCGTGGAATCCCTAGGAGGCTCTTCGGTGACCCTCGGTTACTCTGTCGCTGCCTTTTCCTTTGGACGAATCATTGTCAGTCCGTTGTTTGGACGATGGAGTTTTACATTTGGATATTCCAAAACATTCTTGTTGAGCTGTTCGATTCTTCTTCTCGGTACTTTACTCTATGCTCAAATCCAAAATGTCGGCAAACCTGAGTTTCTCATCGTTGCTCAAATCTTTCTAGGAATCGGATCGGGGACTTTAGGCGTGACACGTGCCTTTGTTGCAGAAGTCACCGCTCAACGAACCCGGACGACGTACATGGCGTGGATTACAGCAGTTCAATATGCAGGCTTTACAGTGACACCATTTATAGGAGCATTATTCAACAAGGTATTAGGCGAGGACATTGACTTTCAATTCGGGTAGGTGCAGAACGATGGATTTGTATTGCACATTCGTCGAATCCTTGTCCCAAAAAAACCTCATCTCATGAACTATTCAATATCTATTTGTTCTATCGGCAGCCACTTTCGGTGGAATATGTACACGGCACCCGCTTACTTCATGGCGATGATTGTGCTCGTAACGATAGTCATGCTACAGGTATTCTTCAGGGATCGTGTACGATATGGAACACAATTCGAGGCAAAAAAGTCCAAGAAACGAGTGGCGATTAATGATCATGCCAACACGCTAACAATATTCGGTCTTTCCATTTACGATTGCTGCATATTGGGTTGCATGGCCCTGAATGTCTCTACCAAGGGTAGCATTGGGTCTTTTGAAACGTTGGGGGTTTCCATCGCAGAGTCACATTTTGACATGACATCCGCTCGAGCAGGAACGATTGTTGCCTCATGTGGAACGATCGGTGTATTCTCTCTTTTGTCTATGGGCTACCTATCATATTATTTATCTGACATTCAATTAATCTGTGGTGGAATGATTGTCATGGCGTCTGGGATTCTAAGTTTGGCAACATTGGATGACAATGGAGGAAACTCGTCATGGCGCTTCATCCTCGCCATCTTTTTGATCTACGCGGTTGGATATCCCATTGGACATACGGCTGTCATCGGGTTGTTTTCCAAAAGTAAGTATTGCCCACAAAGACTGACTGAAATCAAGATGGTCGATGACATAAGTTCTCACATGACCGTTTCCTTTCAGTTGTCGGTAGAAGGCCTCAGGGGGAGCTGTTGGGCTGGTTTGCATCTGCTGGATCATTGGCACGTATTATTTTTCCGGTTGCATCGGGGTACATAATCACCTACGCAGGCGTTACAACTCTATTTGTGACATTGACAGCTATCCTTATCGCTTCGACAGCGATTTCAGTCTACTTCCGACATACGCTAACTTTCTTGTCTAGTTGATTTTGCCATTCTTGAGCGTTTTGAAGAATGTAGTACCGATATTGAGTGTCTATCCTTTCGAAGCGATCGCCTTGACTATAAAGATGAGGTGTAGGATTTCTCTGTCAGTTTTGATCTGACCAGAGTCTTCTTTGCCCGGGAAGAGGGGTAAGTTGTGAGGGCGCCGGCAGAACTCTATCCTGCGTTGATTTGCTACGGCGCTATCCGCAAGGTGGATCGCAGATCGCAGCGTTTTATTGTGACGGTGAATCCACCCTCTACCATCTATCATAGGGTCAGATTTTCGATATACGTAATATATATATACGATATCGTACATATGTCTGTAGGCTGTCAAGGATTTTTGTTGTTCTCATTTTGATGACGATGACTTCTGACACCAGCAGCTGCACGTTTGATGTTGCTTGGCCCGTCTTTGGGAGAGGTGGAGTGTCTAGTATCCCCCGCGTGACGTCCTTCGGAAAAGAACACTTACGAAAATACCTCATTTTTGACGGTATCTCGAAGCCTTCGCAAAGGGGGATCGTGTCAAATAATTTTGGTCATTGGTCCGGTTTATCGTGTGGATTCGGGGAGAACCCTTTTTTTTCTTCTTCTTCTGTGTTGTTCGTGGTGGTGGTTTTCATCCGACGTGGTCTGCTGCTGTACGAAAGGAAAAGCGCGCGGGAAACCTTGGACATGTCGTGATGGATGGTGATGTCTTCATTTTTCTTCTTCTTCTCTTCTTCATTCGTCATCACGATTGACTCTGAACAGTACGTTGCCATTGTTCCCTAAAGGCCCCACCTCCTACTCAGAACAACTATCATGCATCGTTTCAAGGAAGCCATCCTTATTATCATGATCGAATTGGCTTCGGCTTGGAACCCAGCCAGTACAGTTCGTGGATTTCTTCGCCCAGGTGGTCGTGGTGCGAATACTAGGCCAAGGAGTGAGACGACATCGAAGATATTGGAACCGAGTTCTCTTGCCTTCCGAACGGGGAGGGAAGAAGATGAAATGATGATGAGCACAGTATCATCATCTGCTACGTTACCATTACCAGTCCAACGAATTCCAGATATGCCAAGAAAGTGGGATTTGCCTCGGCATTCGTCTCGTTCGGAAGAAGATCTAGAACGTGAAAAGTTTCTTTGGGATACAGAATTAGTCGTTGGGAGAGTTGCAATGATTGCAGCACTGACTCTTATGATTGGTGAAGTGACGACGGGAGATTCCATCCTTCATCAGATTACATCCTTTCTACCGAGTACATGAGAAATGACTCCCGTCGGACGCTACCAATCAAAGAGATCTTTTGGCTTGATATGCAGGTTCTCGTTATAGCAACCAAAAAGCAAGTTTTTTTCCCTCAATGAGGAACCTGCTCGGGCTGTACTCATTCATTTTTTCCAGAGTCCTACTACATGAGTCTCAAATCTGTCGGCCATGGACAGACTACTACCATTTTTCCGTACCAGCACTCGAGATGAAGAATATCCGTTTCCCCACACACATCCAGAATCAGGTTGAAAGATTCACCCTACATACGACCAATAAACTTCTTTAGCCAAAATTCCAAAATCGATTCGTATTCACAGTCATTGAGGCCTTTTTTACTTCGGGAGCTTGAGGTCTACAGAATCTGTCGAGGCAGGTTGTAGTCACTCTTCCGAAGTCTACGGCAGCGAAAATTCCAAACTTACTTTTCAACGGTTTCATCTCAAATTGATCTTTCCTATACGAGAGGAGGTCATCGGAGACAATATGCGTTCTTCGGTGAGAGGCCTCATATGATATGCATATGACATAGCTCATACATAGCTATCGCCTGAGTCGGCGGTCTATACGTACCCCGGATAGTTACGAGTACAGAACAATAAGACGAACTCTGGAAGCTTCTTCGAATTCGTGAGTGACAGTGATGGCGCTCGTTGTCGAGTGGTGTTTCAAGAATATCACCCATTTCATTTTGTTTTGGGTCTCTACATCCTCTCTTTCTCCATCGTTAGGATACATTCTGTCAAAAATAGGTGGTCATGGAAATGATCATCACGGTGGTCATGGCGATATATACATCCATTGTATAATCGACCAAAACAACGCCAGAAATGGGGAGAAGCTCAAATTCTACCACATTCCAACTTTGGTGATACCTTTTATGATCTCTTTTATGTTGTGGGGTACGTTGTTGAACCTTGGATTGTAGATGTTACATTTTTTAACGCGTGTTTGTGTGATTTTTTTGTTTTTTGAAAGCGACGAAGAAAGAAAGGATTCATTCACTGACGAATAAATGCTTCTCATCTCTTGTCTATAGCGCATACAATTTGGGAACGTTACTCCGAACCGAACCGACCTCACGAGGGATCATGTACTTTGTAGCATGCTTCTTTCCTCTTCAAATTTTTTGGGTGAATAAGATGTTCTTCGCGTCTCGTGTTCTGGTACATGATGATGTTTATCATAGGATGTATGATTTCGCGACACTTATCATTTTAGGATCGGCTGTCCTTCATATCCGGACCGTGGAGATTCTCTCCGATTCTCAAACCAATCGAGATATGTTTGCCATGTGTTTTTCATTTTCTGTCATGGGACTTCTCAGTTGGGCTCGTTCGATTGAGGTGTACTTCAAGGGAATTGGACAACCAGCAATCAAGAATGCGATGAGACGGGATATATTCTGGGTTATGCCCACGTTTCTATGTTTCTTTGTTGCTGCTGGTATTGCCGGATCCGACTATCTGAACAGCGACAAAAGTACTACCTACAATAGCAGTTACCCGAAGAGTGACGACCATGCTTATGAGGAATATCCCGGAAACTCAACCAAGGACGACACCCACCGATTACTAGCGGGAACGGATGAGTCATCGAGTTACGCAACCTACACGAACGATTTGCCTGTTTACTTTATGATTGCTGGTAGTCTGTTGTACATCCTCAGCATAGCAGTGATGATATTGGTGCTTCCCAAAGGAGAAAAGCACAAGGAGTGAGTACTTTCTGTGACTATGTCTATGGCAGAAGAATTATGAGACCTGGCCGAGAATCACAACAGTGTTTGTATGGTATCCCCACGCAGAATTTCAATCCCGATGAATGTCAAGTGGGGAATTCATCGTTGGGGAGAGTTTACCATGCTAATGCTTGGGGAGAGTGTTTTGTCGTTGCTGATCGTTGATGTCATGGAATCGAAAGGGTACTACACAACTTTCTTTTGCGGAATCGTTTCCATAACATTGTTGGACTATGTTCACTTTAGGAGTCAACCTCATGTACCGGATGACCATGCCTTGCGACGCTCCAAAGAAGCAGCAGTGACATTCACCGTCCTCATGCAGATCTATTCCGCAGCATTAGTCGTACTGGGAACATCCTACAAGATGCTCCTCTATGAATATGTCTACAGCGCAAAGGATACTGGTTCCAGTCGAAGGTTGTTGTCCAGCCCTCTCCATCGACTTTTGGCTGGAAGTGATGTACCAATCTTCGATGTAGACGAAAGGCAACAACGGGTGTCTCATTTTTTCTGTATCAGTGTGGCCCTCGTATGGCTTTGCTCGGATCTGATGATTATTAACCACCGAGGTATTTACGACAATCTTGGAAAGTGTCGGGTTGGACGCTCTTCCTTCCTGAGAGGTGTAGCTCTCAGTTTGGCCTTTCTTCGAGTTGCATTGATTGCATTTATGACCACACTCAGTCAATGGGTCGTCGAACCGTCAACGTTAGCGATTGTGGGTCTAGTGGGGATCAAATGTCAAATTCTATTGCGTGTGGTGGGTACTTCGTATTTCGGTCCTGAATACACCGGTGACGACGTCGACGAGGGTTCCTCAAGAAATGTATGGCCGAATGTTACGAGACCACGGGTGGAACATAAAGCATCCAAGAAGTAGACAATCCTACTAATCGAATGGGGTCTAGTAGTTCATCGTTTTGTAGGTGGATCTAAAATTAGTTACAATATAATCTACTGGAGGTTGACCTCAAAGTTGGCGAAAGCTCTCAACATGCTCTCATAGACCTTTTTTGGGAACACAGATGAAATGAATTGAGCGTGAAGCCTTGATTTCTGGTAGAGGAGGCAAATGGGGAGGCTCCCTCGCAAGAAAGAGAGGAGACGGAAAACACGGCAAGTTCCGTCCCAAAGAGAGGGTGTCTACGATGAAATGGGGAAAATTTGTTCAGCCAACAATTTGTAATTGATCATACCATCTGATCCGATATCGATCTCTCGTAGGATTTCAGCCATTTCCTTTTCACTCATCGCTTCACCCATGGCGGTACAGATGTGTTTGAATTCGGCAGCGGGGATCATTCCGGTCCCATCCTTATCGAAGACACTAAAGGCATCGATGATTTCATCTTGACTATCACCACTATCTTCAAGTTTCCGAATAGCGACAGCCTTGAATTTGTCCACTGCGACGTCACCGCTGCCGACCTCCTTCTTCCAATCTGCCAATTGAGCTTCAGTGGGGTTCAAACCACAGGCACGGAAGAGCATCCCAACCTTCTTCTTGTCGATGGTCCCACCACTGGAATTCGACGAGATGGCATCGTCAATTTTATCTCTCATGTCAGATGTGATCTTCATGGCAGGCAAGGTTTTCTCGTAGCGTCTTCGAAGGTATGATTCGCGATCTAGTGCAGATTATGCGTTCCAGGATAGAAGGCCTGGAGAGATTTCAAGACGCGAAAGACTTTCAGCATCTTGCGAGGGTCACCATTATTGGGATTTATGACCAGAATGACTTTTGCGCGATCCTCCAGTCGGAAAATTTAGCTTCCAAGTTTTCATTCCACTCGAGTGAGTCGTATTCGCAACCATAGGGGCGAGACAACCGTTTATTCCTAGCCATAGCTCTACGGCAGACTGCTAGACTTAGCTATGTACTGAGCTACATGGATGCCTGACAAAGCTGCTGCTTCAAAACCAGGATTCATACTCGAGCAAAAGTCTCCAGCGTAGTACAGCTGTAACTGGTCGTCAGCTACAAAATCCTGTAAAGGAGCCTCGTTTGTTCTGTCAAAAACAAGCGACGATTTCAGCGTAGCACAGTACCTTGTGCCTACTATCTCTTTCGTCGTGGCAACTAGTTCGTCGGGAACCGGAAGTCCCGAACCCCAACGCTGCGCTTGGAGGTATATAGCATCAGGCAAAGCCGTATCAGAAGGCAAGTGCGGCTTGATAGCATCCAAGAAGGCCTTGAAAAGAGCTGGACCAGGTAGGGAGTTCAGATACTCATTTTCCTGTGGTCTAAATTCGCCGCTTACAGGATCGCGCATAGTAGTTTCGGATATCTCCTGGACAGCAAACGCCGGTGTCGAAACCAATGTCCAACATTCTGCACCACCACGGGGAAATCCAGGTTTAGACTGAGATCTGGCAGCGAACCATAGATTGCTCCCCTGGGCCACAGTGAAGCCATCAAAGGGTACCCAACCGGAGATTGGTTGACTAAGCGCCACCATGCATGCAAATAAGGGGATCCTTGCCTTATCCGGTATCTGTTCCCTCAGTGAATCAGGAATTCCCGCACTTGCTCGATGCCATGCGTCAGAGGCGGAACTGATATCGGTAAAGATCACTGCATCGGCGTAGCCCATGACGTTATCTGATTCTTGACGAGCGATCGATTCCTTTGTATCGTGATACGCTGCTTCACCGTTCGTTCCTCGAAGTTCCCATTGATCTCCTTGTCTCCGTACGCTTGTGATTCGTGTCCCACGATGAACTTGAGCTTTACAGGACTCCAATATCTTTCGTGGTAGCATATGCATCCCGCCGATACCAATGTACACCTTCTCCTCCCTCCCTGGAATACCAAAGAAATCCAAAGATGGTGCGTCATCTGGAAGCCCTATACAGCCCAGTCTTCCCTCCCATGGAGCCACCCAGCCCTTAGAAATCCATTCCTCCAATATCCCAGTCGACATCTCTTCTGAATCTGCCCGAAAGAACTGACATCCGTGATCGAACTGAAACGTCTCAGTTGTATGCGCAGCAATGTCGTCATCAGGGAGGACCTGACCACTTTCCCTACTGACGGATCGGTGCGAAGCTCTCCCTCCTGGACCTCTTCGACCTTGGTCGAATAGCATTACCTTCTCAAAGTGTTTGGTAAGTTCCGACGCAGCGCATGCACCAGTGATGCCACCGCCAACCACGGCCACACAAGATTTTCTGGATGACATGGATAGGGAAGACAACATGACCAAGACAATATCTCGCATATTCTAGTTACGCAATCGCCCAGCACGGAGCGACGGGATTTGAAGGATCTACCTTTGGTTTGTGATGCCGGGCATGCATCATCTTTTGTCTGAGGATTTTCGATGGCTGACGCATCCTCGGCAGCAGCCTGCCGCCTCCGACCAATGCGACTTAAATTGTGAGTTCAATCGTGCAGAAAGCATGAAGTATGGATGATACCTCGTAGTAGTGTGGGATAATCTGGTGCAGTTAGTGTCTTGGACATCTTCGATGCGAAATGTTTCTATTTCTCTCCCCCAATCTCGAGTACTCGCTCTAGCGAAGTATATGCAATGGAATCAGAGTCTTCTGCAGCGATTGGCATCACGAAGTGGGTGAACTAGGGAGCCTTACTTCTAGAATGCGAATCGTGAAAGGAATCGGTCACGAGCCGTAAAAAAACTCGGAAGACGGCCATTTGCAAGATACCAACGGGTTCGCGCCACCTGTCGACGAGAATCGAAGAAGGGATGTCAACATCACCGATGAGAAGGGTGTACTCTAGTGTCACGTTCATTTCGTCAGGCCTCGTGAGAACCATAACGCATCCATAAACATTGTTGTTGTACGACAACGCAGTAAGAAAACATGCTTGCGAACCTATTGAT
>Ga0194115_10004696_pt1 | contig 14542 bp, 16 predicted proteins | sample TA2MahsurfametaG_3_FD_148656 | JGI IMG/M metagenome (GOLD analysis project Ga0194115, IMG submission 148656) | Freshwater microbial communities from Lake Tanganyika, Tanzania - TA2015002 Mahale S4 surface | ecosystem: Environmental > Aquatic > Freshwater > Lake | place: Tanzania: Lake...
CGGAAGTTTTGGCTGTTCGGTAGACGCAAGACCAAGTTGATAGGTTCTTATGGTGGAGATCTCAGATAGAAATTCAGCGTCGTCTTGGTAGGTTTCGTAGAAGACTCCACATTGAATTAAAACAATATGCCGAGGAAAGTCTTTTTTTAATCAATCCACCGGCTTAAAAGGGATTTAGCTATCAATTTTTACTCTAGTAGTTTTCTCAAATATGCGGAAAGTGTCAGTCCAGCTGCTCCCATTTCTCCAAATACTTATCCATCCAACCTGGTGGGGCTGATTTAACCTTAACATTGAAATTGTTCTTCAGTAGTCGATATACATGTTCTTTTCTCTTGGAGCCATCTCGCATAGGTGTTGCCATCCAAGCCTTATCTGACTCTCGCAATACTTGTGAAACTTTCTTTGCTGGGATGACGTAGACCTTTTGCGAGACTGCATTTAGTTCAACAAAACAATAGAACATATTTGAATCCACGTTTTCCATGTCTTTCTCACCAACCTGCCACTCAGACTTACCGATCTTGGTCGTAGTCTTTACTTGGAGATAGCACGCATTTCGCCCATCTGTTGGATTCACAAGAATGTCGGCCTTATATGCGTTGAATGGCGATAGTGAGGCCAGGATTGCTCTAGCTAATAGTCGGGATAGAACAAGGTGCTCACCAGCTGCACCAATCAGATTCTTGTCAATTGCCATTAACTCAAAGTACTGCCCGTAGAGTTGGTTGTAAAGATGCAAAGAGGAGAAAGCATCAATTTACCCTGAAGTATCCAATACTTAAAGGTAAGGAAATATTTATGGCCCAAAATCAGCTTCCTTACATTTCATGATTACTACCCATTTTTTAATATCTTTAAATAGGATGCCTCATGGATTCATTGATTGAGTACCCTGAGAGCTTGATACTAACTCCACCACCTAGTTTGCGTAACAGAAATTTCAATCACCCAAGGCGCAAAGTGTGGGGCCCTTTTGTCTATCAGGAGGGAGATAAGAAAATTATTGGAATGGAACTATGGGATGAAGGTGACTTAATCCATTTTTCAGACGGTGAAAGAGCGAGATATTTTTCGTATGACAGAGCAGAAGTATGCGGTGAAACAGTTGTTTACTGTAAGGAAAATACAACTTTTGTAATCCGACCAATCGACCTGAGCGATGCACCTGAGTTTGGATACAACACAAGTAATCCTGGACTTACCCCGGAGCAGTTAATTAATGAAGCGATAGCAGCCTTTGAGAGGGAATAAACAGTAGCAATTTGAACATAAGTCAATGGGCATAAAGAAAGGGTGAAGTGACATCGAAGAGGAGAAAACATTCAGTTAGGGGTGCAGTTGAATTGCAACTGCAGCCCATATCTCAGGAGTCCTAGAGTCTGGTAAGTATCCACCGGCTCCTCCCAAAAGAATTGGTAACTCTGGAAATTGCGCTCTCACTTTTTTGGCAGCTTCCTGATATCCTTTTACTGAGTATTCAAGTGTGGTTAAGGGATCCTCCAAGTGGCCATCAGCACCAGCTGCAATAAAGAGTAAATCTGGATTGAATACCTCTGCCAAAACACAGAATTTATCAACCCCACGCAGCAACGCCTGATCATCTTTATCTGGTTCAAGGTTTGACAGATTGTTACCAAGTGGAAAGTTAAAGACAAATTTTTCAGGACAACATTCATCACCAGTGCCTGGAAAGATTCCATATTCATGAATTGAAAAGGTGAGAATATTTGAATTTTCTCTCGTGAGGTTTTCTGTGCCATCACCATGGTGACCGTCAAAATCTAGTATGGCAACCTTTTTTCCATAATCTTGAGACGCGATATTTGCTGCCAATGCAAAGTCTGCAAAAATACAAAATCCAGAGGAATGATCTACTTGTGCATGGTGCTTTGCGCCAGGAAAATGAATTGCTAACTTAGTTTTTTGAGTTAAAAGAGCATCTAGGGCCACAAGAGTGCCGCCAGCGAAAAGTGCGGCAAGATTTGCAAGGTCCTCTCTTGGGCCATCCCATTGAGATGAAAGGTACAGGCTTATTACCTCATCAAGATAATCGGCTGTATGGACTCTAAGTAGCTCCTCCTTTGTTGCCCATCTTGGTAGTAACTCAGACACAGCAATAGATTTATTCTCAGCTGTAGTAAGAAACAACTCCCGAGCATTATTGAACCTTCGCCCTTGAGTAGGGTGAGAGGGATCGAATACCCAATTTTTATACACATCTGAGTGAATTAAGTACACCGGCTGCTTCATCTATCTCGCCTGCCTGTCCGCAAATGCTTCGGGTAAGAGCTGCTTAAATTGTTTATAGCTGACTTGAGTCAAGGTGCACTCCCCACTGATCTGCATCCAAATTATCCGCAATGGAATGTGATGCCATCTTTTGTGCTTAAGTTGCCAAGTCTCTTCATACAATCCGCCATATTCATACCGCTTGCGATAGAAGGCAAAACAAGTACCATCAACATGTACCTGAACAAAGTATTGAGTCTCTTGATCTAGTTTGTTAACTCACTTCTCCTCTTGTCTCATTCTTGACTGATCTATGGCCTGGATAATGTCCTCAACAAAATTGTCTCTCTCACCTACACTCATCGTGTTTATAGGTTTAGGTACTTCGATAAATACTGCTGGATTTAGCTCTTGATCCTTCACACTTTAAATCTACTACCGACCACTGACAGTCATAAGGGCTATACTTTGCTCTAGGTCAAGAACTAAGTGTTAGGCCCTTTAGCTCACTTAGTACCAACCGCGCCCTCTGCGCACGGTGGTTCTGAAGGAAGACCTGCTGATGATGAAAGACACCATCAGAGGAGCAGGAGGTTTCAATGGGAAAGATTATTCTTACAGGTATATCGTGGGGCTCACACAAATTTTCGCTTGATTATCCCTCAATTAAGGGAAAGATCAAGTGCTTTGCTATCTGCACCTGTGGCTATCGGGTCGAGATACTTCACTATGAGAGTTGGGGAGGGTCAAGGCAGGTTCAGTATGAGTGGGATAAACATATTGGTCAGATTCGCTAGCTTGATTTAGGAAATCAAAGTTAAATAAAAACTTTGCCTGACTGCTTTCTATCAGATCCCTAGTTAGTGTCTGCGCTAGAGCTTTAGGTATCAATGAAATTACGAATCCTTTACCATCTCTGTGGGCCAAATTTTCTTCAATTCTGGCAGCACAACCAAGAGATACGAAGTTAAAAGCTCACTAAGCAACTTGGTAGCGTTAATAACCTTCATAGCATCACTCTTGATTGATTTGCCTCTATGAGTTAAGTTGTTTCGAACTTCATAGCAAGATTGTATAGATTTCATGAGATTAGTTGGAGAGGTTTTCCCTGCCCCAATGTTTGTAACGTTACGAACGTCCCATATTTCATCAATTACTATGGAGCTGAAAGCTTGTTGCATTTCTGGCTCTTCAGCTATGGCATTGAGTCGTTTCATCACGTCTGAGCCAAATTTGCGACCGAACCGTAATGAAAGTACGTACTCGAATATTGACGTCAGAGTTAGATAATCACCCTCAATTCTAAGCAGTCCGGGCCAACTTCCCTTTCCGTTCCAATATTCTGGTGCTTTCCAGTAGCTACCTGGACTTAGACCCCCTGGGACTCTGAGATCTGTAATTTTCAAATTTAGGACAAGGTTTGGATACCCATATCCCAGCAAAGGTGAGTGAGCAGAGGACCAATTACCTTCCCAGGGTTCTGGATTAGATTGATCAATCTTCGCTCCTGCGAAAGTTACAGCTCCAATGTTCTCGCCAGTTGAAGAAGTTACCTGTACCTCCTGGAGTCTATAGTTCGAACCCTCGAACGAATTTGTAACCTCGATAAGCGCTGACTCTTCTCCATCTCTTGGAAACAATAAATAACCTGGAACTTGTTGGTGCGAATATCCGCTCAAAGAGTATATTTTTAATGCTGGAAGTCCATCACGCAGATAGATTTCAGCACTTACAATTTTGGCCTCTTCAAATCGCTCAACAAAACTAGAAATTTGTCCAAATGCCAATTCCTGAGGCATCAAGGTTCCGTAGACAAATAGAGGCTTCACTTACCCGATTCCAAATTTACGAGCTTGTGCTAGGTCTATTGAAGCGGTGAGAACTGGAGTCTTTAGGGACTCGATATCACTCTTGAGATGAATGTCTAGGTGACCAAAATGGGCAAGAAGAATGAATGGCTCTCTCCGTCCGCGGATAACTTTTCTTGCCTCGCTGACTTTTTGAATACCGCTTGCATCTCTCATTTCGAGGACTTGATTCCTGCCTCTTTTTTCAGCGAACAGGTCAATCGTCAAGCCCAGATCGTCGTAGGCAAAAAACAATAATGCATCCGTAAGCATGCTATCTAAGTCTGGGATCAAACGATCTCCTTTTGGTTCATCTGGTCTGAACCAGCATGGCCTATCCCAATCAACTAAATGAATTGCCTTCCCTCTTACCGTCGCAATAGCAATAAAGTCGCTCATAGAGGGCAAGGTTAGGGGCTACTGCCACCCCGCCGCATCAACTCTGCGGGTAAAAGTGGGTTTTCAGGGCTTTTTCTCCACGAGTATCATCTAAGAGGGAAAAAAGTGAGACTGCACGATACTTGAAAGAAAAGGGTTTAGAAAGTTGACGCCGCTCACGACGCTGTAATCAAAGTTAGAGCAGAAGCAATTCTTTAAGCAGCGCTTGGAGATACTCCGTTCTATTTAAGATTGAAATCTGGGTCCAATTACTCAAATCCCACGGTTTCGTAATGCCTAATTGGAAGGACGGCATCTTTTGCAGATCTCGCTTGTATGTCTGGAAAGTATCATGGTCAGTTATCTTAGTTAAAATTAGTGTTGAGTTGACTGTATAAATGGTTTTCTTATCTGCGGGTGGATTTGCCCCAGCTCCACGATTCTTTCTGGAGTTGAGTAGAACAAGGTTTCCAATTCTTTGTTTGCTGTCTTGAGTGGCCGGATCGCTATCAATAGCATTAGCCGCTATGTGATCGAGTTCCCACTTGACCGTTTTGCCTGTGTCTGGATCAACTGACTTCATATTCAAGTAGTCGTTAATTTTAAGTGAGTGTTCGGCCGTACCGCGTTGATCCAAATACCAGGACAAAATAGCCAACAGAAAAGCTATTTTTCTTTTTTGCGAGGATACCGCATAGTGTTGGGATGCGACTTGGGAATCTAAGGAGCTTATGAGGTCCGCTTTGTAGGCTTGGATCTCCTCCGCTTCTGCTTCGCCGCGCCTGAATGCATAACGCTGAAAGATTGAATCAAGGTCTCCAGTATTTTCAGTCTTTCGACACTCAAAGATTTGAGCAGCCCAACTCGGATAGATATTTTCCACGTGAGGGGGATGCTCCTTGGCAAGAATTTGTAATATCGCTCGTGCGCCAACTTGATTATAAAAGTGTTTGCGAAGTGGCTCAGAGTGCAGGTATGTTCCCGCGAGAACTAGCGGGAAGTGCTGAACAGCTCCAATCTTTTGTGCGGCAACCAAAAGCGGGTACGAACTATTCTCTGCAGTATACGTAACTGACTTTTGGGCAAGAGTGCTCAATTCCTGTGCAAATTTGAGGGGGTCACGAAGAAACCTGAGGTCTTCTTGATCGACGCTTTCTTTTCCGGAGAGATATTTACCAAAAGTGGAGGCCAGCTCCTTTTCTCTATGTGGTCTGCCCCAAAGAGTGCCGGCAAAAGAACGCACCATGAAGACTGGGTCTTTAAATCTATTCGACTTATGGCCCCTCAAACTCTCAGTCATATTATTCCAGTGATCACTAATATCATCATAGTTTTTATCGTCTTGAACAAACGCGAAGAGTTGATTCTTGATTAAGTCCGCAGAGTCGAGGCTCATTCCACGACTATTCATTTTATGATAAATATCCATCGCCTCTTGTTCGTCAGAAATCTGCAACTCAATAAACGTCAGTCCCGTGATAATCTTCTTCAATGCGTTAGAAACATCTCCTCCAAACCATGGGCAAACCTCAGTGGAGTTATCACCATTTAATTCATCAGTGAAGTATTGTCGAACCTCCAGCAAGTTTTCTTGAGTTGTGCTTTTACCGCTTAATCTGTCAAATAACTTATTTTTTTCAACAGAATCTGCAATTGGGGACTTCATCCAAGTATAAATCGTCTCCAAGATTGTATTTGCCTTAGGTTGGTCAAATTGGAGCCTCAATCCCGGTGTGCCATGAGATGAAGGAAAACTGACCAACTTCTCCAGATCTGCATAGAGACTGACTTCACTGACGGGAATGCGAGCCGAGTTTTTACGAGACAAAAATTCGTAACAGCACATTAGGAATATCTGCATCGTGACGGCTCTTTGTTGACCATCTACGATGTAAAGCGCTTTCTTATCGTCTTTAGATATTTGTGTATGGGTCAATGTGAGAAGGCCCATGAAATATTGACTAGCAGAGCTTGTAGCAAATTCGCTTAGATCTTCTAAGAGTCTGTTTACCTGGTCTCGATTTGTCGAATCGCCAGAGCCCCATTTGTATTCGCGTTGCCACGGGGGTATAACGAGTACACGGTCTTGTTCAAAAAATTTTTGCAGTGAGACAGTCCCGGAACTAACTACCGTCATAGCACAAGTGTCTTCAAAAAGTTTTGGCAAGTCAATAGCTTTTCTAATCCTCGACTAGCTGATTATTCACGATAATCTGCAAATTAAGGGTGTCGGCAATTTCATCCAAGAATTTCAAGCTCGTGAGGAACCATTCAGTTCCCCCAGTCCTGGCAGCGCTTCTGTCATGGTCTGCTGCCTCGAGGAGATTATGAAACTTCCTTTCGATTCCCGAAAGCTCAGTAGAGTTATTTAGGTGTTGATATATTCGGAGAAGCACGGGCTCCTCCGGTAGGGCAGTTGTTCGCGTCTGCTCTCGAAACCTTTGAATCACATCCCTCTCACTCCGGCCAACCTTCATCAGCGTCCTACTCGAGATCGGGTCATATGGATACCGTAAATAATGCATAAGAGAATAAACGTAAATTCCCACAGCATTACGAGTTTCAAGGATTTCGGTCGCCTTGATTGCCTCACTCTCCTCACTCGCTTGTAGGGATGGATTATTGATTCGGCTCTCTATCTGTAGAAGCCCACTCTCAAGATATTTTCTAGTCAATTCACCAATGGAGCTGGAGCGCAAAACTCGACGGAATAAAACGCCAGTCTCCCGTAGCATGGACGGAGATTTGGGAAGGTCAGCTTCAAGCAGCGCACGTGTGTATCGTCGGTAATTCCAAATGAAATTGGGATAAGAAGCTCCACGAGCGCTCTGAATTTCTTCATCGGATAATCCTAGTTTCGTATTTCTCCAAATCTCCCCATATAACGAACCGTCATTCTCAAGGAATTGTTCTAATTCTTGTTGAACAGTGGCAATTGGTTTACTCCAACTTTCTTGGAATGAGTTCATATTAATTTCCGATTTTGAGCGGCTGCATTGATATGAACTCTCACAGCACAATTTCCTTACTTGCTCGCTGCATTAAGTCGTTGGGGTCCAGAAAGATTGTCACTTTACCAACCATTGCAGGAATCCATTTTTGAATTTCGCCGGTCGAAACAAAGCCCAAGATGCTCTCGCTCCAACCAGTTCCACCCATTGCGATCCATGAATGCATGTATCGAGGATCGTGCTCCATAGCGCTAAGAAGCTTGATCACCTCATAGGCAATTTTTTCGTCTGTCGTACCCCCACTCTTTTGCCACTTGCAAGAGAATAATCCACGGATATCTGCATCGCGCTCGCTTACTATCTCTATATCAACGTAATGCTTTCCTCCACCAGGTTTGGGAAATGAAAGTCTCTGTTGATTTGAGAGTACAAGACCATTTTTGGGACACCAAATTTCTAAAGTAGCGCGACATTGATACTCGAATTCTTTTCCACCCTCGCCTTTAACCATCATATGTGACTCCTAGGAAACAATCTTTAGATTACGTAGGTGAGAGCTTGATGCAGTGGGAAAGTTTGTGCCGATGACTTCATTTACTGGCTTCCTGCTGGAGGCCCTTGCAGAAATAGTTCTCTGGACCGAAATCTGGTGCAAGGCGAGAGAATCCCCAAAAATCTTTCTGGTTAGTGGCGTATCAGAATTTGAAAGGATTACGTAGACACCTCTGGAGGTCAATCCATCGATAACTCCTGCGAGTGCGTATTGATCCAATATGCCAAAGTCCTCTTTTGCGTATTTAGAGAAACTGGATGATGCGCTTAATGGGATATACGGAGGATCCAAATAAACAAGGTCGCCTTTTCGTGCGCTCTCAAGCGCGCTCTGATAGGGGCCGGTTGAAATATGCGCTCCTTGCAGACGGGTATGTACGGCCCATAGGTTTTCGGAATCAAGAATCTTTGGGTTCTTTAGCTGTCCCCAAGGGACGTTAAATTTACCTTTACTGTTAACACGCCATAATCCGTTGAAACAGGTCTTATTCAGGTAGATGAACCGGGCAGCTCTTGAAACATCGTCACGGGGTTGATCTGCTCTGACTCTTAAAAATGCCTTCTTCGAGACATCACGAGCCAGAACTTCAAGTTTCTTAATTAGAGTTTGAGCATCATCGCGAATAGCGAAGTATGTAGCAACTAAATCCGGGTTGGAATCGTTAATCAATAATCTATTGCCTGAAACATAGACTGGAAGACTCTTATCTCCTAACGCAAGCATAAGTGCCCCACCACCAACAAACGGTTCGTAAAAGTCGTTTTTTGAATTTGAGAATGAGCTTGGAAACGAACGAATCAACGATTCAACGAGTTTTCTCTTTCCACCTGCCCAGCGTAGAAATGGCTGAGGAGGTACTGAAATTTTCTCAGTATTCAACTTATAGACTCCTCTGCTAGCACTATCGGGTATCTTAGCCTGCAAACAAAAGTACTTATCAAATCTATTGAAATTTTGCTCATTACTCTTTGTATCCTGAACTCAAACGAAGTTCTGAAATCTCTATCGGCGGGTTCTTTCGGTGAACAATGTTATGGCAATTGGGACAAAGGGGGACTAAGTCTTTTATCGGATTAAGTCGGTAAGAATTGCCCATCTGAGAAACCGGAACAATGTGGTGGACATGAATTACGCCTATACCCATTGGTCCATATTTCTCTTCCAATAAATCACCGCACCCGCGGCACTTGAAACCATAGAATTTGAGACAGAGGGCTCTGTTATATCGACTTCTCTCATATTTATTTATCGTTACCAGAGAAACATCTCCTTCAGCCTTGCCCTCTGGAAACTCTTCTTCTCCCCATTCAACGTCTTTGACTAGAAGGTAAAGAATTAGACACATAAAGTCCAAAAGAGCTGATGCAAGAGCTGGGAATTCACTTTCAGCGGAAAAATACGACTTCTTAAGTCTTAGTATTACTTCTTTCCAAGCATCAGATGAGCCTTTCAATATTTCAGCGCCATTAATCAGAAATTCAATTTGGTCGTTTTTGGCCTTAGCCAGATCAAGAAAAGATTGAATGCCGTCACGACGACTTCCAAACCGGTCCTGCATCAATTGAAGCAAAGGCGCCGAAAAATCATCAAACGCAAGCTCAATACGCCAAGCCAAGTACTCGTCAAGGATCTTTATAGAGAAACCATGCGGTGAGGGTAAATCATCAATTCTCAACGTGAAGTCGTATTCGTGATCCCTTGGCATTGCTTTTCTAGTAAAAGCGATACCAAGTGCATCAGAAACTTCTTGGATTGATGAGTCTATGGAATTCTGTCTATTCATCTGCACCGAAATCATCATCGCCATAGTCGAGTTCAGGACTATCATCAATTTCTGCAACCAAAGTGCGAAGAGTATTGGCCATCATTTGCCTCATTTGAAAGAATTGTTCCTTTGCTCGATCGGTGCGAGTCATCCATTCAGCATTTGCAAGGGAAAATAGCAAGAAGTCCAAACCTTGAGTTGCTAGAGGTGTTTTTCTCAGTTGCCAATAGACCTTTCTATAGAAAGGGTGTGATCGATTTAAGAGAATCACTTGATCGGAGCCTCTCATAGAAGGCTCCCAGAGTAGGCCACCTTCAAGGTCATCCACGGGCTGAATTCTTGAATTTCGGCTTTCAACACCTGCATATTCGCGCGCTTCAGTTACTTGAGGTCCAAATAGCGTTTCAACTTCAACAGTTGTAGGAGAAATTCGCTTTATGTTTGGATTAGGTAAATCTTGTTTTGCTAGATCAATAATGGTGTTGCTTGATTTGTGTAAATCACTACCACCTTTCTGAATTTGATCTTTCTCCCGTTTTGCTTTCTTCTGATTATTTCTCTTTTTTATTTCAGCCTTGTAAAGCTCTAGCTGCTCTTTAAGGTCTTCCCACATTTCGTCAGGTAAAGCAATTCCCGATTTCTTTACGTCTGTTCTAATCACTTGATCTAATCTCGGATCCAATTCCAAAACTACTCTCATGGTATTTGTATCAGGGTGGAAAGCCAACACATCAAGCCAACTAGGGTCTTGCAAAATACGATTCTCTCTATATGGATAAATACCTTGCGTCGTCATACCCATTTTGGATGCTTCGAAGGCGCCTGGTTTGTTCTCTTGATCTTCCTTACCGTTCAATTTATAAGTAATCATTTTGTATGGAATGCGTTCATCTTTACCGTCAATCTCAATTTCCAAGTAAAAATCATCAACAATCGGACTCCATTCTGGATCCAAGTAGTCTGGATGAACGGGATCAAATGGAGAGATAGTGTTTCCATTCATCTTGATTGACAAAGCAGGAGTATTTATATTTTTTGGCTCCATGAACCTGTGAAATACGGTACCAAGATAAGTGGCAATTTCAGTATCGAGATTTCTTGATTTGCTGGAGTTGACTCGCTTCTTCTTATGACTCTGCTCACTCACTACGAAATTTGCACTTTCCCAAATAACCACTGTGCCACTGCCACTTTTTGCTACTGCATCAAGAGCAATTACCTGTTGTTCGGTAGCTGTACCTACTTGGAATGTCCACGGGTGATCTGCCATCTCATCTAAGTCGTATGTAGCACAGTAAACAGACCCACCCTTCTTGTCTCGCGTTACAACAGAAAACCGCTTGGAGAAAGAGGAGGAAGCCATTTTTAGGCCTAATCCATAAACGCTGAGTTTGTTGCGCGCCAACTCTCTAGATGAGCCATATTTCATAGCCTTAATGAGCGTCTCTTCATCCATGCCGCACCCATTGTCGCCAACCCAGACCTTATAAGTGCTATCAAAATTCTTTGAGAGTCTGATTCCAATTTCCGTGGCCTGCGCTGCAATTGAATTATCAACGAGGTCTGCTATCGCCGTTTTTGGTTTGTATCCTGTATGACGCAATCCCTCGGTCACCCGGACTGCATCAGGGATACTTTCTACTCGTCTTAGGTCACTCATTGACTCTCATCCTCTCTAGGTTTGTTGAAAAAATTGGAGAGAGCGAAAGGGCGGCATTGATGTCTTTTTCACTACCCTCCAATACTGATTGGCTTGTACCTTCTTCAGCAAGCGCAACTTTTCTTGCTAAAGTGTCACTAATATATTGCTCTATCGTGCCTACGTAATACATAAGGTATTCGAATACAGTCTTGTCTTGGCCGCGCCTATAGGCGCGTGCAGTTGCCTGAGCTTCAAGAGCAGGATTCCATTGACGATTGAAGTGGATTACGTGGTTAGCAGCAGTAATGTTTAATCCAACACCCCCTGCCGAGGGATGAATACACAAAACGGCAAAGCCATCAACTCCTTCAAAAGCTTCAATTACAGCTAGTCTGTTTCGAGGAGGAATCCGACCATCTATTACCGAGATGAAATTGGGAGCTAGTTGGCGGGATATGATGCTTTTCAAGAGATCGATAGATTCAGTAAAAGTTGTGAAAACTATGGCTTTTTGATTACCTGATTCCTTTACATTGGACAAGATTTCCAAGAGTCTTACGATTTTTGCATCTTGCGGGTCCGAATATGTGTTATCGACTAGTCGGGGGTAGCAACAGAGTTGGGTCAATTTAGTCATTGTGGCTAAGACATTGTTTGGCTTAGACAGCGACTCTCGTCTTACTTCCTCGTAAATTTGAATGAACTGCTCTGTCCCTGCAATCGCCTCTTCAATCACAACTTTCTCAGGGAGATCCTTGGCAACTTGCTGAACAATTCGGCGTAGGATAAGTGGAGAAGCAAAATGACTGAGTTTACGAGCATCGGTCGGAGAATCTTCAATTAGGCTTTGGAATGCTCTTTTGTTGCCCAAGAGACCTGGACGGATTATGTTTACTAGAGACCAGAGATCAAGAAGTCTGTTCTCGATTGGAGTTCCTGTCACCATAAATTTACAGTTTGAATTTAGTTCTGAAACAACTTGGTGACGTCTAGATGTTGGATTCTTGAGGGACTGAGCTTCGTCGCATATAACCATGTCCCAAGAAACCTTCTTGAAATTCGCGCTATCACGGACGAGGAGGTCATAGCTAACAATCACTAAACCTTGATTGGAAAGTTCATCCGCACGAAAAATACGCTCTGAGCCAATGTGCAAGTAGTGAGGAAGATCTGGTACGAACTTCCTAATTTCTCGAGACCAGTTAAATACTAAGGCCGCTGGAGCAACGACAAGCATGTTATTCAACCCTCTATCAATTCCATGCTTAATTAGTCCAAATGCCTGAGCCGTTTTCCCTAGACCCATTTCGTCAGCGAGAATTCCACCAATTTCTTGTTGCATTAGCGCGCAAAGCCAAGATACTCCGTGGGTTTGATACTCATATAGAGGAAGTTTTAATGAGATAGATGTTACTTTCGAGCTGTCGACTTTGAAGTTGGAGAGATTTGCGTTTTCTTGTACTTCAACTCCGAGGTCACGCATGTATGAAACAAAACGATAAAGTTTTCCTAGCGACACTGAAGAATTCTCTGTAATTCCGATTTCCTGTATGGTTTTAAGGATTGGTTCGACTTGAGAACGATCAGTGGGGATCCAATAGTCGCGATAGATTAGATAGTCATTTTTTAGAGACTCTACAGAAGTTTCGATGATTCCTATATCACTTTGAAGTTTGAATCGGAATCGTGGAGAATCACTTCCTTCAACAATTTCAACAATCGGTCTTGCAAAACCAAGTAGTTTCAAGCCTAAACTGTTCCCAGTATGTTTTTGAAAATTCCAGAATTCGCCAGCACTAACTGGCTCGTTAGTCAGTGAGTAGATTAAACCGTCACGAATTATCAACAGAACCTCTTTATATATCGACCTTTAACTACTTCAATGTCTCCTGATTCTGGAAACAGAATGATGTACTCTCGTAGTTTTCTACCCAAGTAGCGATCCTTAACTATCTTTCCAATACGAGAACTTGATTCATCTTCAACTAGACAATCCTCTAAATCTTGGTTCTGGGCATAGAAAAGCGCGCAGCACCATTCACATGGATACAATTCGGAGGAAATCTTTGACCAACCTACGGGCAGGATCTCAGTAGGTGTACCACCCCTTGACTCAGCAAATTTCTGTCCGGACTCCAGGTATTCACAGTTATCCCAATTGTGAAAGGCTTTTCCAAAACGGGTCCGAAAGACTGTAGGTTCAATTCCATACGGGACTTCGCGGCAATAGGCGCATTCCCCGGGACCCAGCTCATGGACGCACGTGTTCGCCATGGTCAGAATTTATTGGGTAGCACTGATTTGATACAGGGAGATGGCGAACAACATTCCAGCGGAGTAGACTGGACACTTCCAGAGGCAAATGGGGTGGCAAATTGAGTCTCGACCAGCTGATAAGGCTCGGCAAGATAAGTGTAGGAGAGCAACTAACTTGGCAGCGGCGAGGCCTGGGGGTCAAACACCAAGCTCAGGTAATTGCAGGTGGAAAGATTCAGACCGCGGATGGAGCTGTCCATAGGACCCCATCAGGCGCGGCAAAGTATTTGAATGGAAACAAACCCGTTGATGGCTGGCTTGCTTGGAAGCTCTTGAATGGGAAACCACTAGCTAGCTTGCGTTAGTCCTCTCCGCCTTGGGTTCCCAGAGCGAGATCGAATACCTTCACTACGCCCTAAGGGGCGATAGTGAGAGCGTAGTAGATCGAGCTATGGTCTTCGGCTTTAGCCGAAACTACTAACCCAAGGTCTCTTGCCACTTAGCCTGCGGGCTAGCTCCCAAATAACCGCGCCGCTGGCGTCCATGCCTTATCTGTAAGAGAGACCATGTTGCATGCATAACCTTCCGCGGTCTTGCTCTTCTGTATAGAGATCCAGCCACCTTCCGCTAGCTGAACCAGCGCTTTATTGATTTTCTTCTCACTTCCAGAGATTTTGTAGCGAATGTGACTCTTTGGGATTTTTTCTACCTCTCCTAGACGTTTCATGACCGCATCTTGAGTTTGACGGTCTTGAGGACTGGAAGCTTGAATCGGCATAAATTCTTCGAAGCCTTCTCGATAAATCGCTTTTGGAACTTTCAGCTGGAGAGTGTCAGCGAATCTCACTCGCATTCACGCTAATGCCAGAGGTGCCCATATATCTTCTTGATGAACCGTTATCAGCACAGGATGATGAA
>Ga0194115_10004697_pt1 | contig 14542 bp, 10 predicted proteins | sample TA2MahsurfametaG_3_FD_148656 | JGI IMG/M metagenome (GOLD analysis project Ga0194115, IMG submission 148656) | Freshwater microbial communities from Lake Tanganyika, Tanzania - TA2015002 Mahale S4 surface | ecosystem: Environmental > Aquatic > Freshwater > Lake | place: Tanzania: Lake...
CGAGTTTTCACAGAGGTATCCACGATTCGTTGTTCCTTCCCACATAGTCCCAAGATTGTTGGGTCCCATAGCTTGACCACATGACTTCAAAAGTGCAGACAAAGCCCTCGTATCATGTCCGTACTCGCGCTCACCGAAACTCTTGACGGCGTTGTTGGTTCGAAACACGGGAAGGCGCTCTCCATTGGTCGTATCAAGAGCGATAGGGGATTTATCTGAAAAACCAGTTACGGCTTTATCGTCACCTGATGGCTCCATCAACGATGCTAGCTGATGTTGTGGTTGATCCCCGCTGTCGCCCGTCAATAGCCTCAACGCAGAGTTCGGACCTATAGTTCGGAGGTCATCCATTCTTCGGACCTCAGAGGCCAGGTATACAGCCTTCGTCGTCGCGGAATCACCTGCCGCTGCTGCACATAGCATCAACGCTGAGACGAAACTTTCATCCTGTTCAACTTCTGCATTTTCTGCCATAATGACGATTTGTCGAGCCATTTTACCATGGTGAGCAGTGATCAACTCACGGCGTAGTTGCTTCCTCGACGAGCCTCGCTCAAAGCGTACTCCGATCTCATGACTTCGAGCCACAGCTCGTAGTGCCCCAGAAAAGCAAAGTGATGTCGGTTTCACATCAAAGCGATGCATCTCTTCCAACAAATTGATAGCTCGTTCCGCTTGACCACGAGAGGCGCACAGTCGGATGATAGCACCGTAGGCCATCGCATCAGCATCGATACCAACAATTCTCATCTCCTGCCAATGATTCCATCCAACCTCACCCGCCTTGGCTCGAGTTTCGTGTGGGATTCGACCATCATTACATACTCTGTAGCAGGCAGCCAGCAGGGAGGTATACGCTGCCTGTGGCGGGGGGACACCCTCTCGTGCCATTTCCTTCACTACATCGGCACAAGAGGAAAAGTCTCCAAGTTTGGAATGAATATCAACCAGAATCGACCAACTATAGGCCGAGACTGGATGTTGTTGATCCGTCATGAGTTTCATGATCCGTCGCGCCTAAAAGTTTTTGCGAAATGGGTCAAGAACAATGAGCCAAGAGATGGGCAATAATAGTAAAATACAAGAATGGTATACGATGAGCACAAGGAGTCCCTACCTCATTCGGTGTACGACAACAAGTCATCAATGTCGTGTACGTGTACTCCCCAAATGCAAAGATTGGTATACCAAGATCTTTCAACAAATGTTCCAGAGCGACAGCAATTCCAACGGGCCGACTCCGTGTCCCATTCCGGTCTCGAAACGCTCGTAATACCTTTGATATATCTTCATCGGATGGAAGTTCATCTGATGCATTTGAGATATCTACCAAGGCAGATTTCTCCTCTTCCTCGGACTTCCTTCGATTTTCGTCTAGGACATCCTTGTATCGTTCCATTTTGTCGGCGACCATATCATAGTATTGTTGATGCATATGCCCAAGATAGACAGGCTCAGGATTGGGTTGACTCGAGAGGTGTGCAGTATTTCCAAGCAAATCTTCCATAAGGGCATCCTCGATACCATATTCATCATCATCGTCGTCTCCCGTCGGGACTAGCTCCTTCCCATTTGCCTGATCCAATAGATGTTGCCATCGCTCACGGATGAATTGTCTTCTTGGTCCAGCTCGTGTACCAGGAGGACTATGCTTAGCCTTCTCATCTTCTATTTTCTTGATTCTTCGATTGTATGCTTGTCGTTGTTTCTTCGTCTTCGGTCGAGGCTTGGAAAACGCCGAGGCACGATCGTGTCTTCGGAACCTCACCTGTTGCCCACTTAAGTTCGGAAATTGGGCAGGACGGTAATTGTGAAATTCAAGATTAGCCAATGCAGAAAAGGCGCGTGGCGACGAAGCGAGGGGTACGCTTATCCTTCTTAGGACGTGTATCGTGGATCGTTGCATGGTGTGCTTCGGAATATGAAAAATGGAGATATCCGCAAGGAGTGCCTATGGATCAATTTTCGTTCTAAGGGTCTCACCCTGTGTGAGATTGATGATAGGTTGCCAGCCATCCATCGAAAAATCCATCTCCGACTCCTTTGACCCAAAATGAGGACTTCGATGATTCCTTCTCGGTCTCCGCTCTTCCGGGTTCATTCGTGCGTTTGCTCCAACATGCCTGGGTTCCGAAAAAAAACAGTAATTGTTCGTTGACAGTGAGTAACCACTGCAAAAGAACCCACAAGAGAGACACGAGAAGAGTAACGAGCAAAGCGTCGACATTGACAATAATATTCTTCATCAATCAGAACGTAAAGTGCCTACAGCAACTGCTGCATTCCTCATAATCCGATGATCGACGGTCGAGTGCTTGCTACGTCTCAACGCTATTGTAAGAGCAAAAGACGATGGGAGCCTGAACAGGTCATTGCCAGAGCAGACGGGAGCGATCGGATCCAAGTTCCGCTTTCCAAAGATGGAGAATTATGGCTTTATCCCGATATGATCTCTCAGGAGATGGCTAGTACTGTCACAAAAGATCTTCTAGCCTGTCCTTCCTTATTTCGCAGTTATCGAGTTCAGGGAATATTAAATGAGCCAAGACTTCAAGCACACTTCCATGAAAGAGCGACGGTAGATTATAATCTTGTACAACCTGGGTATCGTTATGGTGCCACCACTCTCAAGGCAAGACCATTGTCCATGATCCCATCATTGGAATCCCTAGCAAGGAGGGCAATAGAAATTAGTGGAGTTGTGGACTCATGGCAGATTGGTGCAACAGTCGTACTGTACCGGAATGGGAATGATCATTTAGGGCAGCACAGTGGTACGTACATTCTTGTGGGCTGAAGAATAATAAGTATATCCTTCCGAAAAATGTTGGCTGGAAACAGCGTAGTAATTTTTTGGCAATCAACTCATGTGCTAACGAAAAACAAAATCTTCCATTCGACTTTGGAAATCGGAAAATGGGTCCACTACACGATACGTTTGTTTTTAGATGACGACCAAGGAGAAAGCTATATTCTTACCGCCGTAATTGATGCACGGAAGGCGTATGTATGGAAGATTACGATTATGGAAAAGACTAATGAAACGAGGCTTCGTGATGGTGCGACGAAGATTCACCTATTGCTAAGACAGGGTGATGGATATTCTATGGATGGTGAGTAGTATGATTTTGCATTCCTTTTTTTCTTGTTGTTGGATTCACGTACATGGCTACTGACAGAGCGTTTCTTTCGTTTGCCCGTTGCTGTTACTTTGTTACCACAGGGAAGATGCAAACGAACCACACACATGGTGTAACCTCTTCCAAGATAGAATCATCAGAATCTACACGACGGATGAGTGTTGTCTTTCGAGATGGACGGTTGGTTCAGTATGAGAAAGACTCAGGGAGTAACTCTGAAAATATGAAACGGCAACTCTCCTTCAAGGCCCGGACATTCGGACACATTGAGAATTTGACGGAAGGCTCAATTTATTCTAGGGAGGAATTGTTGACGATGAAGGCACATGGAGGTTTTCAGCGAGGGATTAGTGGCAATCAAACTGTAGGATGTGATGCAATTATTGTGTCTGGGACGTATTGGGGACATGATGATATGGTGAATCTATATTACACCGTTACCGATAAGGTGGGGGGGAAGGCATTGAAAGTAAGTGCCCAACGACATTTACCTATCCGAGTCTTCCGTTCATCGACGTACCTCCATAACTTCCGAGCAGTCGTACCACCACATTTCCCTCAAAGTTCATGCTGTTATTACCGATACGATGGCCTTTATTGGAGTCGAATCCCGAAGACGACAGAGGTCGAGAGGACGACGAGTGAGAAGGAAGATGAAGAAGTCATTCATCTGGTTCGTATTGATGGATGGCATGAGCCTATCAAGGAATATCGGAACACCATAGAAAACTCTGGTTACCTCCGATATTGCTCGAAGGACCGAAAAACATTGCGATATTACCATGACTAGCTAGTAGCGAGACAATGATCCAATATAGAGTTCCGCTATCTAACTAACTGTAACTCCTAGTTCTTGGACTTGTTCGATTAATTAATGTAGAGAATAAAGTAGCCATAAGAAAAAACCAGCACATCCCGACGCCCGTTAGAATCCGACGTAGCGTTTTACTTTGAATATTCGATGTTCTCTAGAGGTCTCTGTTCTGAATCTACAGTTCCTGTGATACGCCAGGAAAAATCTGCTTCCGACGAAACGGAACCATCTCATTCTTAACAGTAAGAAACATCATAGCGATCGATGGATATGGATAACGACTACGGAGAGCACCCTATCCATCCACGGGGTGGTGGTCATTTGTTGGGATCGGCTGTTATTTCAGGAGACTCCCACTCATCTGATGGGGAAGACTCTTCCGTACAGGATGACGAACTGGATATCTTTGAAGAAGTCGGTGGTTGGTCGGCGGATCAGGAGGAGGAACAAGATCCCCCGCGAGACACTCTCCTTCGGTATAATCCCGCTGATCCAACAAATGCTGATGATTTGTATGATAGGAATTTGGATGATGAAGATGAGGCATATGTCTATCGGAATTTGCGTGGAGGCCTTCAAGAAATCGTACATGTTCGTGAAGATCGGACTGCCAGTAATGGTTCTACGGGGCATCAGCAGGGGACTCGAAACATTCCATCTCCCACGACGAGACCCATGCACGTATTAAAGCCTCGAAACTCAGATGCTGTCTTAAGTTGTCCATGCTGTTTTAATATTGTTTGTATGGATTGTCAGAGGCATCAAAAGTATTCGAATCAATTCCGGGCGAGTAAGTGTAGTGTTTTTTCGCCTTCTTTTTGAATAGTACCGACAAAGTCCGGGTTTCCCATCGAATTTGAACAACTTTTTTTGGTATCGACCATGACTCATCTTTTTGGTCTCTCTCTCCTATCATCATCATTAGTGTTTGTTATGGGTATTGTAGTCGATTGGAGATTACGATTGATTTACGATGAAGATCAACAACGATTAATCCCCAAGGAAGAAGACCCGCATCATCCGACGACTATGATCCCATTGGAAGAAGACGAGTTGAATGACTTTGGAGAACGAAAAATGGAAGGGAGTACTACGACACAATTCGTTGAGGGAGAATACTTTCCAGTTTTATGTACCAACTGTAAAACACAAGTGGCAGTCTTGGATATGGTAAAGGAAGTATATCATTTTCATGGATGTTTGGAATCATCATGATTAAGAATCATTTTTCTTCACCTCCCGTTCCTATCTTCAGAGAATTCGCCTTAAGGAAGTATGTGTTTTCAACATTTGGTCGAATGCTACCTTAGCCTATTCACTCGAAACCTTGGCCATCATGGCTGAAATGGCACTGAAATTGACTCCCTCTTGGAATACTCGAGTTCTCTTCGTGTTGTCTGCAGTCGGGACGAAGGATACCTTATCTCCAGACACGGATTCGATACAAGGACTTTGAAGTTTCGTTAGTTCATCTGCAGAAGTCACATTCGTACATTCCAAGACTTTGGACAATGTCGCTGTTCGGAATGTCATTGCTAAGACATGAATAATCGATCGTTGCATTTTTTCCTTTGATGTGCCGATGATCTTCGTAATAGCATCATTCCCTCCAAGTCCCATAAACATAGGCCAAAATTCTGTAAACTTGCATGCATCTAACAATGTCGAACAGGATAGTACCGAACTACATGCCTCACTTTTTTGGACCCGTTCTGGAATTAAATATCGTAGTGCTAACAGGTCAGTCGATGGGAATTCCAATAATGCCAACAACAATACAACCGCGACCTTTTCTTCCTTCAAATTTTGCGGAACGAATTGATATAGTTTCAATAGACTACGATTCGCATCCATGAAATAGTCTGCTTCTCCCGCCGCTTGAGCATCGACGTAGGCTTCCAAGATTTCCAAGTTTGATGAACTATAGGGTGATTTCTTTAGCATCGCCTCCACGGCATCCTTGGCAAGCTTTCCAGAACTCATAGTGGGTTTTGTTTGTAGACGATGATAATTGCCTTTTTGGGGGTCCCTGCAGTTCTTGTTCTCTCAGTCAGTAAACAATTTCTCAATCGTCTCCAAACACTGCATCTCATGGTGGGAGGCAAAAATCGAGAGGCCAAGGATATACGGTCTGTCCGCTTGCCGAGGCAGTGCCGTCTGTATGTATGTATCATACGACAACGACTACAATGTATTTGATTGACATGACTCAACTGCCTTAAAAACGCTTTGGATATGCAATCAACGAACGATAGGGGAATCCTAGTCAACGCCACGAGAATCGATCGAAGTAGCTCTTGGCATCATTAATAATGAGCGTTCCATTACATGTTTTCTGCCTTACGGTTTTTTGGGACAGGTATTGTTCGGTATAGATGAGGGCTCGAACTCACCTACAATCGAAGAAGCGTGCCCAGATGGCGTGCTCTCTTCACCATTTGGGGCTGGTGAAATACTGGACGTCAGATTTATCCTATTGCTACAATTGCGGCTAGCAGGGATAGTTTCAAGTCCACACATCCAAAGCCAACTATCAAGGTATGGATGGTTACTATTTCATTCAGCTACTGGACAGCAGTAGACTCCACTGCAGTCTGCATCCGTAAATGTCAGAATCTTAAAGTAGGGGGACGCCTGGGAAATCTTCTTCAGCCATTCATTACAGGCACCACAGGGCCGTAAGGGATTGAGATCCTCAGGAGACTGGTGAACGACGACTGACTTTCTCTTGCTGAAACTGCATTGCCTGTCATGACGTGTCAGTGGGCCTCGACTGGAATTGTGTTGGTATAGTGAAATGCGTTTGGCCGGCATATTGTTTGGCGCGAAAGGAAGTTTTTCGGATTCGGTAATCGCCACATCATGTACTACTTTATCTGGAAATTCAGGTGCCGAAATGTCATGGAATATCCAATCACCTGAATTATTGTGCTTTGTTGGACGAGGGGGTCGACCTGGCGATGTGGTGTGAGTTTCCTGCTCGTCCATACTGCCGCGTCGACTGCCGTTGGCGCTTTGGGCATAAGAGACCAGACTGGTGCTGCTGGATTCTCTAGACCTACTTCCCGAGTCTGATTTGCTGGCTGAAACACTCAATACTGCAATGATCTTCAAATGATGACGCTTTAACGTTGGATTGGCCGCAAGGGCTGTGCCAATAACATTCCGCTCCGCACAAAGACTCCCCGTTGGCATGGAGACTTCCATGTTGGTCCCACGGTACAGCTTCACTGGCCCATTCTTCTCCATCTGAACGGCGAGAACTGCTAACACGGGCTTTTTCGTCTTTCTCATCCAAAACGTACGCAAGTCGTGATCGTCATCGGCAAGTTGCAGAATCGATTCGGTTTCTCTCTTGAAGGCCTTCATCTCCTCGACAACTTGCAGAGCAATCGGCTGCTCTTGGTTAAACTGCTGCTTGCTGAGCGCAGTCGTGAGATCGATGGGTGGGAGAGTTTCCATCTCTTCAAAGGCATGTACTTCAATGTCAGAATCTACAATTTTCATTTCATGCCAAAACGTCTTCAGCTGCCAGCAATGGAAATACGTCGGCCTGTAAGATCGTAGGGCAGCCTGGATGGCGTGATTCCGTGCAGGAGATCCATCTGCGAAACTCAACGTTACACTCATTGATTGGTTCCAGTCTGGATCGAAGGAAGTATGATCCACCCGTACTATGGCGTCCTTCTGAGTCCTGATGTGTTCTAATTCGTCGGGATATGGCAGTCCAGTAGCGTGCGCGTCTCGATAGCCTTCGACACAAGGCAAGAGTTCGTTTTGGATAAATGCAATGTTCTCATCATACCTAAAAATGTTGGTGCTGGAGTGGATGCGGACAACAGCAACTTCAGGATAGAGTGTCTCAATGAAGAGTTCCATGAGTTTAGAGCATTCGTTCGTGGAGTTGCCGTCCATACTGTGGGTCCAATTCCTTGGGCTTCCTACCCCACTGACTAGAATGATGACCTTTTTACATGCTTGACTCCCACCCGCATTGTTTGTTTCCATGTTTCTCTCCATACTCGCATACTTCTCCTCAAGGCGTGCCTGCCACTGTGGAAGGAGAGTCGCCAGCAGTGGAAAAAAGGCGGCATTTAATTGCGAGGCTTCAGTAGGAGCGTCGAGTCGTGGATTGTCTTTCCCTCGAAGGCGAAGGTCGTTGCGTTCATCGGGTGATACCTCTAGAAGGTGTTTCACCGATTCTTGAAAAGAGAGACCCTCTAAACTGAATCCGATAGGAAGTTCTTCCAGGGGTTTCTGGTTGTCCATCGCGTCATCAGCATCGAATATTCGTCGATTTTCCGCCTCAGACCTTTGGTATCTAGGAAAGGATATCAGAAGCTGCTTGAGTTGATCGCCTTCGCATGAGAGAAGGCTGTCTAACACTCTTCGGGAGTACAGCTCAAAGGCGGAAAATCGTGGTCGGCATAGACGGAACGTGCTGTCCTGCGATTGCTGACTAGTAGCATCTTCCGGGGCTTTCAAACTCAATACCAAGTCTGTATGGGACACATTGTGGACCAGCAGCTCGAGATAACGCTGGTGAGGTGATTGTGGTGGTGGTTGAGAGGGTAACTTTGGAAGGCGTTCGAGGGCCGACTCAAGAGACTGCGAAGCATCCATGGAAAGACGTCTCTCGGCCGAAAGGTTGAGAATTGGTGTACTCGATCGATTGTGAGTGGTCGGTGTAAGTCCTAAGTTGGCTTCAATTTGTTGAAGAAAGCGCTCTGATTTTGTGATTTGGTCGGTCTCTCGTACCGTCGTTCGAACCGTTCTGGCCTTCGGACTCTGATCGACCATGGGTTTATCCGATGATTCCTCATCGTCTGTATCTCTTCCTGACATAGAGTTGTTTGGTGGTCGTAAAGCCATCACAAGGCCAGCCAATGTCAAGTCTGAAAGGATTCGCCACCATGTCGACCATTCTGACTCGACAACCTGGTTATACCTTGATGTTATTCCCCGTTCCTGGTGTCTTGCTATGACCCATAGGGCTCCCATCCAAACAGGATAATCCGACAACGAATCCTGGAGTATCTGTGATGATGAAGACCATCGAAGTTGACGTGATTTCCCCCTTTCCCCACTGCCACGTACTGTCGATAGAACAACCGATCCCACCAAAGCGAATCCCACGACTGCTGTGGTCTTCAAAATCTCGCTGACGACAGACCCCGAGGCTTTAGACGCGGTCGTCGGCATGCTTGCGCTACACCTATTGTATGAGTACGGCACCGCTATGCAGCGGAAAAGTTGTAGGAGTGACTTTCGATGTAGATTCGAGCGTGATTTTTGGAAGCTTTCGTGTCCAACTTCAAAACTCAACATGCAGTTCGGCCGGTGACGACAATCGTGCGTTTGACAAAAAAGATTCAAAATTGTTCTTCTCTCATACATATGCCTGGAATCTACCGCGCATAACTGTGATACGTCATATTCCTATGTAACATATGTACCACCGTCATTGCATAGGCGAGAAGAATGGTCTGTGCTTATGTACGCTTCTACGACGGCGTAAACTATGTCATACAGTGGTGCACTGCCTCATCGCTATATTACTCCTCAATTGGTAAGAACAAGCTTGGTATGGGGCAGGCCTGACTTGGCCCCGCACTACGTCCACCATTTCATTTGCACTTTCTTTCCTACGCAATCGGTTCAGAACTGCATCAACCTGCAACAACATTCCTATAGCGTCGCGATCGAACCGAAACGCGAGGCAATAACCTTTCGAGCTTCACACGAGGGAACAACCTTCCGAGCGTCACGATAGCCACGACTTAGCGTTTAGTTTATAGACAGATCGCACCCCAGCCACCATCCGACCACGACGTGTTCCTGCAAAATGTTTCACAGGTCAATGCCCATTCTGTTCACTTGTATGCGATCCAAGAGAATCATTATTTTTCAGTTGAACCGCCAATCGCATATCCATACATGCGATCTTGGTCACAAGTTGTATCCCACTTCCCCGGGGAAGAAACAAAGACGTACAACGCAGCACACCCATTCCGGAAAGAGCCGCACGCGTAGAAGAGACAGTCTTCTCCTCGGCACTACTTTCCACTGGCTGTTCGTCTGATAGGTAACACATAGTAACCTCGTCGTGCGAATTTGTCAAGGACATTTCGTCTCCCACAATCAATTCCATGTGTACGATATTCTCAATGGTGGTTTCCCAACCAACAGCGCAAAAGTCCCCGTCAAGCTTGCCATTGAGCAACATGGTCCGCTCAGATGTCACCATCACAATCAAGGGAGCAGGATCTAGATCCGCCTTAGACTTCCATTTCAACTTCAACAACTTCACCCCTTCGGAGTGAAAGATGTAGCCTTCTCCTAGATGCATACCCATTCGAGCACGGGATAGGAGAGCCTTGCCGGCATTCTCGCCTTCCACGTATTCTACTAGCAAGTCGCTGCCATCCATATGGGCGAAGAGTCGAGGATTTCTAGACCTGACTAAGCCCTTAGACGCAAGACGCTTTGTATTTTGGGTACCGAACTTGAGCACAGAGGCCGCGTTCGAAAGCATTGTTGACGATGCCTTCAAAACGGCCGCACTACCGTGTGCAAACGGACGTAGTACCGTCCGTCCGAGGTAGAACGAAGGTATCACCTCGGTACCTGTCGATCCGTCGTCGTACGTTGGCGAGAGTGGCAACTGTCCTTTGCGAACAAACTTCTCTAATTTTCTGGCCGCTTTACGTCCGTCGCTTGCCCAACTTTCGAGAATAGAAGAAAAAGTCTCTCGGGTTGTGTACGCTATCGCCCGGACAAGGAAGGTAGGGCTGTACGAAAGTCCCATCAGGAGATCGAGAACTCTCCACACACTCAAATAATGTGATTTCATAGACTGAAGGTGATCCTTCGCGTTTCCGTACACGTGGGAACTGGAATACGGTCGCAGACGTATGGGCAAACTTTCGAATGTTAGAGCTCGTAGCAGAAGCGAAGAAAGAAGACCAGGCAGCGGCCCCGACCAACTCAGGTCTGCCTTAATCCCTGAAATTCGTAGTTTTTCAATGTAGTATTTGTGCTGGGGCTTGGTAACCGGCGATGATGCCTCTCTTCTTGGGGCCATCGATCTCGGCGATCGCAGGGAACTAGACCGAAATGTGACAAATGGAAGTGGTTGAGCTTTGAGCTTCGATGCAACTGCAGCAGTCGTCATCAGATCTCCATCCGAAGTCTGTTGATACAGACTGAATCCCCTCCTCGCTATTTCAGCTTCGTCAGAGGCTGGTCCAGGGATGCTCAGTATCTTTCGTAGTGTCTCGTCTCGAGTAATCGCATTGTCGGACTGCTGTTCTCCGCGTCGAGTTCTGGAGACCATTCGCAGCATCTTAACAAGATAGTGAACTAGACGACCATCGACGTGAACAAAGATTGGTTCAGACGCTACTTCGACTCGCTCGATTAGATTCCCAAAACTCCCGTGGGTGTCCAGAGACCTCTTCCATGATACTGCAATGGCATCATGCCGCCTATTCTTCCGCCTGATAGGATTTAGTGCATCCACTCGTCTTCCCATTTTCAGGAGCACAGGAAATGGCGTTACCCACAACTGGTTATTTAACTTGATGTTCCCTGCCGAAACGTTCACAACGTCTGAGGTTCCATCAAACTTTCGCTCCGCAAGAATATCTTCTAGCCTAATGTAGAGCAGCTCTTGTGGTGACCAATCGACAATGCTGATTCCGATACCATGCAACAACTTGGCTGTAAACGTAGTAGTCGTCGCCAATTTATCACTTGGTCTTTGAAGAAACTCGGCCAGGCCATCCTGTCTAGTCGATGACAGGCTCGGTAACGATGAATCGGTTATTCTCAGTACTCTCGTAGGGCCATCCGCCACTATCTCTCCCACGAAGGAGTTGTTCTCAACCGACAACACGGTCCCGGGAGCGATTTTATCTAATTGAAAACGCCCAAGGACAAATCCTTGTGGAACGTTAGGGTTGTCCGTAGTCTTCAGTACCAGGATGCGCCTTCTGAGCTCGGGTTCGTCCCACGCGAAATCAGCTCGTTGATATGGGAGAAGCATCGCGTCTGTCTCTGTCTCTTCGGACCCCATACGTGCCGCAGACTGCCCGAATAAAAGTGGGAACATGGTTTGATTTTCGAGTCGAAAAGGAGGATGGCTCGACCGACGAAGGACTAGCATGTTCGTTCCGCCCTTCTCCTCGATCAACTCAACTGTCACGATCACGGCAAGGCCCTTCATTTTGTGACGAAGTCTCATAGTGACTTCTGTTCGATTCCTGCGCACGTTGAACTTTCCAGACCTTACCAATACACACCAAGAAGTCAGTGACGAAAGCATCAAAAGCCACATTAAGTTCAAGGTCACAAACTTACCAGCTCCACCCAAACTCCTTAAATCGAAGACGAATCGGGCTGCTATCATCAAAGTGAAATGGATACGGAACACCGGTTCCACGTACTATTGTGGGAGATGCGAGTTCGTACTCCGAGACCACTTCGACATCACGCCCTGTCTCGTTCAGGATTGAGTAGCGATTGACGACGTGAACAAGCTTGGTTCCAAAGCGTCCACCGAATCTCTCGGGTGCCGCCACAACTCTCGACCGAAGGATGAAGCGATCAAAGCCTCTGATTTCATCGACATCTGAGGCTCTTTCGTCATCGACTTTCGGGTCCAGTACTGTAATGTCGTGGCTTGATGGGCGCTCGGTCTGAAGAGGGATAGGATCGGACCACGGCGGTGCAAGTCTTCGCAACTTTCCGCGACGCTCACGGGGAGGGCGTTTCCTAACCATTAACCGCGTGGAACTTTGATCACCAAGCATGAAAACGTCAAATGACCGACTGGATGGAAGATTCAAGAAGTTCTCGTTGTCCAGGAGCTCGGCCAAGCCCAGGGAATGACGTTCATCAGGATCAGAATCGGCCTGGTATTCCGGCTCGCGTTCCTTTCCAAGTTGACCGGCGATAGCCATACCAGAGAAGAATTCTAGGTCTTGATTGGTACTGTCGATAATCCAATAGGGTACAAAGATACTCACAGCCCTTGACCCAGCTGAAAGGGATCTAGACAGCGTCCGTATATCTCCCTGTACTTCTTGGTCATTGCCGCCTGGACCAGCTACATCAAAGGCAACTGAAAGGCTTAGCGAAATATTCTCAGCGTCAACCACGCGCATACGGGCAAATGAAATCGGGATAGAAGCTCCACTGACTCTTGATTCGGTGGTTGGCAGCGATCCAGTTGTAGGAATGTAAATCAAAGAGCTCCAGTCCGGATACTTCCGGGAATTATCTCCGTCTGTTCCGACGAACCGAACTCGCATTTGGACTTTGTCGGATTGTTTTGCACCTGTCCAATTGACCGACTCCCCACACTCAAGGACACCGAGGTCTTGCCAAGCCGAACCTGTCGGTGCTGATCGCATCAGGCCTTGCCCTTGTTGATTTCTCTCCATGTTACCGTGGGCATTTACACGGACCTGTACCGCTATTGGAAGTGCAAGACAGTTGCGGATGGCAAGGGGGGCTCTGAACATGATCATTCTTTGCTCAGGGACTTCGATGCTATTGCGCACTCCTGAGAAACTTCCAATCCGAAATGAACAGATCGTCAGATTGACGTCCTCTGGAAGCTCCCTTCCGGTTTCAGGATCCAAAGTTGCAATACAGACTTCTTCTTCCCGAATCAAGCCTTTGGTGAACGACTGCGGTGAGAATGGCGGTGGTGTACGTACATCTGTAGCATTTCTGTCACTTATTGAAGGTAGAAGCTCTGATTCAGGAGAATCTTCGTGCTGTCGCGGGAGACTAAAGACGGTGAGGCTATAGGAACCGTCGTGGAGGAAAGGGACGATGTCAGCTGGAATAGATACCAAGGTGTCATGGACTCGGCTTTTGTCGCTAGACTTCCAAGGCTTTGGGACCAAGCATCTCCACAACAAAGAGAGTCCGTTGAAACTTCTTACTTCGCAAAGGAGATTGGCGTCTGCGGTGCTTTTGATGACAAAGGGCGATTCGACTGACACGACTTTGATTCCGTCTCGAAGAGCAACTCTGACGATGATCCACGCAAGCGCTCGCGAGTCCGAGGATGAGCCATTGTTTTCGCTTCGTGTCTCACCATTCCGGTCTAAGGGATATCGATGAAAACCAACAGTATCTACTGGAATTTTCGCTGATGCCTTGAAGAGGAAACTTGATGAAAGTGCCCCTTTTGGTATATCAAAATCCTCAACTCGAATTCGGCCGATCGTGTCCTCAAAGTTGCCGACTTCGAGGTATACGTAGGCGCGGTGCGGGTCACAAGTCTGAGAAAGAGATCTCTTTAGAGTGAGAGGTACTTCTGCTCCGTCTTGAACGACTAACTTTCCAGCTTCTTCTCCTTGTTTCGCTCTGTCGCTATCCAAAACTTCCTGTATTCTAATAGTCTATGTCGCAAAAGATCAATGTGAGATACGAACAAGAGACAATCCGTACGGTACCTTCCCTTGATTCGTACACACCATTCCCGTATCGTTCCTAATCCAGTGTGGTGCCACGCGCTGAAGACCTCTCGCTTTTGGGTTGTGTAAGAACCCCAACACATTCTCGAGGAGTG
>Ga0194115_10004698_pt1 | contig 14541 bp, 12 predicted proteins | sample TA2MahsurfametaG_3_FD_148656 | JGI IMG/M metagenome (GOLD analysis project Ga0194115, IMG submission 148656) | Freshwater microbial communities from Lake Tanganyika, Tanzania - TA2015002 Mahale S4 surface | ecosystem: Environmental > Aquatic > Freshwater > Lake | place: Tanzania: Lake...
GCACAGGCAACGAAAACGCCACGGCGGCGCAGCTCATCAGGAGAAGTTTCTTCATCGTTGACTCCGGTAAGTTCGCTCAGTAACCACGCAGCGGGATCGCTCGGGGCGAGTGGATGCTATCGAGTCAACGACAACAAAACAATCGTTTGGTTGCCTGTTGTTTTAGGGGTTTTCCCGTGGCCTTACTCACCCGCGGGGAGGGGACGACGCCTGACTTCACAAACCGCGCGCAGCTTCAGACTGCACAGCGCAGCCAGCCTTGTCGACATGGTCTGCCATCGCAATTCACACCGTGGGCAAGCTGCACCTACTTTGTCTTTGCAGCCCTGCCAGCCTCGCCTGCAATGAACGCACGGTCGCCAACCTGGCGCTGTCTCTGAGCATTGACGGTGCAGGCTGCGGCGCTGCATCCGCGATAGGAGTCCACGGGGACCGCTCGGCTGCGGAGTGCGCTTGGAGGCTGGGCAGTTTGGGGAACCCTTACGCGGTAGTGGGCAAGGCGTCGTCCGACGCGGACGCTTTGAGCCGTGACGGCCCCCCATGCGGCCTTTAACTTTACCCATACGGATGCACGGCATCGAGCCCTGTCCTACGATTCGGTAGATGGAAATAAAGACGAAAGCGACAAGCAGTGTGGCTGGCAACTGCGCCGTAACTGTGTACTACGACGGTGCCTGTCCCGTGTGTTCACGCGAAATTGCGATGTACCAGCGCGAACCGGGAGGCCATGACATCCGCTGGATCGATGTCACCCGCTGTGATGCAGCCTCATTGGGAGACGACCTCACCAGAGATGCCGCTTTGGCGCGCCTGCATCTGCGCAACGCCAACGGGAAATTGGTGAGCGGCGCAGCGGCCTTTATAGGCATGTGGAATCAGTTACCGCGCTGGCGTTGGCTGGGGAGGCTGCTCGGCTCAGGCTGGCGGCTGAGCTTGCTGGAGTGGATGTACCGCGCATTCCTCCAGACGCGCCGCATTTGGCGCAGGGCTTGAGTTGCCCTTTGGCCATAGGCCTCTCTTAGAGTCTCATACGCCTCGCCCAAGCGCCAGCGTGGCTCTGCGGCGGTGAAGGTTTTTGCTTGCGCCATCTCGAATTTCTCTGCCTAAGAAAACACACGCAGTCAGTGTGTTGTCTTTGACGCAGAAGAACAACCGAAAAGACGGTGCTGATTTCTCCAATGAAATCAACGATGCCAAAGAAAACTGTAATTTTCTTTGGTGATGTCGTGTCACACGACACCCGCAGACGCCCTACAAGGGCACGAGCCCTGCACCAGCTACCCGAGCACCCAAGAACCCCAAAAAATGCACTCAAGGGGCAATGAAACCGACGAGGCGCATAAATACCTTATACGAACAAGACCAAGGTTGCTCGCCGATTGAATTGAGCTGCTAAACCCGTTCTGATGTGAGACGGTAAAGAAGGCGCTGCTTGTGGCGCTGATTCATTGCACTACCCTGCTGAGACCGCAGGATGCTTTAAACGACGCCCCCATGGGCTGTAGCGTTTGCAATGTCTTAACAGTTGCGAAAGAGCCACGAAGGGCTCAATCAAAAAGTGAGTGGGACGCCACGCTCGAAAGAGTGACCCACAAGGCACAGACAACGCCGCCGCATAGGTAGTCTGCTGCTTGCGTAAGACACGCACATAAAAGGAGATCGCAAAACCTGCCTTTCTTGAGCAATCAAGTTGTGTGTATGCGGTATGGGAGAACCTCAGCGAATGTCGCCGCGCTCTTTGAGCGTGGCATATGGCTTCCTAGCGAATATCAATTCAGAATATTTCCGCTCAATATGTTTCCATCAAACCGATCATCTCTCGTTTAAAGAAAAGAAAGAACAGGCGATGAGTGCTTTTGCGGAGCAAAAGATTCATCGCAGTTCGCGCCAGCGAACTTAAAAGCTTCCCTGCTCCTTGAGAACTCAGTCAGAGGACCTACCGCCGATTCTATTAAGTGGGGGTAGGACACCCTCCTCCTGTCTGAATGATTCGAGATAAAAGGACTCCCATTTGAAGCACAAATCATCGCTCTCGATTACAGAATATTCAATCTTATGAATACCCCACTCTCTGCGCTCAGGACTCGACGCACGATCTTTAATCAAGCCCTTTCCGATGTAGATTACATCGCCTCGAATATCCCGATACCGGTAGATCCCAGTTATACCATCGGGCAAATCCCCCTTTCTACTGAATGCAATACTAAACTCAAATGCCGGCCGGAGCATGATGTAAAACAGCTTTGATATTGGGTCAACCTTCAGCTCAAAGATGCGGCTATTCTTGTCTGGATCTGACTGAATTGACTTCAAAATCCTAGATTTATTAATGACTCCCGTTGCCCCCACTCTCTTAGTCGCAGAGTCGCTTCCATGCGTAATCTTTAGTGAGTCGGGCACCCCCAGGTCGTCGTGAAATTCGAATCCAACCTTATATTGATCTTCGTCATCAAAATAGAATGAAACAGCGACCTTATTCTCTAGCCTATTAGACTTTATAGATGAAGCACTGAATCCAAATCCAGATGCCCCGATAGTCACAACATTTTGTGTTGATGGAATGCCATCGAGGCTGATCTTGCGGAATGCCATGGTGCCTCCAAAGTTTAAGGGGTCAAGTTAATTTAAATGATTCAAACCACGCAATCTGGTTCGCGAATGAGCCGCATGCATAAATAACTATACAGGAGAACTTGATATGAGTTTTACCAAACAGCTATTTGAAAAGACCGCAATGGCTCTGCCCGACATCACAGCCAGGACCTTCAGCAGGTACTGCGGCAAGAGCGAGGGCTACTACGGCAGCATCAGTGCTCAGAACCTGGACATCTCAACCAACAGCCTGCTGTACCTGTCTGAGATCCTGGAGCAGAAGAAAGCCACCAGCCCCAACCAATACATCGCGGAGCTACAGACCATGATCGCCGAAGAGATCGCTCAAAGGATGCAGTCCCTTGAGACGCAGAACTTGGCCGTGCGCAAGATGGTGATCCGAGCGCTGGCGCACTCCTACCTTCAGCGACCTGATGAGTTCTCGGCGCCACCCATCATCATCGCGTGAGGTGCACCATGAGAATCAGCGAGATAGCACCCACAAAGCCCAGGACACCAGCGCAGATGCGACTAGATGCACTACGGCGGCAGAAGGCCGCATTGCAGAAGCGGATCGACACGGAGCGTGGCATGAGCCTCCTGGCCAAACGCCAACAGCAACCCTAGCCCGCCTCAGTAAGCCCCAGTTCCAAGCTCTCCCTGTTCGATTTTGGGGAACAGGATCTGAAGGTAGCGCAGGTTTTTAATGCACTTTTCATCCAACCGCTCATACTCATCAAGTAGGTCGCGCACTTGGTCAGAGCTCATCTCCTCGCCATCCAGGTCATACACTCCTTCTGCGTTGGGTTCCTCATCAAGCAGACACTCAAGCTCATAGCGCGATGCTGGCAACGACATGTATTCGAAGTTTGCCGCGCCAAAGGCTTCGAGTGCGTTGTAAGTGTTGTCAATGATTTCCGACCAGTCACCGCACATCTCTTGTAGGTAGCGATAGGTCGGATCAATAGCTATCTCGCCTTCATCGTCAACTGTCTCGAAATTCTGGTTGATGTAGTTGTCGTAGGTCGGCTGCGACACATTCTCGAACTGCCCTTCAACATAAATCAGACCATAGATTCGATCTTTACGGCCCAAGCCGAACAAGATCATCTTTTGCGTCTTTAGGTTCAGTACGATGAAGTCGGGATTCACGATCCTGATGTCTTCTCTGAAAACGGTACCAAACGCAGGCAACACATCGATCAAACCCTGAAGTCGATCTCCGTAGAACCTGCTGGCATCAATGAATACAAGACCCTGATCATTGGGATAGTGACTACTCCACTTCCGAAATTGCTTGTAGTCCCTGCCAATCGCCTTTGCGTTCTTCTTCATCCACGCATCTGTGTAGGGCATGCACAGCAAGCCCTCGCTGTGAAGGTCCTCAAATAGCTTTCTCGCAGCTGCCGTGCCACCGATGAATTTCATGTAGTCCTCGCATCTATCCAATCAACGCTCTGCACGCCAAGAATTTATGTCAACCTGTTGTCTAGAAGCCGTTCGGACTGCCTGGATTCAGGTTGTACAGCCAAGCGAACCGAAAACACACTTGCCTGTGCTCACTCAACTTTTGAAAGGACGAGCACATGGCATCCCTAGCATCCCTCAAGCTGTCTACAGCTGTCAAACCCACCAGCGTGCCCGCAGTGGTCATGCGCCGCAACAAGCTGGCGCATCGCATCTGGGAACAGGCAGAGCTGGTCAAGGCCCAACAGGCAGGCACTCAGTTCGCACCCACACGCTTTCGAACTGTCGTGGAACACGACACGGGCTTGCGTCGTCAGGTGGAAATGCCCAAGCGGGTCAAGCCTTGGTGGTTCACCGCAGAGAACGGCAAGCTGGCGCTGCATGTTCGCTACGGCAGTCGGGCACTGGAATTAGCCAAGGGCAAGTTCGCCATAGAGGTCGCATCTGATCGGGACCTTGCTGCCACGCTGGACTTGATTAAAGCAGCTGTTTTGGCAGGCGAGCTTGATGCTGCGATCGATGCAGCGTCATCCAAGGTGCGGGCTGGGTTTGCGAAGTAACGCCGCACGGTTGAGAACTTTTTTAGCAGCGTCGAGCACGACCGCAGGACGCTGCGCACCTCACTCTAAAGACGATGCGACCTCTTGAAATGCAAGTTCGAAAATGGTCTGGGCCGCGTTTGAAAAGCCGCCATCACGGTGAATGCCCAGGGCCCGGGGGCTGTTGCACAGGTGCTCCTGACCGCTCTCGCACAGCGAGCAGCTGCCGCAGCCGATCCAGGGGAAAACCACCCGATGGTCACCCACCTGCACGCCGTGGGCGTCCGGGCCGACCGCCACCACCGTGCCCGCAATCTCATGGCCGAGCGTGCGCGGCGGCTGCACGGTGCGGGTCATGTCGAGCTTGAGCTCGTTGCCCAGGTCGAAATAGCCATCGTGCAAATGCACATCGCTGTGGCAGACGCCGCAGCTGCCCACCCTGATCACCACCTCGCTGCCCTGAGCAGGAGGGACATCGCGCAGAACCTGCGCCAAAGGCCGGCCGAAAGCCTCGACCTGGTAACTGATCATGGACATATGTATCTCTTTCTGGATCAGTAGCGACCGGATCATGAGCCGCCAAAAATGAAAAATGCTTCTTATTTCGGTGTTAAGTGATCCTCTTCAGGACCAACAAAGGCACTATAAGTCATGTTTAGGACCGAGTAAAGCACTATAATGCCTATTTTGGCTCGCGCCTTTGGAACGACCCGTTTGGGTCGGCTGCGCCGGGCGCTACGGGGACTTGGCCGGGCCTGGCCGTCCGGAAACAGGGGCTATCGCCCGAGGGCTCGTGCTTTGGCCCGGGCGCCTAGGCCTTACCGGGCTCAAGCCGATAAGCGGCCGCCGCGCCGGTTGGCTCGGGCAGAAAGGTCCAGCGACTCTTGTGAAAGTCGGCCACCGCCGGCCGGTGGGCGATCGAGATCAACGCGCCGCCGCGGGTCTGGGTCAGTTCGAGCAGCCGCGCATAGAGGGTGCGCTCGGCCTGCGGATCGAGCGCGCTGGTGGCCTCATCGGCGAAAACCCAGCGCGGCTCTTTGAGCAGCACACGGGCGATCGCCAGCCGCTGCTGTTCACCGCCCGAGAGCTTCTGGCTCCAGGCGTCTTCCTCATCAAGCCGGCCCACCAGTTGCGGCAGCAGGGCCTGCTGCAGGGCCTGTGCGAGCTGCGCGTCCGTATAGCGGGCGGCCGACTCCGGGTACGACAGCGCCTCGCGCAAACACCCCTCAGGAAAGTAAGGCCGCTGCGGAATGAACATCACATCAGGCGGCATCTGCGCCTGGCCGCGCGCAAACGGCCAGATGCCCGCCAGGGTTCTGAACAGGGTGGACTTGCCACTGCCTGAAGGCCCCTGCAGCAGCACGCTGTCGCCGCCGTACACCTGCACATTCAGACCGGACAGCAAGATGCGTCCGCTGGGCAGGGCCAGCGTGAGATCTTTTGTTTGCATGGGCCCGGCCGCATCGGCCGTGGTGCGCAGCAGACTCCCCACCGCCGCCTGCTGCCCGCTCATATGGGCCTCGAAACTGGTCAAGCGGTCGGTGGTGGCACGCCAGGCGGCCAGGGCTGGGTAGTTTTCAACAAACCAGCTCAAAGCATCCTGAACCCGGCCAAAGGCCGAGGCGATCTGCATCAGCTGACCCAGCGCGATCGCACCGCTGAAAAACCTGGGCGCCGCAACGATAAAGGGGAAGACCACCGCCGCCTGACCAAAGAAATTGGTGAACCACAGCAGATTCTTTTGCTTGCGCATCAGCGTGAGGTAATTGCCCAGAACCCGCGAGAAGCGCAGGTCCAGATGCGTGCGCTCGACCCTTTCGCCGGCATCCAGCGCAATCGATTCGCTGTACTCGCGCACCCGTACCAAATGATGCCGGAAGTCAGCCTCGTAGCGCTGCTGCATGAAGTTCAGCGCAATCTGCGGGCGGCCGATGTAATGCGTGATAACGCTACCGGCCAGGCAGTAGAGCACTGCCATCCAGACCATGAAGCCTTCGATGGTGTAGGTCTGTGCCCCCAGGGTGAAGCTAAAGGGCCCGGACAGACTCCACAAAATGCCGACAAAACTCACCAGCGTCACCACCGCATTGAGCAGGCCCATGCTCAAAGAGACGGTGTAGCTGGTGAAGAGATTGAGGTCCTCCTGTATGCGCTGATCCGGGTTGTCGGGCGCGGCCGATGCACCGGCGTAGCGGGCCAACTCCATCTGGTAGAAACGGTGCCCCTGCAGCCAGCGTTGCAAGTAATGCTGCGTCATCCAGGCCCGCCACCGAATCTGCAGCAGTTGCGTCAGGTAAAAACGGTAGACGGCGATGAGGATGAAACCAAAAGCCAGATAGCTAAAGCGCAGCAACTCACGCCAGAAGACCGCCTCGTCCTTGTCTTGCAGGGCATCGTAGAAGAGGCGGTTCCAGTCGTTGATGAGCACCAACATGTAGACCGCGGCCAGATTGAGGGCCACGATGGCCAGCAGCAGGCCACGCGCTTGCCAGCGCTGCTCGGAGCGGAAGTAGGGCAGGGTCAGCGCCCAGACGCGCTGGAGAAAAAGCCTGAAGTCATGAAGTTTGTCGCGCATAGGAGGTCAGAGCCAGATCGGGAAGAACCCGATCGTAGCGGCCCCCGGACGCTACGCGGCCAGGCTATGGCGTCCGGCCCTCAGGCGACTGCCAGGCTCTTCTCGCGCCAGCGCAGGATCAGCAAGGCCACCAGGCCGCTGACCATCAGCCACATCGAGACATGGATGGCTTTTTGACTGATGGCGTAGGTGATGCTCGAGTAGGTCAGCCAGGCACAGGCGGCACAAAACACGAGGGGCAGCACCGGGTACAGCGGCACCTTGAAGGGCCGCTGCGCATGACCATCGGTCTGCCGCAACCAGATGACCGAGACGCCCACCAGGAACAGGAAGGCCCAGAACACCGGCGCAGTGAATTCCACCATGGCCGAAAAGCCGTCAGCCTCCTGCGTGCCGAGCAGAATCAGCGCGATGCTGATCAAGCCCTGCATCCAGAGAGCAGGCTTGGGACTGCCGATCTGCGACTGCCACTGGCCCAGCCCCCTGAGGGCACTCCAGTCCCGGCCCAGGGCGAAGTTGGTGCGCGCCCCCACGATCATGGTGGCGTTGATGCTGGTCAGCGCCGCGATGGCCACAAACAGACCCAGCGCCTTGTGGGCCCAGGGGCCGAAGGCCAGGCCGAGCAGATCAGAGGCGGCCGTCTTGCTGGTGCTCAGCCCCTTGAGGCCCAGCCCCATCAACAGCGCTAGGTTGACCAGCAGGTAGATCGCGGTCAGGGCCGCCATGCTGGCGACGATCACCCAAACCATGGTGCGCGGCCCCCCGCGAACTTCGGCCGACACATAGGCCGATTCGTTCCAGCCGCCAAAGGTGAGCAACACGAAAACCAGGCATAAGCCCCACTGGGCCGGCGCAGGCGCCTGAACAAACCATTGAATGACGCCCGAGGCGGGGGCCTCGACCCAGAAGCCGGCCACGATCACCGCCAGCAAACCCAACACTTCCAGCGCAGTGAGCAGGGCCTGCACCCGCGAGGAGGCATGAATGCCAATGAGATTGATGGCGGTCAGGCCCACCACGATAGCCAGCGCCCAGATGGCGCTTGAATAAGCGCCCAGCGGCAGCAGGGTGCTCATGTAATCGCCGAAGACGAAGGCCAGCAAGGCAATCGAGCCGGTGTTGATGATCGTGGCCCTCGACCAGGCATACATGAAGGACAGATCGCGTCCGAAGGCTCGTTGCAGGAAGTGGTAATCGCCGCCGGCATGCGGGTAGGCGGTGCACAACTCGGCATAGCACAAGGCACCCGCAATCGAAATCAAGGCACCGACTAACCAGAGCACCAAGGCCCAGCCCGCGTCGCCGCTGATGCCCGCCACCAGGGACGGCGTCTTGAAGATGCCGGCTCCGATGACGATGCCGACGATCAGCGTGATGGCGGCAAAGGGGTGCAACAAACGCAGCGGTTGCGCCTGAGCGCTATCGATCGAACTCATAGGGCGAACCCTCTCCTGTCTGAAATGGCTGGATTAAAGCCGGGTGGCTTCAACCGAAACCTGCGAGCCCGAGGTCGAGACGGTGCCAGTGATGCGATTGCCCGCCACCCGGCCGGTGAAGCTGTGCACCACACGGTCGGGGGTGCTGAACTGGAAGGTGATTTCCTCGCCCCGCAGTTTAGCACCCAGCAAAGGCAAGGGAACGCTGGCGCGCGTCAGCGTGCCGCCGATGTTCTGGTAGGTCTGGCGCAGGCTCATGCGCACAGGACCACCGTCCATGCCGGTCATCATCCAGTCACCTTCAACCTGGGCCGGCACGATCCAGAAATAGCCGCGGGCAAACTCATGGTTCATGGTCTCATCGGGCTCCCAATCGCCCATGGTGAAGGCATGAGAAACGATGCGGGTACCCGGCTTCATTTTCAGCAAGGTGGGGCGCAGGCGCAGGTTCAGGTCAGGCAACAGGTAGAGCGTGACCACCGAGGCCGAGCTGAAGTTCTCCACGAAGATGTCGCCGGTGATGATGCGCACCTTGTCGGTCATGCCCGCTTCTTTGACCCTGCAACGGGCGTAATCGGCCATCTTCGGGTTGTATTCGATGCCCGCCGACTGCGCGCCGAACTTTCGGGCGGCAGTGATGGCAATGATGCCGTCGCCGGCACCCAGGTCAAAGACCCGGTCCTGCGAAGTGACCTTGGCGGCGGTCAGCATTTTGTCGATCAGCCCCTCAGGGGTGGGGATCCAGATCACATCCTTGCCGGCCTGGCCGCGGGTGGGCGCGAGGTCCTTGCACGGATCGGCCCAGGCTGGACTCAGGGCAATAAAGCCGGCCAGCGTGGCCAAGATCAATTGTCGGAAAGCGATCACAGTGGACTCCTGTTGAAGAAATAGTGTTTCAAGGTCGACCGGGTGAACAACCGGTCGAAATTGAGCCACCGCGCAATTTAAAAGATTTCGGCCCTCAGGCATAGCCGTGATGGCAATATCCTCTGACTCAAGAGCTAAGGACTAACCCTTGATCTTGCGGTTCGGGGGAAAACCTGTCATGGAGCAGCTCGCACCTCCAGCCCGCCGGGCGGACGCATGTCGAGCGGCCGGCCCGCAGGGCCGGCCCTGGGTGGGGATCAATAGGTTTCCAGGTGCAGGCGGCCCTGCCGCTTGAGGTCGCCCGCCAGGCTTTCCCAGTCCAGGCCCGCATGCTCGGCCACCTCGCGCAGCGCCAGCACTACGCCTTCTTCCATGCTCTTGAGGCCGCAGACATAGAAATAAGTGTTGGCATCCTTGAGCAAGGGCACCAGATCGGCAGCACGCTCGCGCATGGCGTCCTGCACATACTTCTTAGGGCTACCTGGCGTGCGCGAGAAGGCGAAGTGAATGTCGATGAAGTCCTTCGGCAGGTTCTGCAGCGGGCCGAAGTAGGGCAGCTCTTCCTGGGTGCGGGCGCCGAAGAACAGCATCAGCTTGCCGCCCTCGAACTTGCCCGAGGCACGCAGCCGCCGGCGCCACTCGGTCATGGCGCGCATGGGCGCCGAACCGGTACCGGTGCAGATCATCACGATGTTCGAACGCGGGTGGTTGGGCATGAGGAAGCTCGCGCCAAAGGGCCCGATCACCTGCACCTGGTCGCCCACCTGGAGGTCGCACATGTAGTTGGAGCCTACGCCGCGCACCGGATTGCCCTGGTGGTCTTCAAGCACGCGCTTGATCGTCAGCGACAGGTTGTTGTAGCCCGGGCGCTCGCCATTGCGCGGGCTGGCGATCGAGTATTGGCGGGCATGGTGCGGGCGGCCGTTGGCATCCGTGCCCGGCGGGATGATGCCGATCGACTGGCCTTCGAGCACCGGAAAGGGCATGGCGCCAAAGTCCAGCACGATGTGGTGCGTGTCGTACTCCTTGCCCACCTCGGTCACGCGCACATTGCCGGTGACGGTGGCGGTGATGGTTTTGTCAAACGCTTTGGGGCCATAGAGGTTGGTGTAGGCATGGGCGGCCGACCAAGGGGGCTGGCTCGCGCCATACTGGCCGCTGTTGACGCTGCTTTCGCCGGGCAGGCCACCGACGGAGGAGGCGGCCGCTTCCTGGGCCACCTCTTGCACAGATTCGGCCGCCGCCGGGCTAACGCCCAGCTCAGCGAGCTGCTCCTGTGAGAGCTCCTCGGGCAGGCTGTCCCAGCCCAGCTGCTCCTCGACACTGTAGGCCTTGACGCGCGGCATGGTGCGCCAGTTGTCAATGGAGCCGGTGGGACAGGGCGAGACGCAGGCCATGCACAAGTTGCACTTGTCTGCGTCGACCACATAGTTGCGCGAATCGTGGGTGATGGCGCCTACGGGGCAGATGGCCTCGCAGGTGTTGCAGCGGATGCAGATCTCGGGGTCGATGACATGCTGCTTGATCACGAAGGCATCTGCGGGGGCGTTCATCTGTGTCTCCTGGCAAGGTCCTTGGGCCTATTTTGTTATCAATACCTGCGATCGATTGGCCGTATCAAAGCGCCGGGCGCGGCTCCCACACAACCCCCAGCCTGGCAGGGGTGTGATGTGTGGGAGCGCCGTCCCCGGCGCGATGACAACGATTTTCAGTTAAAGCGCACATACTCGAAGTCCACCGGCTGACGATTGATGCCCACGACCGGGGGTGCAATCCAGTTGGCAAACTTGCCCGGCTCGACGCAGCGGCCCATCAGGCTGGCCACATAGGCGCGGTCAGCGCCCGAGGGCAGCCAGCTGTCCACATTGGCGTTCCACTCGGCTTCGCTGACCACTTGGCCCTCGGGGCTGACCTTGACGGCAGCCAGGGGGCCGATATTGCGATGGAAGGCCTTGTGCGGTGCTTTGAAACGAAAGCTGATGCCGGCCTTGTCCAGGATCTTGTTCCAGCGCTCGACGCCGGCGACCGAATCCTTGATGTAGTCGTCACGCAGTACCTCGTTCAGGGCGTTGAGCATAGGGACTTCTTTTTCCGCCAGCTTGCCATTGCGCACTTCCAGCACGCGGTAGGTCTGGCCCTTGAGCACATGGTCGTCCGTGCGCTTGCCTTCCTCGTAGCGGCCCTTCAGACCGGTGGAGTAGAAGGTGGCGGCATTGCTCGACTCGTCAGCGCCAAACAGGTCGATGGTGACGCTGAAATGGAAGTTGATATAGCGCTGAATGGTCTGCAAATCGATCACGCCAGCGGCGCGCAGCTTGGCCGGATCATCCGTCTTGAGCTCATTGATCAACTGCGCCGTGCGGCTGATGACGCGACCCACGCCGGACTCGCCCACGAACATGTGGTGCGCTTCCTCGGTCAGCATGAACTTCGTTGTACGGGCCAGCGGGTCGAAGCTCGACTCGGCCAGTGCGCAGAGCTGGAACTTGCCGTCACGGTCGGTGAAATAGGTGAACATGAAGAAGCTCAGCCAGTCGGGCGTGGCTTCATTGAAGGCCTGCAGGATGCGGGGGTTGTCTTCCTGGCCCGAGCGGCGCTCGAGCAGCGCTTCGGCTTCCTCGCGGCCGTCGCGGCCAAAGTACTTGTGCAGCAGATAGACCATGGCCCACAGGTGACGGCCTTCTTCCACATTCACCTGGAACAGGTTGCGCAGGTCGTACTGGCTGGGCGCGGTCAGGCCCAGGTGGCGCTGCTGCTCCACCGAGGCGGGCTCGGTGTCGCCTTGCGTGACGATGATGCGGCGCAAGTTGGCGCGGTACTCGCCAGGCACATCCTGCCAGGCGTTTTCGCCCTTGTGGTCACCGAAATGGATCTTGCGATCGGCTTCGCCGGGGTTGAGGAAGATGCCCCAACGGTAGTCGGGCATCTTGACATAGCCAAACTGGGCCCAGCCTTGCGGGTCCACGCTGACGGCGGTGCGCAGGTAGACATCAAAGTTCTGCGAACCGTCCGGGCCCATGTCCTGCCACCAGGACAGGTAGTTGGGCTGCCAATGCTCCAGAGCGCGCTGCAAGGTGCGGTCTTCGCTAAGGTTGACATTATTCGGAATCTTTTCGCTGTAATCGATGCTGGACATGAGAGTCTCCAAAACGGTGCGTTGTTCCGGTGGTGAGGGTTCGGTTGCAGCGCTCCACCTCAGCCACGCTGCACAACGGGGTTGGCCGGGTCGCCTGGGCGGCCCGGCCGATTCAATTTCAGACGCGGTTCCAGTCGAAGGCAGCCTTGTCGCCCTTGCCATAGACCTTGAGCGCTCCCTTGTCGCCGACAGCGTTGGGGCGCTGGAAGATCCAGTTCTGCCAGGCCGTCAGCCTGCCGAACACGCGGGTGACCATGTTTTCCTTTCCGTTAAAGCGCAGGTTTGCTTCCAGACCGGTCAGCGAGTCGGGCGACATGCTCACGCGCTCTTCGATGGCCAGGCGGGTCTCGTCGGCCCAATCGATGTCGTCGGGGTTGGCGGTGACCAGGCCGACCGCGAAGGCGGCGTCGGCATCGAGGGCCTTGCCGGCCTGGGCGCGCACGGCGTCCAGCGCGGGCTGCTCCTCATAGAAGCGGCGGGCCAGTCGGCTCTGCCCCGTGGCCATCGGCAGCAAACCGAAATTGGCCTCACCCACCGTGATGGTCGGCGCCTGGGCAGCGTCGTCGGGCAGGGCCAGCATGTAGCTGCGGTCGCAGGCCAAGGCCAGCTCAAGGTACGAGCCGGCAAAGCAGGAGCCGGGCTCGATCAGGGCGAACAGGCTGCGCGAGGAGACATCGAGGCGGCTGAAGGTGCGGCGCAGATAGCCGATGGTCTGACGCACCAGCCAGTGGTCCTGGTGGGTGGTGAGGAAGGCGTCCATGCGGAGCACGGCCTGGGCGTCGCCCGAGGTCTTGATCAGCCACAGGCCGATGTCGAGCTCGTTGGTGCGCATATGCAGGATGGCGTCTTCGAGCTGGCGAACCATGGCCAGGGGGAACCACTGGTCGCCCAGGGCCTCGAGGGCGGCCATGTCGGCAGGCTGCGCGCCGGTGGGGGCCTTGATCACCAAGGTGGCCAGGCGCTTGGCGCGGTCGATCTCGACGGTGACATGCTCATAGCGCAGGGCGTCGGCTTCGACGGTGCGCTGCAGCGGGGTCAGGGCCACCGGCTTGGCGCTGTCGGGGCGCTGGCTCTTGGCGGCCAGGGCCAGGGCGCGGGCCTTGACGCGCTCGCCGAACACGGCCGGCTTAGCCGCCTCGTCGACCAGGCGCCAGTCCACGGCCTTCTGGCCGCGCACGCCTTCGACGCTAGTGCAGAAGATGTCGGCCAGGTCGTGGCGCACCTTTCGCTTGTCGGTCACGCGGGTCAGGCCGCCGGTGCCGGGCAGCACGCCCAGCAGGGGCACCTCGGGCAAGCTCACGGCGCTGGAGCGGTCATCCACCAGAACAATCTCGTCGCAGGCCAGGGCCAGCTCATAGCCGCCGCCGGCGCAGGCGCCGTTGACCGCCGCCAGAAACTTCAGGCCCTCGTGCTGCGAGGAATCTTCCAGGCCGTTGCGGGTCTCGTTGGTGAACTTGCAGAAGTTGACCTTCCAGGCGTGGCTGGAGACACCGAGCATGAAGATGTTCGCGCCAGAGCAGAACACCTTGTCCTTGGCGCTGGTCACGACCACGGTCTTGACTTCGGGGCGCTCGAAACGGATGCGATTGACCGCATCGTTAAGTTCGATGTCCACGCCCAGGTCGTAGGAGTTGAGCTTGAGCTTGTAGCCAGGACGCAGGCCGGCGTTCTCGTCGATATCCACCTTCAGCGTGGCCACCGGGCCTTCGAAGCTGAGCTTGACATGGCGATATTGCTCGGGGGCCGTGCGGTAGTCGACGATGGGGGCGTTGTTTGAGGTGGTCATCTGGAATCTCCTTGAAGTGTCTTGTTGGCGTTTTGAACCTCGGTTTATGCATCAAAGTGCATTTTTCGGAACCGATAACACGCATGATAGTGCACACAAATCCTACCGTCAAGCACTTTCTTGCATCTTTTTCAAAAAATGAG
>Ga0194115_10004699_pt1 | contig 14540 bp, 6 predicted proteins | sample TA2MahsurfametaG_3_FD_148656 | JGI IMG/M metagenome (GOLD analysis project Ga0194115, IMG submission 148656) | Freshwater microbial communities from Lake Tanganyika, Tanzania - TA2015002 Mahale S4 surface | ecosystem: Environmental > Aquatic > Freshwater > Lake | place: Tanzania: Lake Tanganyika...
GCCGGTGTTGGTGTCGCCGGTGAAGGTGACGGTGGGTGCGCCAGCATTTCCCAGAGCGTGGCTAACAATCCCGGTGGTGGCAATAGTCTGGCTGCCGAAGTCAGGGCTGACCTTGGTGCCAGCAATAGCAGCAGAGGCATTGACATCGGCATTGACGATGGTGCCATCAGCAATCATCGTGCTAGTGACGGTACCCGTGTCACCCGTGCTGACAAGCGTGCTATCCAGATAGGCCTTGTTGATGGCAGTGCCTTGCCACACGCCGGTGCTAATCGTCCCAACGCTGGTGAGGCTACTGCCTGTAACGCCACTGCCCAAGCTGGTGGCATCCAGCACCTTCGTGCCGGCAATCCGATACTGTTTACCGCTTGCGATATTGACGTGTTCGCTCAGCGTCCACGCATTAGTCGCATCAACCCAGTTGATCGTCTTATCTGTGCTGCCTTTGAGCGTGATGCCACCGCCATCAGCGGTCACATCAGTAGGCGTCGCAACATCACCAAGGATGACGTTCTTGTCTTCAACGACAAGGTTCTGCGTGTTGATGTTGGTGGTCGTCCCATTGACCGTCAGGTCACCAGCAATCGTGACTGCAGCATCAAACGTCGCAGCGCCTGTCACATCCAGCGTGCCGGGAATGTCGATGTTGCTAGCCCACTCGACGCCAGTGCCTGCTGCATCGGTCTGAAGCAACTGCCGGGCTGCGCCATCCGCCAACTTGCTGACCGCAATCTCAGCAGTGGCACTAATGTCATCATTAACAATAGTACCATCAACAATCATTGCGCTGGTAACACTATTTGGTTCACCGGCAGCAACAACTTCACTGGCAAGTGCAACGGTTCCGCTTTTGTTTGGCAGAAGGATGCTGCGGTCTGCTGTTGGATTGACAACATCAAGTGTGGTTTCAAAGGCATCAAATACGCTGCCTTCAAATCTAATGACACCATTAACCTTAACATTTCCACCAACATGAAGTATCTGACTGGGTGCTGTTTGGTTAATACCTACCTTACCATCAGCCCTAATGGTAATACGTTCTTGACTAAAAACATCACCATTGGGTGTGGTAGAAAGGTGCATGGAAGTGGGACGGCTTCCAAGAGCCCCAGGACTGGAAGGAATCCACGTACCTCCATCTCTTTTAACCGTAATATCCGCAACAGACTCGTGAAGAGATGTCAGGAAATTAAGAGAACCAATTCCTGCCGTAGCCCCAGGTGCATTATTGCTACGAGCAATAGCAATACTACCCGGAAAGTCACTAAAGGTACCTTCTGCAATAATTCGATGATTAGTTGAAAACTCAGTACCAGCACCAAAAATGACGGTATCACGAGGTTTGTCAATATAAATCAGATTAGAATTAGTATCGCCGGGAATTGTATCAATGATACTATTAACCGATACCCAGTTTAAAGTACCAGAACCATTGGTTTTCATTACCTGATTGGCCGTCCCATCTGTTGACGGAAGCGTCCAAGTTACATCAGCAGCAATAGCAGCAGGTGCTTGGAAGGCTACCCAGTTGGTTCCATTACCGCTTGATTCGCCAAACCTAAGATCAGATCTATTGCTAAGAAGTAAATTACCAGTAAGGGTACCCCCAGTCAGAGCCAGTTTGTTTGCATCAACCCAAGCCTTATTGGTGGCATCATTTGGATTAATCGGACTACCAAGATTGATAATCCGATGACCATTCATGTCCAGCTCATCAAAGAACTCTGGATTATATGGGTCAACATTTGCATTTCGAATCTCTTGAATAACGTAAAGAGATTGATCGAAATTATCGTTAAGATCCTGTGCTCGAATAGAAGAACCCGGATAGAAAACTGCTTTATTTTCTTCAATATCGGTTTCCCGATAAATTCGAATTTCCGCACCAGGGGCAGGTGCCGTTACAAATAGAATTGTAGTGGCATTCGCAAATATATAGTTAGTAGGAGTAGTCTGCGTGACCGTATTTACCTTGACTTTTACGTCAGGGGTATCAATGTATGGGAAGTTGAAAGAGTAAAGAGTCGTAGACCCATTACCCGTATAAGTTACTGCTGTAATTGCCATTGCCTATTATTGGCGAGAGTATTTAAGTAGTTCATTTAAAATTGCCGGATCAGAAGATGGAGCCTGCTGGCTTGTTTCTCCTGAATACCGCCCAGCTTTAAATTGAGCAGACTTGATATAAGTTTTCTGTAATTCCGCTTTGAAATTACGATCACTCTGTTCAAGGCGTGCCAATGCAGTTTCATGTGCTTTATCAAAAACCTCATCAACGCTATTGTAAAATCTGGGCCGCAAATTTTTCGGAGCGTTAGGATCAAAAGAACGGCCTCGATAAGCTTTAATGTCTTTATCAAACCATTCTTGTTTCATCAACGACATGAGATCACGCCTAAGTCCAGCCTCGTATGTTTGCCTACGAACGAACTCTCGTTGTTCTTTTGTCAGTTCAACACCTTTATGGGTTTTTATATCTTTACGTGTGTATCGAACCCGTTCAAGCATTTTATGAACTGGATCCTGATCATCTACGGAGATTTCAAACGGCACATGAGCATTGAGCATATAATTAGGATTTTTCATTGGTTTGCCAGTAGTTTCATCTATTACTGGTGGCATTAGATTACGCAAACCAAGCATATTTCCAGCAAATACTCTCTGCCATTCATTATCAAATTCACGTTGATAAGGATCAAATGTATTGGCCCATGCTCGCCACTGACTAGAATAAGGCATTGCTTGGTTAAAAACGTAACCAGCAATCGTCCGTTGAGCTACTTCAGGGCTAAGCTTTTGAATATCAAAAAATGTAGAAAGAACTTCTAGGTTTTGGAAATAAGATTTTTCAGTAAAACTAGCAGCAAGTGCTAGCCCCAGTTGACCAGAAAATTTGCTGGCAAGTTCTTGTAGTCCTGGATTGTCCTCGGACACTGCCAATGCGGCAATTTGAGAAATATCAACAGCCGCTGCTAAGATGTTATTAAGGGGTTCGATAGCATTATAGGAAATATAAATATTACCGAATTTAAATGAGCGAGGTTGGATTTTAAGATCTTTCCAGCGTTTGCGTTCTTTAGGATCAATTGGAAGGTTTCCCGTTGCAGCATTAACCAATCCAAGCAGAACCCCAGAAGCAGCCATCCAAGCACCCACAGCCATCCTACCATCAAGTTCGGCAACCATGAGTGCATCGCCACGATTGACAGCTTCTTTATAACGCTCACTGAATTTTGCTACCAAGGGAATGTGCTCTAGTTGATACCCAAGCATGTTAGCAGGAGTTCTAATAAACGGTACAATATAACGACCAAAAGGAATATGGCTAATAAAATTACTTAGCGAATTAACAGCTTGTCCAGGATCATTTTGGAATACCGCAATATCAGTGTAGACTTGCAAACCTTTATCTTTAATTTTGCCTGTTTGTGGATCCATGTATTGAGAATACTTTTTCATGTATTTTAACACAAGTTCCCCCCGATCTGTAAGATCAGGTGCCTCTTTAACAGCATCATACATAGCAAGTTCTGCTATGCGTTGACGAGCAACTATGGTACGGACAAAATCATCCGTAGTCATCATAAGGCGTCCAGGAAGATTGAGAGCCCTAGAAAAACTTACAATCCATTTAAGGTATCCAGCCCCAATTTTTTCCATGTCGGTGTTTGCTATCTGTTCCATCATTTGAACAGCTGCATCCATTTCGGCCCGCTCAACGACAGACTGTGGAGTTGATGTTGCAGGAATTTGTGTATTCCACGTAATCTTTGCAACCCTCCAGGCATCACCCAAACTACCAGCAATAGCATTAAGACCAGCAATGCCCGCAGCCCTTTCCTCTGGAGTTTTTGCGCCAACAACTATATAAAAAGGATCGACAACAGTACGCAAAATACCAGAAGAGTTTCTGACAAACGTTTTAAATCCAGAAAGAATGTTATTAATAAAGATGTGTTCAGCGGCTTTTCGGTTGGTGTTCCATACAGCTTTAAAGAAACTTACCGTGTTAGCAGGATCTCCTCCAGCTAAAACCATTGCACGTGTCAATGCACGTAGTTCATCTTGAGCGGCTGGATCACCACGACGGGCAGCAGACTTGATCTTTTCAGCCCAACTCTTAATATCTTTATAAGTAAGTTCGTCCGCCTCTTCCATCTGACGCATAACTTGCTCTTCTGATGAAAAGAGGGATTTGAGACGAACTTTAAAGCTATTTAAACCAGCCCCATGGTAATTGGCACTGTCTTTATAAATACCGAGAAGAGCAACAAAACGATCAATCAAGCGATCATAATTATTAAAACCGCCAATGCCAGAATAATCAAGCTGCTCGGCCCCATAAGCAATATCGTAGATTGTATCACTGAGCTCATCAATAAGAGTTTTTACCGCAATAGCGCCTTCTGGATTGGCAAATGTAGCACGAGAACCATAATCAAGAGTTCCACCAGCATCGGCCAAAGCCTTGATGTAATCCTCTTCGCTAAGCACGTCGTCGTAACTTTTAAAGACATCCGCTAAACGACCATAAACTACTTCCGCTTGTTGCTTAAGTGCGTCTAGAGTCATATTAACTTTACGACTAACTTGTTTAAAATTAATCTCTTTTTTAAAGCGATCAATAACAGCAACCTGCCCATCATCTAGGTTCATAATCCGAACCTGAGCGTCTGTCAGAACATGATTAGATCTAGCAGCTTTGCTGATTTGACCCGTACCATCGTCAGCTAAATCTCTGGTAGTCTGATCAATTACAGCATCCGTGGGATTTGCGGCACGAATTGTGGCTTGTGATTGCCAGTATTCATAGCGCATATCTGAGTCTGTTGCTTCATAATACCTACTTTCAAGATCTGCTTTGCGGAATTGAATGTTTTCCAGATCGGCATCAAGACGAACAAGTTCATCAGCATCTGCCTCTGGATCCAACCTAGCAATTTGTTCGTTAATGTTAGCTTCTTTATTTAGAAGACTATTCATTTCCGCTTCATTGGCTTCCGTCCAGCGAATCCTTTCGGCTTCAATTTCTGAAATATCAGCTTTTGCTGCGGCATCTGTTTCTTTAATAAATGTATCAATACCGCGAGCAAGTGCCTCTTCTTTGGATCCGTTATTTTTTAAAACTTCTTGCGCTACTTTACGTGCTGGAATAAAGGATGCCAATACATTTCCAAAAGCATTAAGCGGTCCGCCTTCAAATAGAGCTCGAAAACGATTTACCCACGGTTTATCATTTGGATCAGCCGCCAATGCAAACCAGGCACTATTTTGAACTTCTTCTGGGAATAATTTTTGAATAGCAGAACTAAGATTCCCTTCTTCTGGATCAGTTAGAATAAAATCAGCAATGGCGCCTGGGATAAGACCATCTGTAATAAGACGTTTTCCTTTTTCTGCCCAGCCCTTAGCTTCTGAAACATTTGGTTTAAGTTTTAGCATCCGGCCAGCTTGCCGTGTAACAACGGCAAAGCTCATAATTTGAGATGCAAATTTACCAAGTTGGGTTTTAGGAGTAACACCAAAATCCCAAGCGGCTCGAATGTACTCATCATCACTTTTACCAAGGTTGATGGTAGCATCCATAACAGCCTGCGTGCCAATATCAAGAACTCCCTCAATACCAGCAACAGCACCTTTAATAGGAACACGCAATAGATCAATCGGCGCCTCAAGATCTTTTTGAAGTTTTTTACCTTCGGCCAGATTTTGTTTCGCCTTTTCTGGGGTCATCGGTGTCCGATCAAACGGATCACGTATTCCTTGACGTACTTCAGCAGCTCGTTGTTTACGGCGTTCATTCTCCTGTTTACCAAGAATAACTTCGGAGAAATCATCTGCCTTATCAGCAATAAAATCAAACGGAGCTTGAATGGCATCACCCACTGGAGCCAAAGCCTCTCCAATTTTTTGCAGAGGATTTACCGTGTTGGCTTTACGTTTTTTAGTTTTAAGTTCTTCAGTAGCTGCTTTTTTTTGCTTAAGAAGTTCTCGTTGCTTGGCGTCATTGATGCGCTTTTCTTTTTCTTTAAGTCGCTTTTTATCTTGAGCGTCAAAAGTTTTTGCAAAGTAATCACCAGACAAACCACTGACAAGTTCAGGATTTTCTAAAGGATCGTATTCTGGCATTTGAAGTAATCTCCCGCAGGAGGAAAAAGGAAAGAGAGGCTTACATCATCCGCAAATGCGTAAGCCTGATTAAATTTTACTGAAATTGATTAGATTCAATAGATGTTTTAAGTCGTTGAACTAATTGCTTCCAGTATTTGTATGGAGTAGAGGCTTGACTGCCTCTGGGTGCTGGTGCATAGAAGTCTACACTAGCGATTGTACCATCAACAGAATTGACACGTCCAGTCCCACCTTGTATTCCCAGCAGCTGGCCGCCACGGACGCGCTGTCCTGGGGTAACAGAAATAGAAGCCAGGTGTGCGTAAACAACATCTACCTTTTCATTTGTCAAGGTATCGACGGATTCCACAATAATAGTATTGCCATAATTACCATTATTACGTCGAACTTCCTTAACAATACCAGGAAGCACGGCTCCAAATCGTTTATCAGCAAACCAAAGATCAAAGCCAGGTTGAAAACTTTGGCCAGGAACTTCAACGCGAACGGATTGAATGTTACGAGAACTCATATTAACTGGTTGTCCGTAGTTGACACGCTCTTCCCTCATTCGACGCAGAAGTTGAGCGGCATCTAAAGACGCACGGTTTCCACCTATGCCTTCATAAGCACTACGACCGTTAAAACTTTTTACTACTGCAAATTCTAGACTTAAATCTTCAAGGGCACCCCGAAGGTCATTGCTTTGACCACTAACATATTGAGACAATCGTGTGCGACCGTTGCTACCTCGTGTAAAGTACGACTCAAATAGTTTGTCTTGAATTTGAGGGGTAAACTTTTCTGTTGGAGAAATCTTAGTGTCCTTTAGCAAAGTTTGCAAAGTACTCTTTTTAAACTGATAACCACCGAGATGTGCAAACCCTTTTTGATCATACAAATTTAAAACTTCTTGAATGGTCATGTTTGTAAGATTTGGAACCCCACCAGGAGTGTCTCCAGCACTGCCTTTATTTGCTGCATTGTAACCAGCGGCGCCACCTTCTCTAGATAGAATTGCTTGTCGCAAATCAGAGTAAGCACTGCCTTGGGTATAGTTTTGTTGATAAGACGTTTGTGCGCGGCGACGTTGCAGGGCCATATTAGCCATTTGCAACTCAAGTGGGGTAGAACGTGGATTAGCCAAAATTGAGGCTGCCACAGGATCTAAAGTTAAGTTAGCACGATAACGTTTAGCGGCGCTTGTCGAATCAAGTTCAGCTGTATTGACTTTATTATTCTGCGCTTGAATCTTGAGAAACTCAAGCGTAGGTACACCTGCCGCAGCAGCAATTACAGAAACTCGTTCATCAGGTTTACCGCCATTGCGAATAGCTGCAACATTACTTTCAACTTCTTCCTTGGTCAGTGCTTTGCTATACGCTGAAGTGACCTTAGGAATTTTAGATAATCCACGATTAATTAGATCATCTACCGTTTTGCCATTAGGCAGTTTTATTGTACTTGAACTAAACTCCTTATCGTACAACTTGGCTTGAACAATTCCACCAACTTCTTTAACTTGAAATCTGGCATTATTTTTAAGCTGATCCGCACCTCGACTCATCATTTCCTGATAAAGAACATTATCAGGAATAGCTTTACCTTCAGCACGGTTTCTAGCCGCTAGTTGATTTGCATAAACCATCAACTCATTAACTAGCTGTTGTGCTATCGGACCTGCTTTTGCAGTTGCATTTTGTGGATCACCAGCAAGTTGAAATTTTTCGGCAATTTGTGCTGAGAAACTTTTGACCAAAGATTGGCCAATGCTTTTAATTCTAGACCGATCATTGGAAGTGGGAAGTTTAGATGTGGCTTCTTTGTGTTGTTCCTGAGTAATGTAACCCTTAACAAGAAACGCATCCAGTTCTTCTGGATCTTTAACTGTATCAATAATTGCTTGTGCGTTCTTTTTGGAGTAATTTCTATCGTTAGATGTAAACTCCAAAAGAGCTGCGGCGCCTTCAACAGGAAATTCTTTGCTGATTGTTTCGAGAGAACGCCTAGTGGCATCGTATGCTCGTTGTGCTTCGGCTAAGGTTCCTGTTTGACTAGCAAGTTGGTATTGAGCAACAGCACCAGCAATACGTTTCTTTACATCAGCCTGTTTATCTTGATTTAGTTTATCTTGAGCTTGACCAGCAATATCACTAAGAGCTTTAAATTCTGCTGGAAATCTTTCGTCTAGTCGCCCAAGACTTGGATCTAAAGGATTAATATAAGACTGTCCTAGGGCATTTTTTACGGCTAATCCAATGGTTGGATTTTGTTCAATCAGTGGTTTAAGATTCTCAATAATTATATCACGACCAAGTTCGTTGGCTGTTTTACGGTCTCTTGAAACAAGAAAAATATCATCAAAAAATTTGGAAACAATTCCTTGTGCTTTTTCTACCGTATCAAGATTTGATAGTTGTCGAGAAAATTCAACCTGAAGACGGTTCAATTTATCTTGAGTTTTATTAGCTATAATCTCTTTAAATCTATTGGCATAAGCCGTCGATTTATTTTCATTGAGATTTGGCAATACATGCTCTACGATAATTGCAGGATTGTATTTTTGCAGTCCGGTTAATTGCAAAAATTCCATATCTGCCTGAGCCATCACAGCAGATAGCTCTTCTTCCGTTCTGGCTTCTGCTGGCAAAATAGATCTACCATCTGGTAAAAGTACTCTGTTAGCAGGTTCTGTACTTTGTAAATAGTTAGTAAAAAAAGCTTTACTGGTTAAGCCAATGGTTTGCGCTTCTCGTACAGCCTGCCCATACGCTTCCCAACCACTAACAGCCTTAGAACGTTGATAAAACCTTTCACCTTGAACGGGATTGGTTTGACTTAATTCATTGGCTACTTTAAGATCAGTTTCTGCGGCTGATTTAAGGACAAGAGTTCCAGCCTGTTGTCTGGCAATTACTTGTGGATTAATGACAGTATTGCCAGACGATAGTCCAGAAAGGCCCCGTAAATAGGCTGCTTTATTTTGCTCTTTTGCTTTTTCAACTAACGTGTCACTTAATGTTTTGCTGAAAACCGTAAGCGCCTCAACATCTCGCTGTTGCATAGATGCTTGCTGTTGAGCACTTGCCAGCATCTGTTGAGAAGGATCAAACGCTTTAACAGGATCAAATCCGGCCAAACGGCTAGGACCAGTAAGTGCTACCTGCTCGCCCCTTGGTTCATAAATACTTGCCATTTATTATTTAGCTCCAGCAGATTGAAGAGAGGACTTGAGCAGTGAATCATCAAGTTTAAACATGTTTGAACTGCTAGTTTGAGTAAAGGCAGATGGAGCCTTGAGTCCAGCATAAGTACCAATGCCGCCCAATAAAGCCCCTCCAAGACCCGCCACAAGACCGATGCCAGATGGAGCCGTAGGTTGTAGCATTCTGTTGGCAGCAGCCACGTTATTGGCGCTCTTAGCATTTAAGAATATGCTTTCGGTTGCGGTACCGTAATCTTGACGTGCAAAAGCAAGGTTCTGTGCAAGATTAGCATAATCACGACCAAATTCACGTTCTGCATCAGATACCAAAAGTCCAATGGACTGACCAGTGCGGCCACTAGCAAGAACAGTACCCTGTGCTTGAAGTGATTGGATGAGGCGAGCTTGAGCCTCTTGTGATGTCTTCATAAATTCGCCTTGAAGTTTTTGCTGTTCCGAAATGTAACCACGGTTGGCAGCCTCGGCATTCAATCGAATCTGTTCACTATATGCCCGTTCTGACTGTTGATATGCAGCCATCTGAGCTTCATATGTTTGTTGCTCTTGAGCATAGGAAGCGATGCTACTAATGGCTCCTTGAGCAAAGGTAGCAATACCTGCAACTACTGAGAAATCTAAGCACATTTTGTTAATTTAGCAAATTCAACATAAGTCAAATGGTGTGGACCAACACGAACATATCCAAGTCTTTTAAAGCCAAGCAGGTGTAAAAGCTTCATGTGCATGTGATTCCTTGGATCGGCAATGTTGTGAAGGACATCAAAGGAGGTTTGTTGATCGACCCATTTTCTAGCCTCCTGTAAAAATTGTCGTGGGTAAGCGCGGACATCTGGTGTTGTCATCATCCAAATTGCTCCACAATGAGCATCTGTTCTGGATACTCCTGCTATCCCACAAATGTTATTGGTATTATTCCAAAAGGTAATGGCTGGATTAGAATGAAAAAAAGAAAGAGAGAGGGCCAGGAACATATCAGTAAATCCTAGACCCTCTATTTCTCTTTTGTCTGCCTCTTGGAGGTTGGTAGCCACATATTCTATGTCAGATAATGTGGTTGGTTGGATCAGCGGAATGGGCATACTTAGCCTCTAATTCCCTTATTGTTATAGGTACCTTCCCAATTTAAGGAAGTAAATGCTGTTGGGAATGGTGCATCAGCAACCAATGAAACAGAAACCTGTGTACCTTTTGCCATGACTGGAATCGTATTTTGTGCGTTACGAATCATGGGTACGGTGTTAGCTGGATAAAGGTTAGCAACTTCTTGAGGAAGCGTCAAGCTAAAATCAGCACGGTTATCAGCATTTACATGAACCTTAAATGGTCCAGACTCATAACTGTTTAAGTGAATACGATGAATCGTAGGAATGTTAAGTGTATCTTTACGGCCTTCATCTTGAATCACATAGAAAGCAGGCAGTTCGGCTTCCGCAGTATATTTGTATCCAAGAGCAAATCGCTTATTGGTTTGATCGCCATCAATCAAGACAAAATATCGCTGACCAACAGGAGCTGTTAGATCAACCTGCATTGGCAGTTCAAGGGCATTTCCTGGATCTTTTGGACTCAATGATACCACAACTGGTTGTTCAGATAGGTTTTCAAATCCATCCTTAAAACAAACCTTGGTTTCATCTGTTGCTGCCAAATAAACCCGAGTAGGTCGATAGTCAAATAAATCCAATCGCAAATCTACAAATTTATCTTCAAATTTAACAGCACCACCAGGACTTTCTGTTAAAAGATTGATATGACCAAGAACATACGCGTTATCCTGTTTGGTAACAAGATACACAAGATCATGATCAAATGACATAGATTCAACAATGCCAGGCGTCGTCCACTTAAACCAAGAAGACATCACCCTTGATTCAGCATTAAAATATCTAAACAAATAAATGTCGTTTGATTTTTGCGGAGTAGTTAAGGCAAACGTAGAAGCAGAACTAGAGCCATTAAGATACGAAATAGCATTTGGAACATAAGAAGGAATAGTTCTAGTTAGTTCAACTACTTCCGCCTTTTCTCCATTAACAGCCATTTCATATACGTTGGTGGCATTTTCACCTTGCTTTACAAAAACAATACTAGAGCCAGTATCAAATGGACTAACATCATCATCTTGCTCATATTGAGACAAGGTGTTAATCTCTGCTGATCTGCCAGAGAAAGCTTCAGTGGTGGTAGTTAAAATATATTGTGACTTTGAAGAAAATAGCAACAAGCCCCTTGCGGAAGGTAAAGCATATCGTAATTCGACAGGCCTCAACGATCCACAAGCAATATCAATGACATCATCTTCAACCGTTGTAATAATGGTAGACAAGAAAAAGTCAAAGTAATCCCCAGTTTGAGAGCAGATAACATTCTCACCTGATGTTAAAACAAGACGATTTCTAAAGAAAGAAATACCATGAATTGGACGCCCAACAAAGGTAGGTACTGGATTGGTTTCTTCATCACCAACTGTTCGGTATCGCCAATAATTTTTAATAACATTATCAGCAAAGGTTGTGAATGAATTGGTTGCACCAATAATAAAATTGTCCCCGTATTTATTGGTAACAGTTTCCCCAGAAACATAATTTTTACCTCCAAGATCAACCACAAGGGTATCCAAACAGTCAGGAATCTTTTCAGTAATGGTCATGCCATAAAAAGTACCAGCAGGCGTAGTGGTAGCGTTTCCATATTTAGAGTAAGTGTTAAAACCTACCGTATAAGGATGTTCCGTACCAAAACCAATAATCTTGTTATTTTCATAATAGGTGTATACATCTTGTCCCGGCAATCCCCTGGTAACTTTGATGTAATTAGAAGATGGGTAGGAATAGTTATTGGTATAAGTTACTGTTTTTGTTTTTGTGACACGCAACCGTAAACCAGTTCCAGAACCCCCGAAACAATAAAACCGTTGATTTATTTTATATCGTCCTTCAGTTTCACCTGCCCCAGTAACAGGACTTACAGTGGCATCTGCAACAATACCATTTGTTGTTAGGGTAACTGTTGCAGCATCAGCCGAAGCCTTGTCTAATACCCTAAACGTAAAACTTCCATTAGCCTCACGAATAATAGCATGAGGCATTGTGTTTTCATTAAGACGTTGGATAGTATTTGGAGCAATACACTCCAGCCATTTACCAGCCCCACTGGCACCGTTGTCCGATGTTTTAAATTGAACCCAATAATCATCAACTTTGGATTCAGGGTCTGCTTCAACCTTAATCTTTAAATTATTAAAGAACTGTTGAGGCAATTTGGAAATCAGAGGAACCGTACCCTTAAAGGCTTCAATGGCTGTACCAGTTTGACCACCTTCTGCTGACAAAGAAAAGTTAGCATCATTAGCACGCCTTACGTGAATAGTATTGCCAATAGCTTGAGCTACATAGTTAGCATTGCCATTAATGGCTGTTACCAAACTACCCGTAATATCGGTTACGTTTAAAGCGGTACCTGCGGTTGTAGGAGTACTATAACTAAAGGTATTAGCATCCAGTTTAATCTTATACGTTGTTGAGTACGCCACCGTATTGATAATTGCAATACCAAACGGTGTAATACTAGCACTTTGTGTTCCTGCCTTTTCTTCAACAATTACTTTGCGATTAACCACAAAAGCGTAATCATTGATTTGAAACAGAACTAAATCGTCTGATGTTTTATGCGTAGCGTAGATGGTAGCAGAATTAGTTATTGCATTAACTGTTTGTTGGGTTCCTGTTTTAGCATCCCAAATACGCAAAGCACCTGCCTTGGAAAACTGAATAATATATTTTTCTCGTTCGTCGCGGAACATGGTAAACCACGTACCATTTGCAACTGCCCCCGTAAGCTTTGCTATTCCTTCGATTCCAGGACGTTTTGCCAAGCCAAAAGTTAGATCGGGGTAGTAGTTAGTACAAGAACGGAACTGATTTGAAAATTTCAGGGTATCTGGTTGTTGAGATACACCACCGATCAAATTAGGAAGCTTTTGAGAGATTGCAGACATTACCGGGCAATCGTGCGAAAGGGCGTATAAGAGATGTAAAAGTTTTGTCCAGTCTCAATACCAAACACATTTACATCAGATGTGCTGGTATCATAAGCAAGACAGTTTGCACGTAGAATGGTTTCGTCTTGAGCGTTAAATTTATACATCAACTCAGAACCTACCACACTACCAGCAAAAACTCTGGCTGCTCGCTGGGTAATATAATCTTGGAATACCTGGGCAAGATCTTCGAAATCAAAAAGCCAAACAACATCACACAACACAGGAGAACCCTGAGGAAATACGAAGGTATGTTTGATTTTATCGTAGAGCTTACCATCCCTCAATACGGTCTGGTATTTTTGCACATTCGAGATTTTATTATCAGACAGTTGCAAAACGGTTGCAGGTACATAAATAAACCCGCTTGCATCTGGAGTAAAGGGATAGTTGATTTCACTATTAAAATGCCAACCTTCCCCTTGAACTTCTCTATTAACTGATTCTAAAATCGACAGAGCCAGGGAGATTTCAGGGTTTGCGGTATCAAGAGACACCACGGGTGCCTGTCCGATACCAGCCAGCATTTGATTGACAGCTTCGAGTTTCGTAGTCATCTGTTTCGGACAGGCCGTAATTAAAGAAAAAGGGGCTAGCTTTTAATAGACTAACCCCATATTAAAGCCTAAATTAAATCAGGCAACGTTGCGGAAAGCACCGGCACAGGAGACACGCACAGGGGCGGCACCATAGGCCAGACGGCCCACGATCACATCACCCTGGTAGATCACCTGGGTGTCAGCACCGGTGGTTTGCACCTGAGGACCGATGGCCTCCACAACACCAGCAGCATCACGATGGAAGATTAGGCCGCAAGCATTGGTGAAGTCAGCAGCCACACCATAGTTGTTGTTCTCACCAGTCACAGCAGTCGCGTCAATAGCGGTACCGGCAGCAGAGCCGTACTTGCCAAGGAAGGGGATGTTGTTGGACTTGTAGATTTTGATACCAGCGATCTCATAGAGACCTTCGCCGCTGTTCAGGCTACCACCGGCAGCACCGTACTCGCGGTTCAGGATGTTGGTATCCACCTGGCTGATCAGAGCATAGTACTGACGCGGGGCCAGCACGGCCACACGGCCATCCTTAGGAGCAGCGATTTCGTCCAGACGGGCAGCGGCTTCAAAGAAACCATCCACCAGAGCCTGAGCATCATATTCCTTG
>Ga0194115_10004702_pt1 | contig 14530 bp, 17 predicted proteins | sample TA2MahsurfametaG_3_FD_148656 | JGI IMG/M metagenome (GOLD analysis project Ga0194115, IMG submission 148656) | Freshwater microbial communities from Lake Tanganyika, Tanzania - TA2015002 Mahale S4 surface | ecosystem: Environmental > Aquatic > Freshwater > Lake | place: Tanzania: Lake...
CATACATTTCTAAATAAGGGGGTATATACCCTCTTTTTTTATGGATGAGCAGGATTATAAGTATTTGATACTGACATATCAACAGAAAATTTTTGATATCTTATCACAATTTATTGCTTCAGAGGCAAAAGTTAAAAAACTAATGGACATAAATGAGAGCTTATCCAAAGAGATTGCTCAACAAAAAGAAATTCAAAAATTGTCAGTAAAACAAAAAGGAAATGTAAAAGAAGAAGATTTTAGTTAAATAAATATTTTTAATCCTCAGTATATACTGAGTTTACGGTTTATACCACCATATGGGGTTGAATGGCAAATCCAGTAATTAAGATTAAGAGGTCGGCTGTTGCCGGTAAAATTCCCACAACAACGAGTTTGGAACTCGGGGAACTCGCTATCAACACATATGATGGTAAACTATTTTTACAACAGGATCAAGGTGGAGTTGGCGTTGGATCTACTGTTTTAGTAGTTAATCCTTGGTCTGTTGGTGTTGGAAGTACCGTATATGACATTTATTTTACTGCGGGTGATGTTGGTATTGGAACCACAAATCCAACATCAAAACTTCATGTTGTTGGTGATGTAAGTGCTACCAGTTTTTATGGATCTGGAGTCAATTTAAGTGGAATTGTAACTTTTATTACTGCTGGATCTGGCATCTCAGTTAATCAATCCACAGGACAAGTAACAATCACTGCAACTGGTGCAACTGGTGCTGGATCATCTCAGTTTGTGGTTACCTCAGTAGGTATTCATACACTTTCTAATATTGGTATCGGAACCACAAATCCAACATCAAAACTTACAGTTAGTGGCGATGCTAAAATCAGTGGAATTGTCACAGTTGGAACAATCTCATATCCCCCTCCAACAAGTTTAAGTAGTGGTACGATTCTTGCCCAAAGAATTCTTGGTGTTCATGCAGTGAGTCTTCCTGCAGGAGATTATGGCGTAATTGGAGCAGCTGCAGTAGATGCTTTTGGAATTTCTTTAAATGGATTTTTTGATTGCCTCATTGAACCCGTTGGAGTTTTGGCTATTAGCGATCTGGGTTCTCTATAAGTCACTAAATAACTAGAAAAGAAGCAAAATGCCTACACAAGTTCAATTTAGGAGAGGAACTGCCACCCAAAATAATGCTTTTACGGGAGCTGCTGGAGAACTTTCTATAAATTCTGATAATAATGCCCTTCGCATTCATGATGGATCAACGGCTGGTGGATATGAACTGGCTAAGGCAGATTTATCAAATGCGTCTGGAATTAGTAGTGTTTCCATACAAAATTTAAATATTACTGGTGTATCCACATTTGTTGGAATTTCTACTCATCAGGCAACTTTATTTGGAACTCAATTAAGTATCTCTGGAATTATAACTTCAAACGCATATTATGTTGGATCTACTCAAGTAATTTCTAGCGGCAGACAATTACAAAACATTGCATCGTTAGATGCCACCACCACTGCAACCATTGAAAGTGCTGTCGCAGCTGCCCCTAACGATTTTACAAGTTTAAATATAACTGGCATTTCAACACTTCAAGGACTTTTGAATGTTGGTGTTGGTGGAACGGTAATCGCTACAACCTCTAGTGGTAATGTTGGATTAGGAACTACAAACCCAACACAAAACTTAGATTTAAATGGTAATTTAAGAATTCGTGGTGGATTGTATGACACAAATAATGTTATTGGTGCCGCCGGTTCTGTCTTAAGTTCTACGGGTGCTGGTGTAAGTTGGACATCTGAATATCAAGTTGTTTCATCTGGTATTGGTACATATAGAGATCTTCAAGTTAAACGTATTTCTGCAGATACTTTGAGTGTATCTGGAGTTTCAACATTAGGATTTTTTAGCGATGATCAAATTATTACTAAAGATGCAATTTTAGGTAATAATACTAATTATTATTCTGTACATAAAAATCTTACTGTCAACTCTGGGGCTGTTTTATCAGTTGGAAGTGGATCGACTATTCTTTTTGATCGCTTTAATAATTTAGATAATGTCACTACTAAATCCGTAACGTCACCATTTATCATGAGTTATAATCATATTGAAGAAAACTTTACTGTTCCAGCAAATTATAATGCAATGAGCGTTGGACCAATTCTCACCATTGATAGTGGAGTTGTCATAACAGTTGAGACAAATGCTAATTGGTCAGTGTTACCAACCTAGAACTGTTTTAATAATTAAATTTATAAATAACTAAAGCAAAATTCTTTTCTTAAGAACAAGATGTCAGAAATTAGAGTAGATAAAATTGTAAATTCTTCTGGTACTGGTTCCGTTGAGTTTACTCAAGGTGTAAGTATTCCATCTGGGCAAACTTTAAGCGGGATCGCTCAAACTGCTCAAAGTTTAACGGCAACTGCGAGTGTCAATACAACTGGTGTTATTACTGCTACGACCTTTTCAGGTGCTCTTTCAGGAAATCTAACTGGTAATGTAACTGGTAATGTAACTGGTAATGTAACTGGTACTGCAACTGGTCTTTCTGGAACACCAAATATCACCGTTGGAACGATTGGTGCGACAAGTTTAAATGCCTCTGGTGTCGTGACTGCCACTACATTTTCTGGTGCTCTGACTGGAAATGCAACTGGTCTTTCTGGAACTCCTAACATTACCGTTGGGACGATTGATGCAACAAGTCTAAACGCATCTGGTGTTGTCACTGCAACGACTTTTAGTGGTAATATCACCGGTGTTGCTGCAACATTCAGCGGTAATGTAAGTATTGGCGGAACACTGACCTATGAAGACGTAACGAATGTAGATTCACTGGGCATCATTACAGCAAGAACTGGAGTTAGAGTTGATGCTGGTGGATTAGTTGTAACGGCTGGTGTCTCAACCTTTGCTGGTATTACAACAGTCACTGGAGAAACATTATTCTCTAAGCAACTTAATGTTTCTGGTGTTGCCACCGCAACTACATTTGTTGGTGATCTGACTGGTAATGTAACTGGTAATGTAACTGGTAGTGTAACTGGTACTGCAAGTGGAAACCTCACTTCTAGTTCTTCTTTAAACGCTACATGTTTAACATCTGGGACAGTTCCCATTGATCGACTTGGTAGTAGTGGTACTCGGGACTCTAGTACTTTTCTAAGAGGAGATAATACGTTTGCATCAATTAGTAGTGGAGCAATTACTGCTTGCTCCACTTCTAACTTTTTATCCTGCAATACTTGTGCTCCTAATATTAGTTCTGGTGCTAATAACTTCCTTGTTGGATGTAATACTGGTGTTTGTATAACTTCAGGTTCTAATAACTTCTTTGCTGGTCTTTGTGCAGGGCGTTGTAATACTACTTCTTCCCATAATATTTTCTTAGGAGCATATGCTGGAGGTTTTGCAAATAGTAGTGATAATAATATTGCAATTGGTAACAACGCAGGACTTAGTGTTACAGGATCGGCCAATATTATTATTGGATGTAAAGCATCCATGGTAAATGGTGGTATTCGCAATATAGCACTTGGTCAATATGCGCTAAATTGTAATCAAGGTTGGTGGAATATTGCTCTTGGTGAAAGAGCTTTAGGAGGAGCAGGTGGAGCTATTGATACTAACTCAAGATGTAATGTTGCTATTGGTAAAGATGCTGGCACCCTTTCTAGACTTGGGTCAAGAAATGTATTCTTAGGAGCAAATGCTGGATGTAGTGCTACAGGATCCGAAAATGTATTTATTGGTTCCTTCAATGGTACTGGATTCACTGCTTGCAACAATCATATTTTCCTTTCTGATGGTGGTGGAAATAATAGATTCCAAGTTAGTAATACAGGAGCTTTTGGTCTTGCTGGAGCTAATTATGGTACTGCAGGTCAAGTACTAACTTCTTGTGGTTCTGGACAAGCTCCTGCATGGGCTGCTGCTTCTGGTGGATCCCAAGCAATTGCTGGTTGCTGCACTTCTAACTTCTTATCCTGCAACACTTGTGCTCCTAATATTACTAGCGCAGCAAATAATTTCCTTGTTGGTTGTAGTGCTGGTCTTTGTCTAACCTCTGGATGTGATAATAACTTCTTTGGTCGTTATGCAGGATGTAAGAATACTACTGGATGTTACAATAACTTCTTTGGATGTGGTGCAGGACTTTGTAATACCACTGGATCTCATAATAACTTTTTAGGTCGTTGTGCAGGATTTTATAATACCACTGGAGGTTGTAATAACTTCTTTGGTAATAATGCAGGAATGTGTAACACCACTGGAGGTTATAATAACTTCTTTGGTGTTCAAGCAGGACAGGACAACACCACTGGAAGTAGTAATAACTTCTTTGGTCAAAATGCAGGACAACGTAACACCACTGGATCTCACAATACTTTCATAGGAAATTCTGCAGGTAGATGCAATCTAACTGGTTCTTGTAATATCATGATTGGACGTCAGTCAGGATGTAAGAACACATTTGGAAACCATAATACCTTCCTTGGTTGTCAGACAGGATTTGAGAACACCACTGGATCATATAATACTTTTATAGGTCAACGTGCAGGATGCTGTAACACTACTGGAGCTCACAATACTTTCATAGGTGTTGATGCAGGTCGCTTTAACACAACTGCGTGTCATAATAATTTTATTGGTCGTAATGCAGGATGCTGTAACACTACTGGAGAAAATAATAACTTTTTTGGTAATAGAGCGGGATGTAGAAACAGTACTGGATGTGATAATAATTTCTTTGGTTTTTATGCAGGATCTACTAATACCACTGGATATAACGATATCTTCATAGGGCGTGATTCGGGACGTTGTAATACCACTGGACATAATAATATCTTCATGGGATGTTCTGCAGGATATAATAATACCACTGGACGCAATAATATTTTTATGGGTTTCAATGCAGGACAGTATAACAGCACTGGAAATTATAATATCATCCTTGGTAGGTATGCTGGATGTAAAAACACTGGATGTCATAATATCTTCTTAGGAAGAAATGCTGGTCAATGCAATACAGGCAGCTTGGGTATTATCCTAGGTTATTATGCAGGACGTAACAACACTGGAAATAATAACAATTTCTTAGGAACTTATGCAGGACGTAATAATACCACTGGAAAATATAATAACTTCTTTGGTAATTATGCAGGATGTTGTAATACCACTGGAGGTTATAATACCTTCATTGGTTGTCACGCAGGACTTTGTAATACCACTGGAAATCATAATAACTTCTTAGGTGGAGGTGCTGGACTAGCCAATACTACCGGATGCAATAATATTGCAATTGGTTGCAATTCTGGAAATGATGCACTTTATAATTTTGGATCTTCTGGCGGATCAAACATTATTGTTATCGGTAATAACAATCATACTGCAGCATATGTTAAAGTTGCTTGGACAACTGGATCTGACGCAAGAGATAAGACAAATATTATTCCAATCCCAGTTGGTAAGGACTTCTTGAAGCAGTTAAATCCTGTTCAATATCAGTGGGCAGATCGTGAAACAGGAGATGTAACAGTTGAAAAACCAAATTATGGATTCCTTGCTCAAGATGTTCTAGAACTTGAGAATCCTCCTCTGGTTCTTGTTGATGATCATGATCCAGAGCACCTCAAACTCCGCGAATCTATGATTGTTCCAGTTCTTGTTAAGACAGTTCAAGAATTGATTGAAGAAGTTGATACTCTGAAAGAAGAGGTTAGACTTCTGAAAGGAGAATAATTCCTTCTTAATAACATTAATATCCCTCTAGGATTGACAAAAATCCTAGAGGGATTTATAATAACTAAAAATATAAGTAGATATGAATTCTATTGATATCATTATACCAACAATGTGGAAAGTCGATACTTTTTTAGAAGCACTGGAGATGTATTGTAATTATCAATCCGTAAATAAAATTTTCTTAATTGATAATGAACATTTGAAAAGACCAAAAAGTGATATTTTAAATCATCCAAAGATTAAAATAATTTCTTTTGGTAGAAATATCTATGTAAATCCTGCATGGAATGAGGGGTATTATCAATCTAAGGCAGATGTAATTTGTTTATTGAATGATGATATAATTGTTGGTGAAGATTTATTTGAACAGGTTTCTAAGTTAGATATATCCGAAATTGATATCATTGGTACAAAAGTCAAAGGTAGTATTGATAATTATCATATTGTAGATCATCCAAAACATACAGAAGAACTGATTAGGATGACTGTGAGTAAGTCACAACCAATCGGTGGACAAGCATATGCTTTTGGTATTTGTATGTTTATTAAAAGGTCTTCATATAAAGTAATTCCAACACTCTATCAAATTTGGTTTGGTGATGATTATTTGATTCAAAGATGTAAAAACATTTATGCGTTTAAGACAAATAAAATTAAAGGAGAAATTTCTAAAACAATTGTAGAGTTAGATAAACAAAAAGACTTAGCAACAGAACAATCCAAGAGTGCATTATCTAAAAGAATTCAATTAGATACTCATAATGCTTATCATTATGGTCATTTTAAAAATGGAAAAAACTGGGATATACTTAAAAAAAATGCTTTTGTTAATTGAATGATTAAAATACTTACAGGTTATAGTAATATAGGTGGGTCTACTACTGCCTTTATAAATCTTACTAATGCTTTGAATAAAATAGGTTATCCAACTATTTTTTACGGACCCCAGGACTATCATATTAAAAAATGTAGGTATGGTAGATCTATTAGAGATTATCAAGAACAATCCAATGACAGATTAATTGTTCATTTTGGAGACTTTAAATCAAGACCCCTCTGGGCAAAACGCGTGATTTTATGCTCCCATGAGAAAGAACTGTACCACGTAAATGACCAAGAGTGTTTTTGGGACGAGTGTATTTTCTTAAATCAAGAACATAGAAAATATCATTCAGAATACACTGGACGTTATCGCATAATTCCAAATTTGCGACAAAAAATTAAAAAAGTTGAAAAATCTCTAGAAGCAAAAAAGTGTGCAGGCGTAATAGGAAGTATTGACGAAAATAAACAAACACATATTTCTATTCAAAGAGCTCTTGATGATGGATACGAAAAAGTTTATTTATTTGGTAAAACATCTAATAAGAATACAAATTATTTCCAAAAATTTGTTAAACCCCTTTTAGAAAACTATAAAAACCAAGTAATATATAAAGAGTTTTTAGAAGATAAAAGTGAAATGTATGCTATGATAGATGCTGCGTACCTATCTTCAAAGTCTGAAGTTGCTCCATTAGTTCGTGATCAGTGCGAAACTACAGGAACAATTTTTAAAGGAACTGAATCTTGTTATTTTGGAAACAATACAATGAGTAATAGAGAAATAATAAATGCTTGGATCGATGTTCTTCAATTTAAAAAATAAAAGTCATGAAAAAAGTTTTAATTGCTACACCTTGCCTTGATGGAAGAGTCGAAGCATACTATACAAATTCATTATATGAATCTGTAAAACTAGGTTTACAACATAATATTATGCTACAACCAGTATTTCTTGCTTATGAGAGTATTCTCCCAATGGCTAGAAATGAATTGTTCAACCTTGCATATAAAGATCAATATGATGCTATGGTATTTGTTGATGATGATGAATGTTGGGATGCCAATGCCCTTATTGATATTATTCAATCATCAAAAGATGTAGTCGCAGTTCCTGTAGTTAATAAAGGTGATAAAAAAGTAGAGTATAATGTTCATGGAGTAGATAAAACTTCAGATCCAACTGATGGTTATTATAAAATTGCAAAGTGTGGAACTGGGTTTCTTAAACTGTCTCAAAAAGTTATTAAGGATTTATACGAAAGCAATCCTGATTGTGAATTTAGAGGAAAAGTTCTAAAAAATATTTGTGAATATGCTAATATTAATGAAACTTTTGTAGGTGAAGATATTATGCTTTGTAAAAAAATCAGAGAACTTGGATATACTATTTGGGTTAATCCAAAATATACTGTGTCTCACATTGGCATGAAAATGTACCATGGCAACTTTAAAAGTACTTTAGGTTAGATAATTAAATTAATTAAAAAATAATGAAAATTAAAATCTGCGTTAATAGCACTAAAAATTATAGTGAAAAAACTCTTCCCATTATAATCCCTTCTCTGATTTATTCTGGAATTGATCCTGAAGATATTTTTGTATTTGAAGGTGGGCATCATGAGAGATCAGTAATTAAAACAGATTCTCATACTTTAATTCAAACTGATAATAATACAATTGATTTTACTGGTTTAATCGATATTGTTGAAAATGAATTAAAATCTGATTATTGGTTTTATGTGCATGACACTTGTAAAGTCGGACCAAAGTTTAAAAAATTACTTTATAATATACCAAGAATTCGTCCAGACAAAATTGCAATAAAATATATTTACTCAATGAATATCGGATCATATAAGTATGAGTATTTGTTAAAACATAAAAATAGAATACTACAAATAAAAAATAAAGATTATTCTGAAGATGCAATTCAAAAGTGTAAATTGTGGGGAGTATATGCTGAAGATTATATGTTACATCAATTAACTGACTCTAAAACATATAGATATAATCCAGATGTTATTTCTGAACCACTTGTAATAGATGAGAAGAATTGGTATGGTACAGAAACAAAACGCATAACAGAGTATTATCCTAATTTAGATTTATACAAATCTAAATCCAACTATAATGGACCTCAAAAATTAATGGAAATAAATCTATGAAAATAAAAGTTTGCATTCCTCATTATTTTGGTGATACTCAACCAAAAAATACACGTTTAAAATCTTTTTATGGATCTTTTTCTGGAAACCTTGCTAAAAAAAGTAAGGCACTAGATAAATGTCTTTGTTCTTTAATTCATTCTGTAGTTGAAAATAATGATGTATTGATTAATAATCGTATTGATTTTAGTCAAGTTAACTTTGCTCCAAAGTTTAGAGATTCTTTTGATTTTATCAGAGATCAAGAAAAAAAAGAAAATCATAATATTTCTATTTCTGTGATAACAGATGGTAAAAATGTTTGTAAATCTGTTTTAGATAAGTATAAAAATTTTATTGATGTTGTAGAAGTTAATATCGATGACTCGATGAATTTAGTCTTTGAAGCAAGAGAATATTTACTCAAGCAACAAGACTATGATTTGTATTTTTATTGTGAAGATGACATTGGAGTATATGATAAAGAATATTTTGATAAAATTGATTGGTTTGCAAAACAAACAAATAATAATGGAGTTTTAATGCCAAATAGATATGAGAGTATATGCTCTTTGGAATTTGAAAAACTATATGTTGATGGACCAATTTATGAACAATTTCTAGATAAGTATGCAAAGATTGTAGATAATGCTATTCAATTAAATTATCAAAATGAATTTATAATTTTTGATCAACCTTCAAATACTCATTCTGGAACTTTTTGTTTAACAAAAAAACAAAGAGATCATATAATTGAATGTGGAATTGAAAGAAATAGTGGTTTTATATCTTCTCTTGAAAGTGCGGGTACTTTAACAGTTATGCAATTTTTTCAAATTTATAAAACTAATTTTAAATATAGAAAATTTTTAGAGGTTGAACATTTATATACAAGACATTTATCCACAAAAAATAGAAAATGAATTACAAAATATATCAAGTTTATTATAAAGAAGAGCAAAAAAAATTTTTAAATCCTGAATTTTTTCCATTTGATAATACATCTAATAAAAGATCCGATTTATTGGAATATTATATTTTTCATATCGGATATAAAAAAGCAATGTCTGAAAATTTATCTCACTGGGGATTTGTATCTTGGAGATGGAATGAGAAATGTAAAATTAAATCTCAAGAAGTTATTGATTTTATAGATCAGAATCCAAACCAAGATGTTTATTTGATGAATTGGACTCCTTTCTATGAATCTGTGAATTGGAATGTTTGGTCTCATGGTGAAACATCTCATCTCGGAATAATATCAATTACATCGCAGATTCTGAATGAAATGGGATATAGTTCAAAAATTTTGCATGAAATAATGCCTAGAAATGTATTTTGTTTTTCTAGTTATTTTATAGGTTCAAAAAAATTCTGGAATGATTATATAATATTTTTAAAAAAATTTAAAAATATTATTGATAATAATAAAAATTTAAAATTCCAAGTTTTTCAAAAACAAAAATATTCGAATGAAACTGAATTAAAATATCATAATAACTATTCTTTTTTTCCCTTTATAATTGAAAGGTTGTTTTCAACTTTTTTAGTTATAAATTATGATAGGTATACAATTTGCAATTATCCATATAATTTTAAATTATATGAGGAGTATGTAGGTGAATCTTATAAAGATATTGAAAAATGTTCAAATTTAAAAATTAAAATTTGGGAAGATGGTAAACTTTTTAAAAGTGAATATGCATCATTATGGGATAAAACAAGAACATTAGTATATAATAAATATGAAAAGAACATACCGTATTAAAAAATATTAAAAAAAATGAAATCAATTTATAATTTACCTCAATTTGGAGAAGGATGGTTTAAACCACAATCTGAACAATTAATATCAGAGGTCATTAAAAATTTACCCAACAATAGTAAATGTGTGGAAGTAGGATCTTGGAAAGGGAAATCTGCGGCATATACTTGTGAGCAGATTATAAGATCAAAAAAGAAAATTCATCTTGATTGTGTTGACACTTGGGAAGGTAGTGTGGAACATAAACAATTTCCAAATTTGCATAGGTTGTATGATATTTTTATAAAAAATATGAAACCTTTTGAAAAATATTATACCCCAGTTAGAATGTCTTCAATGGATGCAGTTCGATTGTATGAAGATGAATCTATAGATTTTATTTTTATTGACGCTTCTCACGAGTATGAAGATGTTAAAGATGATATGAATCATTGGTTTCCAAAGTTAAAGAGAGGATGCATAATATCTGGTGATGATTATAATAATCCTGGTTTTCCTGGAGTAGTAAAGGCAGTTAATGAATTTTTCAATGACAATAATATTCATTTAAATGTTAGTTATCAAACTTGGTGGGGCACAAAAAATTGACATTTTTAAAAACTTGATATATAATAGAGTTTAGTTATTACTCATTCATGAAATCAAAGTATTGTATTTTTCATGTACAAGGTGGTATTGGAAAACATATTGCAGCGACCGCAGTAGCAAAAGCAATTAAAAATAACTATCCAGATAGAAAACTTATTGTAGTTTGTGCCTGGGTTGATGTTTTCATTAACTTAACCTTTGTAGATAGAGTTTATCCTATTGGCGGAACTCAATATTTTTACCAGAACTATATTCAAGGTAAGGACTCTCTTATCTTTGCCAACGAACCATACTACACTACAGATCACGTAAATAAAAAACTTCCATTAGTGGAAACGTGGTGTAAAATGTATGGAATTAAATACAATGGAGAAAAACCAGAAATTAGGTTTAATAAACTCCAGACAAATATTTCTAAACAATATTGGTGTCAGGGTAAAAAACCAGTCATGGTTATTCACACTAATGGTGGAGTGCAAACAACTGATGCTAAACCCTACATGTGGGCGAGAGATATGCCCGAAGATTTAGCACAGAGAATTGTTGATCACTATAAAAATGACTATCACATCTATCAAGTTACAAAATTAAATTCTACAAAACTTGATGGTGCTCAACATATTTTTGCATCACCAGAACAATCTTATAATTTAACAGAACTTTTTAGTTTAATTCTTCACAGTAAAAAAAGAGTTTTAATTGATTCTTGTTTGCAACATGCTGCCGCTGCCTTGAGACTCAAGTCTACAGTTCTTTGGAATGGTACAAGTCCAAAAATCTTTGGATATGAAATGCATGATAATATTTCAACAGAAATTCCTTATGATTTTAAACTTCCTGGAAGTTATCTTTTTGATTTTGATTTTAATGGAGTTGAGCAAGAATATCCTTTTGAGGAAGACGAAGAAATATTTGATTTTGATAAAATTATAGAATCTATTGATAAACAATAATTAAGGAGACTTAAAATGAACACCAATAAAACTTTTTATTTTATGGCAGGACTTCCAAGATCTGGAAGTACTTTGCTTTCATCTCTTTTAAATCAAAATCCAAGATTTTATTCCGGACCAAGTTCTCCGGTTGTTTCTACAATGATAACATTGGAAAGTAATTTTTCCAATGATGAATTATTTTTAGGTTACCCAAAGATTGAAGTTGCCAAAAATATTATCTCATCAATTCTTCCACAATATTATTCAGATATTGATAAACCAGTTATTTTTGATAAGAATAGGTCATGGGTTAATCGTATGAATTATATTTCTGGATATTTTGACATTATTCCAAAAGTGATTTGTCCAGTCAGAGATATTTCTGAGATCTTGACTTCATTTATTATGATGCGTCGTAGAAATTTTAATGTAGAACAAAATAAAGTTAATTTTATTGATGAAATGCTAATTAAGTCTAACATTCCTTTAACTGATGATAATCGTTGTGAGTTTTTAGCGGGTCCAAACGGCATTCTTGGTCAATCCTATAATGGATTAAAGCAAGCAATTATGGAAGGATATGATCATTGTTTACATTTTGTTGAATATAAGGATCTTGTTACTAATCCACAAGAAACTTTGAATAAAATTTATGAGTTTCTTGATGAAGAACCTTTTGAACATACTTTTGATAATCTAGAAAATCCTCATCGTGAAAATGATCAGCAAATTTATGGACTTGCTGATATGCATGAAGTTCGTTCTGTTGTAAAGTCAACTGCACCTAAACCAGAAGAAATTCTTTCCCTAGAAACACTTGCAAAATGCGAAAATGCAGAATTTTGGAGGACTCTTGTGAATGCTGATGTTGATTTTGATGATGATTTTGAAATAGATTTAGAAGATGACTATGAATCTGATAAAACTTCTTTGATTGGATCTGTAACTTCGCATTTAGAAACAATTAAATAACAAACTATCTAAAAACCACTTCAAAAACTGGCACACCCCACCCCTGCAGCGACCCTGTGGGGGTTTATAATAGGTGAAGACACACAAAACTGATGGGGTACTCCACACTAGACAGATTGATTTTTGTCACATCCTTCGTCTGGATGACGCACTGGGGTGTTAAAGTATCTGCAGTTGTAATCAACGCACTATTCTGATGCTGACACTATACACCAGTGGATATAACTATAGCAAGCGTCGTTGTACTGATGCTGTAGAATGGTTTATTGCAAAGTATCTTCCACGCCACAAACTTGAGATTACAGTCAATCATCGTGGTCTTGCACGAGAAGGTGTTTATGGTTGGTGCTCTATAACCGATTGTAATCATCGCCCCCGTGAGTTTGAGATTGAGTTACACAATCAAATGGATTCTGATTCGTATCTTCAAACTCTCTTTCACGAACTCTATCACGTTTATCAACACGTAATGGGGAATCTCAAGGACAAGCACGGCAAACGCCTCTGGAGGGGCATAGACCACACGGAGACGGACTATTCAGACCAACCATGGGAATGTGAAGCACATCTAATGGAAAAACAACTCTATGATGAGTATCTGGGTATCAACAAAGTCACTGCTTTTCCTAATCGCTTGACACAACTCTGAAAACTCTGTATAATGACCTTTGTGGAGGTTAAAAAACTATGATCTCAATGAAAACTCCAAAGACCAAGAAACACCTTGTTTCTGTCACTCCAATCAGTTCCAAAGCAAAGAACCGTTTTGTGAATATTATGGGGTCTTTTCATACTTGTGAGGTAGAACAAGAAACTGCTGATAGGTTCTTTCTTGTCTCCTTAAATAAAATGTACTGCTTTTGGATTCAGAAAGAAGGCAACGAACACTGGAAAATTGAAAAATGAAATCACTATTACTCACTGCTGCACTGCTGACTACACCAGCACTCGCACACAACCATGATGCATCTGTCAGGACACCGACAACGCCAAAGGTGTATCGCACATTCACCTATGAAACTCCATGTGCATTGGATGTTAGTTTGCAGACGCAGTTTGACACCTGTAAAGTGGTAGAAACCCGTGAGACTGGTGGATCACTCCGCACTCGCAACATTTACTCTAATCGCTTTGGACTGACAATCAAGTCTTGGTTTGATAAGGAGAAAGGTTTTATGACTTGGGATAGTCATAATAAGTTTGCCTACAAGTGGCAATATAGAGTTTCAGGTGTGGCAGATCAGGGTTCCTGGTCAATGGTGATGCCTGGATTTTTACTGCAGAATGTATCCTGGGATTGATTGTTAAATAGTATAACTACTATACTGTTTATGGACGAATCACCTGAGGTTAAATGGAATCGTGGTTTAGATTTGTTTATTGAGTCTGTGTATAAACCAGACAATGAACTAAGACAGTGCGCTCATAATCAAAAGTGCTATCACGAGTTGATGTGGGTTAGAGAGAACGTTCTAGAATATCTTAAAACTTTAAGACGATGACTGCTTATGCTGTTTGGTTTATTATCTTTGCTTGTATTGCCTATCTGATCGCAACAGATGAGAATGTTGCCAAGGCAGTTTATTTTACAGGTAAGATT
>Ga0194115_10004703_pt1 | contig 14530 bp, 14 predicted proteins | sample TA2MahsurfametaG_3_FD_148656 | JGI IMG/M metagenome (GOLD analysis project Ga0194115, IMG submission 148656) | Freshwater microbial communities from Lake Tanganyika, Tanzania - TA2015002 Mahale S4 surface | ecosystem: Environmental > Aquatic > Freshwater > Lake | place: Tanzania: Lake...
GCATCAGGTTGATTGGAAAAGTCGTTGCATATATTATAATTATAAATTAAAACACAATTCATCTGGAGTGATTTTAGATATTACCAGGATATATCTTCATCATAAAAATATCGTTGAGTTGCAACTTCATAAAGATTGACAATATTTTCTCCATAAAGTTTATCTCTTTGTTCTGCAGTGATACCAGCCGACATGTTATAACCATAATAATCTGTTTTACCAGATCCATTCATACCATTATCAGCATAATCATCATTGTATACCCAGTTTTCAACCCAGATTTTTTTACCTTTAATCATCAATCGAATATAAGCATCACAAAAATGTCGACCGCTGATTGATAATTCTTGATCATGGATAGCAATCAATTCTTGTGGTGATTTAAAATATCCAAATAAATATTCATAAGTGGCAAGAATTTTATCATGAGAGAGCATTGAAGTATCATCTGGAAATTTATCTAATATTTTTTCCATAATCATATCAGCCATACCAAATCCATCATCATAAAAATAAACTTCGTCAACGAATTTTTTAATAGCTCTTTTAATGGCATTCCTGAATTTAGGTAATTGATTATAACCATTTTGAAGCATTTGTGGTGTAATTGTAATTTTTTGTGTAGAACTCATTTTTTCTCCTGTGTTTTATCAATGAATATAATTTTATATATGGTATTCATGATCAATATTATAAAAATAATTCGAAAAAGATACAATTTTTTTTTTAATTTCTCGAATTTATTTTTACTGAAGTTGTATATAATAATAATTCTAAAATCAAGATTCTCGAAAGGTTTTATCAATGTCTCAAATCTCTCATCTTAACCATAAACATGTTATTTTTAAAGCTAAATTATCCAGTCCCCCTACAACTGAATTACAAGTCCATCGATGGATTGAAGCCATTGTTTCTGAAATCGGGATGGAGTTTTTTATGGGACCTTATGTCAAAAAATCGGATTTAGAAGGCAATAAAGGTATCACAGGCGTAGCGATAATAACCACGAGCCACGTCGCGCTTCACACTTTTGATAATGATGACGGAACTTCAGATCTTCAATTAGATGTCTATTCATGTAAATGCTTTGAGAAACAAATTGTGATTGATAGTCTGAAGGTATTATGGGATGCGCATTCCTTTGAGATCTTGGAGCTTGATAGAAATAACAATCTTAGGATTGAAAGTAAAACAGCTGAATTGGGAAAGGGTTGGGGACCGTCAGACTTGCTCTACTGGGATTGATTTTTTGTTTTCAAGAATCCATTCTTCCCAATCCATGATATGCAATTTATTTAAATCATGTTTCCAAGAATATTCAATCATAATCTGAATTTGAATATCTTCTTTCACCACAAAATCCCACGACCAATCTTCAGTTAAATTTGAGAAATGAATAATGTCATTAGTTTTAGAAAGCAGCAATATTCTGAAAGTATGAATATTTTTAAATTCAAAGTCTTTAAAATCTAAATCCTCAAATTTAATTTTAATTTTAGGACTAATAATATTTTTGGCATTTAACTGAAAGATTTTATCCCATTGAAAAATATATTTTGGATCTAATTCATAACGTAATGTCATAATATTATCTCTCATTTTGATAGTTGATATTGACTGTAATTTTAAAATTTGAAAATAATTTTAAATCATAATAATATGATGATAAACCTTTTGTATTTAACTCACCATAACTAGTTTTGTATAAATAATTTAAATAACTAGTAATCGTAAAATCAGTTGAATTAAATCCTTGTTCTAAAATATAATCATTTAATAGTCTAAATTTTAAATGTGGCAATTCATGAATTTCGTTATATAATGGATTTAATTTTGGAATTTCATTTTGTAAATCTGTCCAATTGGTTAAAATTTGAATAGGTAAATTTTTATGTTTAATTACAAACTCAGTATTATCTATTTTGTAGGTATAAAACAATTCAAAATTTGATTGATTTAAAACATCCCATAAAAAACTCAAAATTTCATAATTATTATTCAAAATCTGTATATCGAATTCTATAAATTTAATATTTAAATAATTATCAAAATTTAATATTGTTTTTGGAATTGCTAATATCAATTCATGAAAACCGTGATTGTTATTATATTGATCCGCATCAGATTTAATATATTTTAATTTTTTTGATATGTCAACTGAAAAGGTTTGATTGGCAAAGAATGTCATTGTTTTGCTCCTGTGTTTAAATATAAATATGGAGCAAAGATAAAAAATATATATTTTTAAATTATTTATCTGTTTGTAATAATCGAGCCTTTCTCTCGGCCCAACTAATTTTTTGACTGATTGAGGCTTTTTCTTTACTCTCCTCAGTATTCTTAGTGATTTTAGCACTTTCTTTAGCTGATAAACCTGTTGAAGGATCTACATCTTCCCAATTTTCTTTTTGAGAACCTAGATATAAGTGCTTTGCGTTCACACAAACTGGTTTATCATCGCTGCCTCCTGAATGACAATGACAGAGATGATTTACTTGTACTTGACCAGTCTTGCCAAATTTTTGCCCTCTCAAACTTTCATCTAAAATACCTTGTTCAATCAATAAATCAATTAAATTTTCACGAGCTGCATCTTGACTACGTCTTTTGCTAGTATATTCTTTATTCTTTTTGCTTTTAAAGCTACAATCAGTTGATAAATCAATATGTTGTTGTCTCTCTAATTTTGTAGTGTTTTTAATATAATCCTCAAATGATTTATACATTTTGATGTCTGCCTTTTTATGAATATTCTTTGTTATTCATACTTTTATAATTATATATATATTGTTACTTTAGATTTTGTAAAATATTTTGCACTTTTTTCGAAAATATTTTTTTATTCTTCATCGTTATATAAATTTATTAAATCTTGAATATCCTGAATGAGATGAGAATGATGCATCCTATAACAGGAATTGCATGTCGTTAAACATGTATCATCATAATAATCTTCTAACATATCTGGAGTTGAGAATCCCATAATTTTAAATTTGGAAGTTGAAAGTTTTCTAATCAAAACATAAATATCTTTAGGCTTTTTAAGTTGATATTCAGGCACAATTAAATGTGGATCTTTAGCTGTCGTAGTTTTAACTTCAACTGAAAATGGTTTACGATTTAAAAAAATAGTACCATCACCCTCATCATCAACTGATGAACGACATTGTGTATTTTCATAATCTGAATTATACATTATCTCATTTTCTTTGCACCATTTATCAAATGCTATCTCCCCCGCAACGCCTTGAATATCTCTATCAGCGTTATGCATTTTCTTTAAATTCCAACTCATTGTTTTTTGATGTTTTTTATTTTCATTAAATCTTTTTGAACCGATAATGTCAGCTGTTTCCAAATCCCGATCATCTAATACTATTTGTTTTTGCATGATTATACCTCCAAGTATCTATATCATATTAAATATATCATAATAAAAGAAGATGAAGAGATAAAGATAAAAACAATATCAACATATAAGTTATTTCTATTAGATCTATAAGCAGTATCCACAGGCCAACTTGCTTTTTTAACCAATATTTTGTTGCACGCAGATACAAATTCCTAAAATAAAATCATAATAACAATGCATTTAAAATTTGCCTTTCTCTTTGGTTCTATTGTCCCATCTCGATCTGGTGCCTCTTGTGTCATAATGGATCCAAGAATCATAGATACCTAAACCACCTTGTTTCATTTTGCCTTCTTTAATCAATTTCTCGACCATCAGATACATTTCTAAAGGTGTTTTGGTTTTGCATTGTAAATCAGTAGCATTACCTTGCATGTGTTGGCTCTTTTTAGCTCCGCCGACAGCTTCATTACGTTCAGGACTTCGATAGCCTGACATAATTGTCATAGGGGCACCTAAGGCATCGCGGAGGACTTGAAGATTGGTAAGCACTTCTTTGGCATTGTCTAGGAGATTGGGGGGAACTCTGTCATAGAATTCCATCTCAGACATATTAAAATTTTTGGTAACCTGAAGATTTGTTTTTTCTTCTTTGGATAATTGTTTGGACATGATAAACCTTTCACTGGTGATATCCAGTTTCTTCTCTATTGCATTTGAATGTGATAGTTATAGATTTTATTACGATTGCAATCTCGATGCAATAGAGATGATCCCGTGCAATCTTTCATCCTTATTTGGACTCAGGTGTTTCTGCTTCTGACAAATCATTTTTTGATTTAAGCAACTCGACTTTAATCTTTAATTCTTTTTCCAAATATTTAATTCTATCAGTCTTTGATTGTATTTCAATGTCTTTCATTCTATCAGCTGTGGCTTGGGCTTTATCTGCATTGAGACAGTTCTTTTTCTTGAGCATTTTGAGTGCAACAGTTGCAAAGACGCCTGAGAGGAAAGCGATGGTAGCAGCTTTAGGATTGAAAGGATTCTGAGTTAGAATGTAAGCGGTGAGGGCGCTGCCCCCTGAAATGAGGTGATTGACCAGCTGGGCTTTGGCCTTGTCCATTTTTTTCCAGGTTTCATTGAGGGCTTCTTCGACTATTTCTTGACCAAATTGGCCAACGGTGGCTGACATGATAATGGCTTCTACCATCTCAGGTTTTAATAATTCTTCCATTTTTTCCTCTTTTCTTTATGGATTAAAGTCATTGTCAGGTTCTAGCCCTGTATATGACGGATCTAAATTAGGTTGGATATAAGTTCCAAAATTAGCATCATTTTTACGCTTACGATTGATAACAGCTTCAATGCCTGTTGCTAATAAGTCAAGGAAGTTTCGTTCTCCAATGCCTTCATTATTATCAAAATAAATACCAGTATAACCCTCTACACTGATAAAATCTTTGTCAATAAAGCCAGGAGTTGAAGCAAAAATACTTTTTTCGTAATTGACATGAAACTGACAATCGCAATCCTTTAAAATATTATAAGGCTTAATGTTTAAAATATATTCAGGGGTAGAGCCTATCGGCACTGTGAATTCTGCCTTTTGCCAATAGGCAGTTTTAACTGCTACTAATTTTAAACCGGTTACTGAAATGTCAGCATCTGAAATATGTGCAATGTCAGGCACTAATTCTGCAGTATAATAGGTATTATTGTCAATTTCTACGAATCTATCAACATGACTTTCATTAAATTCTTCAGTTGGATCAAGGATAATGAATGTATTATTATCACTCAGAACACAGGTTTTTTGAAAATCTAAGTGTTTGGTGAGGTTGCTAAAATAATTATATATAATCGGGGTAGCGTAAGTTTCAGCAAATTGTAAATATTTAAATGTCTCATCCCATTGATTAGCTTTAATATCAAATACGATAGGTTTGTTATAATTGTAAACTTTTCGGAGATAATAGTTATCTATTTTTTCAATATTGGTGTTGATCAGTGAGACACGTTCCCATTTGTCGTAGACTTGTTTGATAGGAAATAACAATGTGAAGGAAGTGTCTGTTTTGGAAATGTATTCCATTTCATCTTCTCCAATTTTAATAACTCCTACATTTGGAAAATCTAAGGTGCTTTCAACATTGACTGTTTTTGAGAAATAAGTTAAATCCTGAGTTAAAACTGTATATTTAGACGGAATCACTGAAGATAGTTGTTCACCTATTACCTCGATTAAACTTTCTAAAAATTCTGTTTCTTCATAACCTGTATTTAACCAGCCATGATCTCCTTTATTACCGACGTCATAAAAACGAGGCATATTCTTTTTGATTTGGACAGTGTTATTATCTCTTAAATCCTTTTTGATTGTGATAGCACTAACTATAGTGATACTTTGAGAATAATCAATATCATAATAAATTTTAATATCATAAATGCCTAAATCTAAGCCCGATGGAATAGTAAAGGCAATATATTGACCATGCACATTAGCGTAAGTTTCAAGTGGTCGACCAGGTAAGCCTGAATAACATTCATGTTCAGTAATGCCATCTGTTAAATACACCTTAAAAGGTCCAGGATATTTAATATTTGGAATTAAATCACCCCAATTGGCAAATACTTTCACCAGTTGTCCGCCTTTTTGTCCGAAATCTTCTAAATCACCACCAATGAAACTTTGAATGGCTGGAATATCATCACCAAAAGCAAATACATAAACTGAATAACATGTTGAAGGAGATCCATAACAGATTTCGTCGGGACTTCCAAATCCCATTGAAGGATCATTATTTGATGTATGAGGATTACCAAATCCTGTCATATCATATTCTGAGGGGTTGTATGTCATGTTAAACTCCTATTATTTTGTCAATTCCCAATAAGCTTTGATTTGAAAGGCGATTCTTCTATCCGCTGTATCGATGGTATTAGCAATGATACCGACATATTCCCCGGCAGCTAAAGTGAATTTTGAAAAAGTCATAAAGCCTGAAGCTGTAGTGCGGGTCGCATCTCGAGTGGTAGTTAAAATATTGCCAGTTCGGGTCCAAGCATTAGCTCTCATGGCTGCATTTCTGGTGGCAGCATCAGCGCCAGTAATTTTACATAATTCATAAACTGAAGCTACATTAGCAAAACCGACATTGACATCAAAACCTTCAATGAGTAAATCTTCATCGGTATCATTACGATACACAAATAAACATTGTTGAGTGGCACCAACCGGTGCAGTGATATCGCCTACAAAAGGATTGACATCGCTACCATAACAACCTTGAATGGAATAAGGAATGTATTTGGTATCACGACCTAAAACTGTGAGAATGCTATCATCGACAAATTTAGCAGTAGCAGTATCATATCTCAGTAAAGATTTATTGGCAGGAGAAGTGATATTGACGTCTTTGAGAGATGCAAGTTTGTATTGAATGCCTTCAAAATAGCCAGTGCCTGAATTATAAATAATGCTATCATCATTGACTAATGCATCAGCTTCACCATCAAGGACTTGATTACTGAAATCATAAATACTTTCAAGAGGAATGTTTTTAATCAAAACTGACATGGCGGCATGGAGTGCTTGATCCAAATTACGACCTGCGTCAAATTCAACTTGTGTGATACCGTTTAAGGCATTGACTAATTCTGAAGGTTGGATGGAGAGGGGCGCTTGAGTGCCGTTTGAAGTTCCATTTAAGATTTCTGAAGATGTAGATAATTCAACTACACCTTGAGAAGTAGCTGTGGCATCGGCGACAGAAGTTCCGAATGTCCCATCTTCGAGTAGATTATCATTGATAATTTCAGTTAAGTTTTCAACTTTATCGACGACTGAATGATATTGTGTGGTCCAGTTTCTTTCACCGACTGCTGGTTTAGTTAGGAGGGCATTTGTTGATTGTACTCTTACCGTGAAAAAAGATGAAGAAGGCGCTTCCAAAGGATTTGTTTCAGTTGTTGCACCATTGTCGGTATTTTGAACAACACAGAATAGACGATAATTACCCCAAATATTGATACCCGTTAAGATTGGATTATCTGTAGTGTTATTGGTTAAAGCAGCAGTTGATCCTGTAGGTTTGGATAATAGATGCCAGGAGTAAGCAAAATTAGGTGTAGGATCTGCTGAATCAGTTGCAACAACAGTAATATTATTGACAATTGTGGGTAAGGCTGCTTGAGCAATAGTATTGGTTCCCGCGATATTGAGAGTTATAGCCATGAATTATGTCCTTTGAATTTTATTTTTGATGTCTAAATGTTATTTCTAATTATATCCAGAATTGCGACGTTGATTAAAAAAGTATTTTTAATAGATTTTATTGTCAAGTCATTTTGTGTTAAACCTGACGCATCCTGTTAAGTATATTGCAGATCCCCTAAAATATCGATATGCACGGTAATAAAATCAGGAGGAAAGATAGTTACGGCATTTGGATCACTTCCATTTCTCCATAAGGTTTCATTTAAATATTGAAACATCCATGGACTGGCCAATAAACAATTTATGTCAACATACAGATGGGTGCTAGAAGGTTTTTTGTAAATTTGTTGATAATAAGCCTGTTTTTGCAAATCAGTTGATAAGGTAGTATCTAATTGTTTCACTACTTGTACTAATGAATTGCAACCATTGACAGCATAACCTGGTTCATCAATTTCATAAGTATTGCTTTGACGCCATGAAGGTGTGACAGTAACTCGAATCTGATTGGTATTGAATATACTATTGATTAAACTTGGGGAAGCTGCGTCAAGAGCATTGCTGACACCTAAACGAATTAAGCTTTGACTACCTTTATGATTGATACCACCTACCAATTGTGTAGTATAAATTGGTAAATTGGCACCAGCTTCCACTAGTTCACCTTCATCATCTTCAAAATGACAGCCTACAGTTTCAGTTAAAACATCATCGAATTTATAAAAAGATAAATTGATACCTGGTTTATCTTCATCTTCAACACTTGGGTCAAAGAAATGTTGATAAGCTAAATCACGTTTGGCCTTGTTTAAAAGGATATTATGGATATTTGCAGCAGATAAAGGTTCTCCAGTTTCTGCACCTACATAAGTGGCAAAAGCTTCATAATTTTCTATTACTGCCTGAAAAGTCAATTTGGCATAAGCTACTACCCCGATGCCTGTCTTTTTATCAATTTCGGCTTTTAAACCTTGTAAAGAATATTGGGGATTTGCCCCGTAAGCTAAAGCAGTTTTGCTGCTGGTATCTGAGTTACCATTGGTAATGATTTTATAGAACATTTCTTCAATGTTATTCCAATAAGTGCCTAAGCCAAAACGAGTTGAAGAGGTAGTTGAACTAACTTCTAAAGGTTTATAATACTGCATCCCTGGCATTTCATTAGATTGTTTAACAGCTGAAGTATTGACAACTTTAAAAGTGCCACCTGATGAGGTAACTGAAACTGTGGCTAAACGGGTCCATAAACGGCCACCAATGGCTGCAGGTTGACCTGAAGTGGTAGTAATGACAAAAGTAGGAGTTTTAACTGTTCGGGTATTGACATTAGTGATCACTTCAGCTTCGCTTAAGGCATCCCAAAATTCACGAGGTTCATTTTCAGTATCAACATCATTGTAATTACCAAATAAATAACCGGTGCGGGCTGCACTAGCTGAAATGGCTGCACTTCTTAAAGTAGAATAACTAATTTGTAATGCTGCGTTGGTATGTTCAACAACTTCACCGTTAGGAAGCATAAAGCTGAATGGATTTAGGGCAATGTTAGCAGTAGCTGAAGAAACTCCAGCACCTACACTATTGACACTGAATGGGGATAAAATCATACCGCCAGTTAAGGCTGATGTGGAGGTGCCGCCCTTTAAACCAAAATTTTGCACAATGAGATGATCGTCAACTAAACCTTGTAAATCGGACGCATCTTCAAGATTAAATCTTTGGAGTGAGGAGAATTTGATTTGTTTTTTCATGGTTATTCCTTATGATATTGTAATTTGAGTATCTGTAGTTCTTAATACAGCTTTATTGGATGCAGGATATACGTCAGGAAAAGCTCCGCCATCATTATCTTCAATTAAAATATTGACAATTAAACCTGTGTTTTGACAGACTTGTGTCAATTTGGTAATAATTAAAGGTTCCCCGATATCCAAAGAATTGATGTAATTGACGATGACTTGTTTTAAGACATTTCGAATATTTTTAATATTGACAGAGGCAATTGGTGTCAATCTCACGGTAAATGTTAAATCTTGTTTTGAAGGTGGTTGCACTCTGATTCGGGTTCCAGCAGCACGATAACCGGGTAACGTGAAAACTGAGGTATTTGTGGTGCCTTCTATCTCTTGTTGCAATTCAGCCATAAAGCCTTTATAAACTTGATAATTGTTGACGGACCATTCGTCATCTGCTTGTAAAACACCTTCTTCAAAATAGATAATACCACGTTCAGGAATTGATTTATATTGATTCGCCCCTAAAATAATTTCAGTACCGTCACGGACAATGCTAAAATGGGTCCCACAGACTAATGGTTCTGTTGCAGGGAATTCATGATATAAGTAGAGTTGATTATCGGCACTAATGGTTCCGGAGACAATTTCACCAGCTGCTTCTTGATTTTCAAATCCGGCTCCATCATCAACTATCAATTCAGAATAACCTAATTGATATGGGTCTTCCCAAATACGAGCAAATCTGGCACTTTGACCCTGTTGGGCAATAAAAGAAGTTCCTAAAAATTCTAAAGAGCTTTTTTGACATTTACCTAAAGATTTTACAAACCTTAAGGCACGAGATCTTAATGAACTATCTGTTTCTGCATTTTGACCTGTGGTAATTGCAGCGGTATTTGAAACTGTCACGACTGTTTCAGGCATATCGACGATATTAGAGATTTGACCAATATCTACATTGCCAGCAGTGCCAGGTTGTGAGCTAATAATAAAAACATTTGAAATTGAAGTGCTACCATTGGGGATAGTTTGTTCTTCAGTGATAATATAATTGATATTGGATGTTGAATTTGAAACTAAAGATCCTGCTGGAATCGTTAAATCACCTGTTGAAGTGTTTCTGGTAATGGTTAAAACTGCTGCACCAGCATAAGATGACCTTTTACGAAAAACTTGACCGGGTGGTAATTCAGCTACTCTGGCGTCTAAATCTGCGCCAATTGCATTTTCTAATGAATATCCATTACGGATATTTAATAAACGAGTTTCAATATTGGCGACTTCTAAGGCCACAGATTGAATAATATGATATAAGGTTGATGAAGATGAAATGTCTGAGAGTGTTGTTCGATTTAATAATTTACCTAACATTTCCCTGAGGATTTCATTTTCATTTCTTGGTATAAATATTGCCATATTTTTTTTCCTTTTTTATAATTATATACTAATTTGAGCACTTAGGTTGATTTGAATTAAATTTATGGGATCAACTGTCAAATTGATTATAACAGTATCTGCTTTTGAATAAATATCTTTAATAACTACACCTTTAATACGTTCATCACTTAACAATTTTTCAGTGATAACTGATTTAACATATTCTAAATTTTTTGCACCTAAAACACCAGCACAACCTGTATTCAAAGCAGTACGTAATTCACCAGCATGCATTAAGAAAGTATTCTTTAAAGCCTGTTCTATATTTAGAGTTGATGATACTAAAGCTACGTCATTGTTATCTATATCTAAACTCAAGGTATTTCGAGGACAGGCAATATCTGTACCAATCCCATCATTTGAAAAAATTAAGTTGATGTCATTGACTGGGATTTTGATAATATCGCCAGTGGAGCATAAACTACCATCACTACGACGATGGCCATCTAAAAAGCCATTAGCTGCCATTAAAATTGAAATATCGTTAGGTGTGCCTAAAACTTTTCTGGCGACTGAATATAAATTCTCACCTTCCTTCAGTCGATAAATATTAAATAATCCTTCGTCATTTTCATTTAAATTACGAAAGTTGATTCTTTCAAATCCATTATTTTGAGTGTCAATTTGACTGGGTTCAAAATCTAAAGGAATTAAGGAGAATAAATTTTCTAAATTATACATCATTGAATTTAATGCTGCTTGTAAAACGCCTAAATTATTTAATTCATCTTCAGATTTATTAGATAGATCAAAATCATTTAACATATCCAATGTTTTGGTTAAATCTTTTTGTTGTTTAACTGTTGCATTTTGTCTTACTCTTAAACCATAAGCATTTGTTGCAAAGGGCTCATCTTCTAAATCTTCTAAGGTTCTTTCTGTAGGCAATCGACCAACTTTGAATGCATTTGATGTATCTTGATTTAATTTATCAACATTCCATCCTTCAAATTTTAAGGTATTGGCTTGACCTGTAATATCACCAAATGAAGAATTTAAACTTTTAGCAATTCGACCATTCTCCTTAAAGATATATGCAAAATTATTGACAGTTCTTTGTATGTCAAAAATAATTGAAATTGCATTATTTGCCACTGCTCCAGTTGTACCGATCAATTCTTCGATTTTTGATAATGAGGTATTGATAGCTCTTAAAGGTTCTTTGATTGGATTGATATAGTCCTGATTCACATTTTCTACTACACTTTGTGCAAAAGCAGCGCCTAAAGCTGCCAAACGAATGTAAGCCGCAGCAGTATCTAATACGTCCTTGAATAAATTACTTCTTTTACCTTGCCCATAAATACCATAACCCATCAATCTGAGTGTGTAGTTATAACCGAATTTATTTCTGGCTGCATCTTTATTGATATTGAATTCAATAGGCTCTACCTTATATGTAATATTTTCACGGACACATCTCAAAGTCATAAAATATTTATTGGATCCTTTAATGACTGATTTATAGCCTGAATGAATAATATTGCCTTGTTGAATATTCGAATGATGTAAGCCCTTACCACTAAAATTTCTAAATAATGAATTTGAGGTTTTGAATAATAAATAATTGTAATTGTTTAAAAATTCATCAAACTCCTCCATCAGGATTTCACCATTTTCAAAGCAATAGCCTCCATCTCTTGCGAAGCCTAAACGTTCTTCAAATCCACTTTGCCCTTGTATTGTAATGATTCTGCTATTGTTTTGTGATACTTCACGAAATGTTGAATTTAAGGTATGACTAATTAAAACATTTTGAGGTGTATCAATTTGCAATAAATTAGGATCAAAAGGAAAGCCAATTACCAAAATTGGTTCATCATACATAGCATTTCTCACCTCTAAATAGTAATTGACGTTTGCAATTCTAAAAATACCGTCCTGTGAAGGTGTGCCTGATAATGCACTTAACAAAGGAGTATTTAACAATGCAGCTCGGGTTAGTGGTAAACTTCTGGTTTTCCCATTACGATATGGATCCTGACCTCGAAATAATTCTGTTTGTTTAAAATTGCTTAAGTCCAAGACATCAGGCAATGTTTTTAAATCTTTCATTTTTTCCTCATTTTGGTAGTTCTATTTTTTGATTAAGTGTATCCTCAGTTTCAGGTTTTAAAACCGTAGTAGGATTGAGATATTCAGGTGTTAAATATGGCGCAATTGTTGTTGTTAAATTAGCTGCTGCAGTTTCCAATGTACTTAATGATGTTGCAACTGCGGCCGCATAAGGCGTTGTAATTGCTGCTAAAAGTCCATAAGTTAAAGGTACCTCGGCAGATGCCGGGACTGCAATAGCAGCTGCCATGGTAGCAGTTGCTGTATTGATAGTTGCCATAGCAGCAGCAATTGAATTTAGTAATGAAGTATGTGCTTGACTAATTTTGGATAAACTTTCAAAATAAGGGGTTGTAACATCAATGTATTGTTGCCCATTAAGTGGATTATCAACTGTTTGTCCAGCTGCAGAAATCCTTAATTTACCACCTAACATCAATTGTAAACGGATATTTTGAGCTGAATTCAAAATAATCCCATTATTTTTTGTTAAGTTGATTGAATTTAAACCATTCTTCCTGAAATCATTATTGATTGAAATCGTTTGATAATCCTTTGAATTATCTTCAGCTGTTTCTGCGATTTGAATCCCTGCTAAAGATGATCTGAAGGTTGTACCTAAAATATATGGAGATGTAGCAGTCCCAGTCATAATAATTACAACTTCTTGATTTTTTTCAATCGAAACATTTGAATAACCATTAGCACCACCAGTGCCAGGACTAATTACCTCGCAACCTGTATAAAAATTGCCATTGCAATCAAGCACATCACATTGAATACGTCCGCTAATAATATTGACATTGACAACTGTCGCCTTTTGAACTTGTCCATTAGCATGTTGTTCCATAAATCCTTTTCTCATGTTAGAATACCCTTCCTGATTGTTGATCTAAAGTGCCTACTGGAATTATTCCATTTTCAACTTGCCAATCAATAACATCAACTTCAGTCAATTGTTCAAATCCTCGACTGGCAGCATCTTGATTTAGTTTAAGAATTGTATCAAATTCAGTCACAGGTCCTGGATAAATTGATCTAAATTCAAACATACCTAAAACTAAATCACCATTTAAGTCAGGCATATTTGGAAATGGACCAGTTGGACCAGCCTTATAAGGCCCGAATTCAATGATTGTTTGTGTATTATGTTTTTGGATAATTGGAACTTGTGTTACATTTGGCACATTCTTCAAATCTAATTCTGTTTCATTTTTCTCAAAACGTTTTTCTTCAATCGATTGTGGCTGAAGAATATCCTTTAAACCTTCTTTGATTTGATTTTTTTGTTGTTTAGCTGTTGGATTCGTGGGTAAATTCATTGTGAAATCATTGATAGTAGGAATATTTGTTTTAATTTGTTGATTTTCTCTACTCATGGTATCATTTTTAATTTTTTTCTTTAATTCAGCAATTGTGTTATCTGATTGTTTTGTTTGTGTAGGCACTGTTTGTGATGGTTTTGATTTTTGTTGATCCAAATATTGATCGATTTTAGCTTCGTTAAATGTTTTGGTGCTTTCTAAATGATTGGACAATCTGACATTGGGGAAATGTGCATAATTCAAACCAAAGCTACCACGATTAAACTGAATGGTGCAAATACAAGTTAAACCTGGACCTTCTATATAATTATAAGAAATGTTTTCAATGTAGCAAAAGAAATCTGAAGTATCATCAAATCCAAATTTTAATGATTTTCTAGCTTCGGCATCTTTGTTAGCTTCTTCA
>Ga0194115_10004704_pt1 | contig 14530 bp, 16 predicted proteins | sample TA2MahsurfametaG_3_FD_148656 | JGI IMG/M metagenome (GOLD analysis project Ga0194115, IMG submission 148656) | Freshwater microbial communities from Lake Tanganyika, Tanzania - TA2015002 Mahale S4 surface | ecosystem: Environmental > Aquatic > Freshwater > Lake | place: Tanzania: Lake...
CAGCTTGCCTCTGCAACCATTTCGCTACCGACAGTGCGCTGTGACGATCTATATCATTCGAATTAGCCCACTAAATTTAGACGACCCTCATCCAGGCCTCCACAATGGGATCGATATCGTTCTCGTAGCATTCTATGGTGTTGAGTACTACTACAAACAAATTAGGAAGATTCATCCCTTTCGGCCATGGCCTTGGCAGTGAACTCCATCTTGGCCTTTCCAGAACCGACGAGGCGTTCTACTTCACGAGCTTGTTCACTTTTTTCCAATCGAGACTTTTCAAGAGCCTGGTCGACTTGAGCATCCGAGACACGGTCATTTACTTCATCATCCTCATCGTCCGTACCAAGATTTCGCTTCAGGAAGGAACGAAGAATATTGTCATCCCGGTCACCAGATTCTTCACCCTCATTCATATCACCCACAAGACGCTCGACTCGAACTTGGAGAATCTTCTTATCATCTGCATTGACGACTTCAAAGCACCATCCCCGGAACATGACAAAGTCACCAGTATTTGGTATCTCGCCGGCACACATACACAAAAACCCGCTAAGAGTGGCAAAATTTCGGAGAGGCTCATCCTCATCAAGGTTGAGGGCCAGAATAGCATTACAGTCATCCAAGTAAGCATCTCCACGAATCAAAAAGGAACCATCTTCTTGGAGTGTAATCGAGTCTTCAGAGAAATCAAACTCCTCGTCCTGCAAGCCACCAGGGTGGATGTTAGACGATGCTTTAAACTGTACTCCATAGGGAAATATCAAGGAACTTACATCATCTTCATCATAGATTTCACCAACAACTTCTTCTACGATGTCCTCAAGGGAAACCAACCCTTCAGTACCACCGTATTCGTCAACGACAACCGCCATATGAACGCGGCGTTTTCGCATTTCTTGCAAGACGGACCAACCGTTTGCAGTCTCGGGAACGAAATAGCAAGATTCAATCAATCCTGCATCCTTGATACTTGTTTCCATTCGCTTCGTCAATTCTAGACCGGTCAAGGGCTTGACGTACTTGTCACCATCCGTCGACTGCATCTTCTTGTTCCCGGCAAAGTCCGCTGCCGAGTATAATTTGGTTACGTTGCTTGCCACATCTCCGAGTTCATCGTCCGATGAAGATGAGCGAATCTTTCGAATGACATCTTCATCTACAAGAACACCCTTGACGAAAAAATCAAGTACTGTCTTTGCCAAAACGATTCCCACTATGTTGTCGATTTCCCCATCATACACTGGAATACGACTGTATCCAGATTCACGGACTACTCCAAGGACGGATGCTACACTCATATCCTTTGGTACAGCGATGATTTCGACACGAGGTTTCATGATTTCCTTGACGCGTTGATTCTGCAAGTCAAGTACACCTTGAATCATTTCCTGTTCCCCGGTATCGATCGTCCCCGAGTCACGTGCTCCCGTCACGATCAGACGAAGTTGGGAATCGGAAATACTGTCCCCAGTATCCTTACCCTTGAGTCCAAGTAGAGTCAAAGTCTTCTTCGCTAACCAGCTCAGTGAAATCCCTAAGGGACTTACGACTGCCGAAATGATATTGATGGGCGGTGTCATGACCCGTGCGACACCCTCAGCGTTGGTGACCCCGATCGATTTGGGAAGTAATTCCACAAAGAATAGTGTCAAACATGTGAGGGCCAAGGCACCATATCGTTCTCCACGTGCACCGAAGGAGGCCGCTACTAAATGTGTAAATACCGTCGTTGCGAAAATCGAACATGCGGTCGAGGCCACCAAAATCGTCGTCAAGACACGAGTAATATCTTGATTCAAGATCTTAAATGTACCCTGTTTTCCCATTTTTTCTTCCTCTTCTGCAAATTCTCGTACCTTCCATGGATAGAGGGTCGTAATGGCAATTTCGGCAGAATGAAGAAGTGCCAACGCAGTAAAGAGGAATAAGAAAAGACCAAGTAAATATACAAGCTGTTTTCTGTGTCGTATATGGCATAAAAAGAAGGAGATGAGAATACAAACGTCTCCTTGTTGATAACCAGACACACGAAAACAAGCTATTTTTCATAGAGTCTCACCTTGGTATTGGAGCTACTGGCCCTTTTGATCCCCCCATTCCACCTCCCATGGCGAATGCCAGTGTCGGTCGGCATACTAATGTTGCGAGGAAGGAGGCCAAAGTCATCACAAGACCTTTACCTGTCATCTGGGGACGTGAAGCTTGTTCTGCTACCTTCTCATTCAGACTCTCCTTTCCATTTTTGACAACGAATTTCTTCAATTTCAACCCCACCGGGAAGGTTCGTTGCGGTGTACTAGTACTAGACGAAGATTCTTCGATCCACTTTTTTGATGTCAACGAAAATCCGGAGCTGACGACCGGAATAAACTGTACTTTTGGACTGATAGTCCTTGATAAGATATTCTTCGTAACACCGAATGCCTCTGAATTCTGTAAAACAATCGTAACAAGGAGAGGAAGGAGAGTCGTCTTGATTCGTATCGTCGCCATGATGTTGAAATCACTGGTACGGTGCAACCTGAAAGCTGAGGTGATGTTTCTACCCGCTTCGAACGAAAATCTTGACAATACAAAGGCTCTCAACGGGTGATCAAAGTAAAGGCGATGAATTTCAGGAACCCCCCCAAGAAGAATCGTTTCCCACTTTATCCTATCTTCAGCAATAGTCTCCTGATAGATCCCTTGAGTAAACAAAAGTGATAACTGGCTTTATGAATTGTCGTTTGGCGACTGACATAGCAGCACATCAAACGAGGCCTATTCTACAGTCGGAGGGGTTGTGCTAGAGAGAACCAATCACTGTCAAGTGCGTTGCTTCGGAAACAATTCTTATGAATGTACCAGGGTGTACATCAAACCTACGAGAACAAAGTACACATACGTACCATGCCAAAATGAAGCATACATTGTGAAGAACTATGTCATACCAAGGTCGAGAAAAAAATGGCCGAACCACGACATTACAGCCAAGATGAAGTCAGCAAGAAATGAAGTATACATAAATAGCCGAAGGGGAACTCACTTTATTCGAAAAGTATGTATGAGTATCGATAAAGTACAGTGATCACAAGAAAAGAGCCAGGTATCAAAGTTGATCTTCGTTAACTTTGCCGACATATCTATGAAGGTAACTTCTCTTACATACCAATAATACATGGTTAGGTATCCCGTCGGATCGGCCTCCAACACTCCCCCCTTCCCGGCAAGCAACTTCATCGATGCCACCAACATCTTCCAACACGTACGTTTGCGGGAGGCAATAACTTCCAAAAAACAACAAATCTCAAGTAGGATAAAAAGTCCAGTAATCTGTTCTTCCAATACATATGTCGTTGACAATAAAGATTTACGTTTATTTTTTCTTAATCTTGGGTCAGACACAGGGTTTTCTGATCCGCCATCTGACGACGAGGATTGACACATCTCCCTCTGTTCTTGAACGAGGAACGACAGGGACCGATTTCCATCGACTTGATACTAAACTCCAATCAAGTACACCACAGAAACCATTGTATGATGTCACGAATTATACATTTCCAGATACGACGACACCGGGGGGGATTGCAGAGGTATTAGAAGTTACATTTATTCATGGGATTATGCAATTACGGAATGGATATGTCGATGTCATCAAATTATTCATCGCGACAGCCATGTCAAGTTATCAATTTGGATTCTCAATTGATGCGATTCAAACTGCATTGAAGGAATGTCCCAATGAGACTGCTAATCGTCCATTATTGCCGGAAGAGGTCGAATTGAGAAAGACATGGTTATGTGTCGTCTACCTAACTTTACTATCCATCGACCACAAGACTGTCAACAGAGATGCGATCATGAGTTCGATCCCTACCAGTATTCAAGAAATGTATGGTATGGTCATAAACAAAATGGTTTCGATACAAACACAGGACACCATGGCGACGATAACCGTCGAAGATGTGATGAAATACACCAATACGGACGATCTAGGACTTATGGAACGTGCTCTTTTCACTCAATCCCTTCGAGTAGCGGCCTTGACTATGGTCGTTGTCCGTGAAGCATTGGAAGCTAGTCCAGATGGACAGTCAGTACCTCCTACTCCACCCATCGAAGGCGCCTTTGAATAGTGTATGCGCGCTTTGTTTCAAAGTTCTTTCCTACGGGATTCCGTAGTCTCCCTGTGGTCGCGCGAACCGACAACAAAGAACAATGATTTCTTTGGAATCAGGCAGCTCACATGATAACTTCTTCACCCTAGTCAACTTGAATCCAAGGGATGATCTTGTGCCTCCCCATACGTTGTTGTGACCGTTTCCAAGGTATTTCGGCACTCTTCTGTTCTACAGGCACAGGAGGATAACTTAGGGCGCTTTCGACTTCAATAGATAAGAATATTGTTGGTTACAGTTATTAATGTTGATTGGTCTAGTAGATGGTAACGGCACTGTCGGAAGTAGTAGTGAAGGAAAAGGCTAGACTAGTCAGTCGGGTATAGATTGATTCTTCTGCTGACACGACGAACCGCGACGAGGTGATTGCAACGTTCGCCATTGAAGCGAACACATAATGGGGACACGCAGACGTTTTGGGGACCTGACATGACGTGGTATACGCCTCGCGGTGTGATGTCAGCTTTCCTTGGCGCTTTGCGACATCATCGGATCTAAAAAACACATCCTCCTCGGAAAAACAATCGAGAACAAAAAGTTTTTCTGAAGAAATTGGAAATCATCGTGTGACGACGACCTTTCGAAAACTGTCTCGAGTAAGGCCATTACAGTAGTACAGTGATCTGCATAGGAAAGGTTGCTCTTTCGATTCCAAATACAGAAAACACAGGCTTACACAGTGCTTTCCTCAGTAGAGTCTTCTTTTGTGATCGCCAAGTGATCCTCGTGGATATCAGTCTATTGACACCGTCTCCTGTCGTTCGGGAAAAAAACATGGATTGTGTGGAATGGGAACTCTCACGGATAATTCGACTTGCGGAACGAGAACTTGGTAATGTAAATTGGAGTCAAATTTGCAGACCACTATGTGAGGACATGACTTCACAAGAAGGTGTCCCATCTACGACGAAATCCTTCTATTCTGAGGTTCGAAGTCGAGTGATACAACGTCACGACCAAAGTGGGGATTCTGCCTTACATTGGTTTCTTGGAACGCATGCACCGACATCAGCGGTCGAGAATGTTCTGGAAATGATGAATAGATCTGAAAATTCCATGGAAGACGACGGTGGCGGGGAGTCATTCCATGAGACACGACCAATTCGTTCTCGGACAGCCAGAGGGGCCACTCCATTGCATGTCGCTGCGTACCGGAATTCATGGTACGTTGAATCTATTGTCAATCTATTGACAGATTCAAAATATAGTAAAGATACGGGGTTAGCATCCATACCAATGTCATGTGGGTCCTACCCCCTCCACGTCCTTTGTGGACATAATGCAACGATTAATGAGAACGTTTTGAAACAACTTCTAAAAGCGGATCCTTCCGTTGTTTGGAAGGAAGATAAGAACGGTGACAATCCATTTTCATTACTATGGAAGAATGTCTTGAGATTCCGATGGGCAACTTCCAAGGAAAAGGGTCTGAAGGATACTCTTGATGGGCTAGATGGCGGACTGTCCTGGATGACCATCATTGGACCAGATAAGTTCCTTTCCTACTGTCTACAAATGATGAGGGCATTCCGAAACGTGACGGACTTATCAAAGTCGAAAGATCAAAATGAATGGTCCATTCATGAACTTTGCAGAATTCCTCGTTGTCCACCCTTGTTGTTACGTCTAGCATTGACGAAGGAATACGCTAGGAAATTTGGAATATCTGGGGATGCGTTTAGTTTGGATGAATATGGGATGCTCCCAATCCATCATGCGGTACAGTTTCTCGCAGCCGATGAACGGTTTGTTCCTCAATACTTGAAGGGGAAACTCAAGTCTGTGGTAGAGATTTTGTTGGATGAGTATCCTGAGAGTGTCATGGTGACGGATATCTTTTATCGTCTTCCCCTCCATTATGCCCTCGAGAGTGGTCGTCTTGAACAACGCATATTATTGAAAATGATTCAACTCTACCCAGATTCCATTCGAGTACAGGATCCAGTCAGTGGTCTCTTCCCCTTTATGCTAGCCTCCAGTAGTAGTCGATTGGAAGTCCCACGAAAGGACTACGATCACAATCATGACGACGATGATTGTGATGGGAAAGGATCGTGCTCATTGAATTCCAGAGAATGGAAGCAACATATCCTTCCCATGAGTTTCTTACTCCTTCAGATGTGTCCAGAAGTTGTCAAGTATCAATATCAGGAATCACCGTCCAGAAGGTCTCTCAATGTATGATCAAGAAAATGGAATTTTTTAAAAAGTCTTTTTGTCATCCCACTGTATGACTGGGGAAAAAAGAAATCAGTGATAAGAATGTTCCATTCCTCTAACGCCTCCAACACAGGAATATTAGTAGGAATCCAAGTTCCTGTATCGTCCTCTACAAAACTATCTAGCCAATAGAGATAGAAATTCTAGCTCGTATTCTGCGACGGTTAGGTATCAGGAACTTGAAGAAACCAGCCTGTCCATAGTTTCATGATTCTACACATGAAAACACTCGTATTTTTGTCAGGTGCAGTCCCGGACGATTGAACATTGTCTACATCGCCTGACTACGGTAATGGCTGATAGACTGATAGGGGAGGAGGCAAGAAGTGATCATTACAGTTACAGTATGAATGAAGACGTTGGAACTGACCAATCACACTCCTTTCAAGATGACGAGTCACGAAACGGAGACGACACGGAAGAAGGAAGTCAGGTGCAAGGATACATAGAAAAAAGAAAACTTCGCCTGACATGCGAGATTCCAGTACGTATGTAGACTAGTACCATGTCCATCACGATTGATGGAATTCTTGAACCTCCTTCCGACCTCAAGTTTTTCGAAAAGCTGTTTCGTTCAAATCAAATAGAAAAAATTCGAACGTTCGCACACACACAAACACCAACCCGAACTTCCATTGTTTCTTTGTCGTGACAAGAGTGACATAAAAATCGAAACACCAGCAAAAACCATGAGACGAAGGAGTAAACGAAAATCGACCGTAATGGAAAGCCTTACCAAAGGTCATGGTGGGTTACGTCGATCGAAACGTAAACTTGCCTTGAAGGAAGATGAAAACCGGATCTATGGTGATGACTATGGTATTCTACCGTCCGACTGATCGAAAGTCGCCGCAAGCGCAATCCCGGGGCGGTACGTATCTCGTAGTCGTTCATTGTGATGCAATCTTTCCCTTAGTACCTATTGTAGTCTAATAATGAGAGATCCGGGGGCGGTACGGGTTTTCTCTCACACTCGTAGGGTACCCCTAGGATTCGTTTGCGGCTATCCGGTGGGGAATGGAGGTGAACTGTATGGCGGAAGTATGTTTAGTAAGTCGGCATCGACGGATACACAATCTCGGGCTATTCATGAGATTAATGAAAAGTGGGGTGAGGGACAATGGTGTGGTCGGGAGACGATTGGTGTAGCAGTTTGTAAGAAGAAATATGCACCCTTTTCCTTTCGTGTCGTCGATGAGCCGTCGGGGAAGGTTGTAACTGTAGAACGGATGTTTGGTTGTCGATGCCATTCTGATATCCGTAGAGAGAAGATTGAACTACATGGTGAACGTGGTGGATGGGTCCCCTTTGGGCAATGGAGTATGCGGAAGGCTGTCGAATTGGCACGAAGAGAAACCGAACGGATCAATGGTCATCATACTGTCGCCGCCGGGTCTGATGAGGCATCATCATCGAATTCGGAAGAAATTTCGACTAGTGATGAGGAAATTCGACAAATTTGTCATAATGGTAAATGTACATGGAAACGAAAGGAGAAATATGACAATGTCCATAAGGAACTGACAGGTAACAGTTCCTCTGATGAAGATTAATCCCATGAATTGGGGGGGGGGGAATCAATCGTGAAAAAAAGGTTCCCTCAGGGAGGAATTTGTATGGACATATCTTGAGGAGCATCTCTTCTTACGACTCAAGTCCTATCATGCCGACTTGCAGGAATCCAAAGATACCCCTTTGGCTTCCTTCAAGGAAATCAAATTCCGATCGTTCCGTAATGACCTGGTTTGGTGTAGCGCAACTATGGTTGTGTACATCCACCGGCGAAACAGGAAAACGAGGAATATCGATTCATTGGTATGATATGATAGGTTGTTTTGGGATGTTTTGGTCCTTTTTTCTATTTCAAGGACTTTTTTGCCATCGACGGTCTGAGAATCTCTTTGTGCGAATATCTCAGATAGTCGTCGGGTCGATTGGGGAATGTGTACATCCTCAAGTTGTATTCCGGTTGGATGGATGTCTATCTTCCCAAACTGATGTGAAGGGGGCCGAGACCTAGGCTGTTTTTTGCGTTTGTCTTTCGAACAGCCCTGACTCTACAGATGTCAGAACAAATAATGAATCAACCAGTGGTGTGCAATCGAAATATGGGGGTTTCAACGCTGTAAGAGTTGATCGTGAATAGGCTGGTCTGCTCTGTTTCCCTTAACAGTTAGTCTAGCTTATCCGAATAACTACCGTAGCGAAAGTCGATAGCTCACGAATAATGGCGTGACTGTGACGGCATTATACGATACATATGTACCCATACGTTTGGTGATGGGTTGTACATATGACATTGATCGTTCTCATAGGGACATGTAATACGTAAGCGTTGCGGTCGTGGTGGATCAAGAAGGGGCCCAGGTCTATATGACATATGCTTAAGTAACCAAAGGCATATGGTATCCCGGGAACACTCGTCTTGTCAGTTTTGGATGCACGATTTATTTATGGTCGTCGTCCTCATCAAAAGGCTCGATGCCAATTTCGTCGGGGTCACAGTTTCTCGGCGCTACCTTCGACGTACGAAACCGCTTTCGGTTGTTTTGCACGGATTCCATAATTCCATACGAAACGACAACCACTACAGTATACGACAATGCTTTCTAGGATAGTCCTTGTTTTCGCTTGGATAGTACCATTTTCAACGGCACAGGTAAGTCTTGGACTACGGAGGTGTCTTCGATATAGGTCTGATTGAAAGAAAAATCGAATTCGAGACAACGATAACCTTCTCATCCCAACTACACAGCCTTCTGCCAGTGTCCGTCCATCAGAAGGTCTTGCGAAGCAGATTCAAGAAATTCTATGGGTCGCTGGGAGTCAATTAAATGCATCCGTCTTTGTCTATGAGGCAGATGAAAATGTTTATGAACCATCCGATGTATATACACTTCCTGATTTTTCCAAAGGCTTACAATCGATGTATGAAGAGGGAGTCGATGGGAAATACTTTTATATCGGTGATGAGTCGACAAATGGATATAAGTACGGGGTTGTAAATATCGCTGCCTTTTTGGCTCAGGTGATGAAGGAATCTCTCAATTCGAATTCATGTGATGAAAATAACTGGCAGGCAGTAAGTATACGGGGGAGTTTTTTGTGGTTTGTCCTTATTATATGTGGAAGCTTTGCTAAAACATGGTGCTATTACAGGTGAATGGATTCTATCCGATTAGTAATTCTTGTGGTCAACTTGGACAAAACTATCAGGATTATACATGTCCTGCGGGACAAGAATCGATGGCATGTCCAGTCGATACTTCTATGATAATCGTCGCATCGACGAATCCTGGTTGGTATGGTGCACCACCACCCTTACGGTGTGGACCGACATTTTTTTTTCCCACGACAGGATATTGGGATTATACCTATGTCTGTAATCAACCCAATGCGACTCCACCGGAATCATGTACTGCCTATGAGGGTCATCGTGCCGGGAAGGAATATCGGGACACAGCCTTTGCAAATCAATATGGTCGGACCGATATTGAAGGTTGTTGTTGGTGGGGACGTGGTGCCATCCAAACGACTGGACCATGTAATATGGGTCGATTAAATTACTATATTGGGAAGGGTGGAGCCGACAATGGGATGACGACTGCCTACCCCTCTGTCGATATATGTAGTGATCCAGGTCAGATCTGTTCCAGTGTTGAATTCCCTGAATTGAAATGGGTTGCTGGACTATTTTATTGGATTGATCAACTTCAGGCCTACAATTCAGGATGGGATTATCTAACTGCATTACATGACTTTGTTGATGGGGGGATGGTCGATCCGTCCTTTATTGAGTCAGTGTCAGGGATTGTAAATCGTGGATGTCATAATCCACCCTGTCAGGGTTCCGAAGTGGATGGTGCGGAAGATCGAGCAACGAATTTTAATACAGTCCTTACGTTACTAATGGACATCGAACCGACGTCTCGACCACCCGTTGCACCAATCCCCACCGCAGAACCTGCCTCCGAACCGACGAGTGAAACCCGTCCCCCCGCTGAGATTACCGTCCAGACGGGGACACCCAGTTTTGCCCCCACTGGAGAAACAGATGCTCCAACGGAAATGGTAGAGGTAAGTGATTTTCTTTTGGACATGGGGAAAGGACTACACAGTTGTGCTTGTCTCATGGTAGCTAACTGGCCACTCATGATGTTTTGACGTATCCTCTTCTGGCACGATTGATCGGGGGGAACGGGGTAGATGTGTTGTTCACCCAGTGAGAACTCTACGAAGCCAGTAATGGGATGTAAAGGTTACTACTTCTGTTTCAATGGGACATTACTCAATGAAAAACCTGATAAGTGTCGTGGTGATCTTCTATGGAATTATGCGATACAGGAATGTGACGATCCGGACAACTTTGAATGTATTGACTCGTTGTGTGAAAATGGTGTGGTGGTAGATGTTGGCCTACCGGAAATTAAGATTTCTGCAGCGACTACTACTACTACTACCCGTCAATTCTGGACGACGGGTAGCCTTACGTCGATATTATTACTATGTGGGACGGCTGTCATAATGATGATGATGATGTAACGCCGTTGAGAGTTCGTTGAATGAGATGATCGTTATCACGTGTGGGTATCAGGATTTTGGTGACCCCCCCGTGACGACTATTGTGTCGACAATCTCTCGCTTCGCTATGAATGTACGTTTTGAGAAGTGGAACTCTAAATTGTCTAGATGATGCACTACGATTCAATGACCTCGAGAAATGGTCACTAGCCTCTAGAAAATACAAGACCTAGTTATGGTGGAATGGTTGCCTCGTTTGCTTGATCGTTTCACCATCTAGATCGGTCATCTTTTTCGACCAGATAGTCATGTAGTCTCACGTTCGGTACACACCCAAGAATATCCTACCACCTATATTGCAATGGATAATTGCTGCAGTCGCACTATGATTGGACGGGCAATGCCAAGTCGGCAGTGCCTAGCAAAGGAGCCCCTTCCTGTTCGCATAGTCCCGAGTCCCGACTTGATAGGAGGGTACATACAATGTGGCAGTCACGGGTCCACCCGTGGGGTATTTCGCGACGGCGCTATGTTTCTTGTGTGATTGGCGTTCCCATAAAGCGGTTGAGACGGGTAATCGTGGTGTGATCTAAATTTTTTCACTCTATCGAATACTGTGGTGGTTGACAAGTCACGGTTTCTCTCGTCGCAACGGTTTTTTTTCGGCGGACTTCGTTTCTCTTTCACGGACGCACTAAATGTATCTTGGGGGCTTAGATCGGAAATCGGTCCCGGATCCTATCATGGAAGATCAAATATCTCCGATGTTTGGATTCGTGGCAAAAAACTTATCAAAGTATCCCCCTGTGTCCGGTGCAGGAGATGCGGGAACACGGCCGTGCCAAAATTTGATATAAGCCCCATAGTCTGGTCGTGGCGTCACGGATGCACAGGGCCGGAAAGGAGAGTCAATGTATTTGGGAAGATTGAACCCACTGACGGGGTTCTGCAAGCTTGCAATTCAACCGCCGAGATTACTCATTTCATCGTACTTTCTTGGTAACCGGTCGCAATCCAAAGCACTCCATCCAAAAACTCATTCTTCTCATCGGGTTTCATAATCGCCGTCACCACCACCATCATCATGTCTCCTTCTCTTCTAGCTCAAGGCTGTGTCCGGGCCCTCTCCTCCCCGCGTGTGAAGAAATCTTCCATCACCGCTATTCGAAGGGCATCACTATCGTCCTCTTCCACTGGCAATACCGTTTTGGCCGGTGGGTTCGCAGCTCAGCAGGAATACCATTTTCGCGATGCATCCTCATCGACGGAGGCTCACCTCATGCCGTGGTTGGCAGCGGCAGCCTGTGGAGTAGGGGCTATTGTCGGCACGTGCAATATCACAACACAGAACGAATCACAACCAGCTCAGGCGCATATCACCAAGGCTGATTCCGCGGCACGACGCCTCCGACTCATGGCGGGTCCAGCTGCGTTGACTCACCGAGCCCTACAAGAACTGAATGAACAACCCGAAGCCATTGCTCGTACCTTGAACTTTGGCGAATGTATGACCTTTGAGAAGGTTCTTGTCAGTGATCTTGATCAGAATCAAGACAAGGTTACGAAGATCAACCATCTGACTCTAAGTGCCCAGGGTACATCTCTTCACGCCGCTCGTTACGGTGAACGACTGATGAAACACCTCGGTGCCTTTACCAGTGTCGAGTCTGTGGATTCGGCAGAAATGCAGACACCCGACAACTTCCGTTGTTTGGATGTAGATGACAGAACCGGTTTGATTGTCCTTTCGGACTGTGGGTCACGTGCAGCTGCTAAGAACAGGACGAGAGTCCCCGATGACGTCGTCGCATCATTGATGGAAAAGGGTGTTACCGTCATGAACGTCGTTAACACCTTGACAAGCTTGCTTGCAAGTGCGGACAAGGCCGATGTCTTCGGAAGCGGTTCTAATGTTGAGACCATGAGCAGCACGAAGGTATTTACCACTCAAGTCACGGTCCTGGCCTTGATTTCTCTATGGTTCAAGGAAAGCCGTGATCGAGAGGCTGGAAGCCCTAGTCCCGAGGCCTTGGAATTAAAGGAGGCCTTGATGCGACTTCCGATCGTATTCGGAATGACTCTCCGTAAACGCGAGCAGTGCCGGGAGATTGCCAAGCGCCTGTTAGATGAGGATCAATGTCTCGTCTTGGGAACAGGTAGGTTGCATTACGGTGTCCCGTTCTACGCACGATTCGTCTTGTTTATTCATCTTCGTGTGTTGTCTAATCTCCCTATCCCTTTCAACTCAAAAACAGGTTTCGCCGAGCCCGTTGCTCATGAAGGAGCCTGCATTATGTCGGAAATCAGCAATATAAATTCCTCTTCCTCCCTGACCAGTACTATCAAGGCTGGAACGCCGATCATTGCCTTTCTCCTCAAAGACGACGATCCTTCGCATTTGAGAAGGACTGTCATGGAGGCTAAGGCTAAGGGTGCCGATGTCTTTGTCATTACGGACGATGAGAGTTTAGCGGAAGGTCTGGACAACAGTCCCATCGTGCTTCCTGCCAACGGACCGATGACGGCATTGGGAGGAATCCTGCCAGTGTCACTTCTTGCATATGAGCTTGCGATGCTTCGGTAAGTTGTTGTATTTTGTGTTCTCGAATCGAGGAATGCTGATCGTTTCCTTTGGTGATCTAACTAAGTTATGATTTCTCCCTTTAGTGGCATCAACCCAGATCACCGTTGAGGCATCTTGGACACTATACCGCATCCACGTTTCAATACATCTCAGTCGCTGACGTTCGCATCAATCTCTACCCAACACATCAGAACTGAAATACACAATTTCTTGCCACTAAGGCTTCCTAGTGTAATGGCAGTAGCTTCATGATTTCCTTTCACCTGCGCCGCTTTATCTCGGAACTCTCGTAATCGTGTCATAGACAGCGTGGTCGTTTCATGGGGAGTGACATAGATGCGCAAAAGTCATCGTCTCGTTAAGGCTGTCTTCCAGTGTTCATCCTCCGGACCGACAAGTGCCATCTACTGCCACGGAGCCCATCGAAATGACTATTCAGAAGTTCCAGCATTCACAGTCAATTCACATTTTTGTCTGAAAGAACTGTGGGCAAACCAATGCTCAAGCACTACAGAGGTATGGAGATCAGCTGTCACAATACGGATAAGGTGGATTAGTGCAATCATCCACGGAAAAGGCAAGACCTACTTATCCCGAGTCCGCCGGACGACGACGCAAGAAGAACGAAGCATTCCAAATTCCAGCTCAGGTTTCTTCAAACGACGGAGAATTCGCGCATCCATGCGGGACGTTGTCGCATAGGAGAGCGGACCCCTCGCCTACACCATGGTTGCAGCGATTGTCTGCACAGACGATCCCTGATCTCCCTCAAAAATCTCATGTCAAAATCTATGCGGCTATGATGCACACTAATATACTCACAAATCTAAGGTACAGGTGCTTCGGTAGGGACTGCCCAGTCAGCCCCCGTTGTATCCAGGACTATAGTCGGGGCTGGCGTAGGCGTGTCGTCCTTGAAGTACTTGTCAAAGAGAAAGTCGTCGTACATGTAATGGTGGACAGCAAACGCGGTCCCTATCATCAACAGTAGCAACACAAGCGCAATGTAACAGACGATGCGCCTTCGCTGCATCACAACCTTCCT
>Ga0194115_10004705_pt1 | contig 14529 bp, 14 predicted proteins | sample TA2MahsurfametaG_3_FD_148656 | JGI IMG/M metagenome (GOLD analysis project Ga0194115, IMG submission 148656) | Freshwater microbial communities from Lake Tanganyika, Tanzania - TA2015002 Mahale S4 surface | ecosystem: Environmental > Aquatic > Freshwater > Lake | place: Tanzania: Lake...
AAGAAAGATCTTGTAAATTCCATAACCCTTGTAATCGGACTCAGCCTCATCCAACCGCACTACAGAGCATCTCAATTTAGTTTTGCTCAAATGATATTTCTTACTAAATTCTCGTTAAAATCAGACCAATTCCAAAAAAACAAACAAGCTTCAGATATTTAAAATATCTAACTTCAATAGGCTTTAATAACAAAAAATAATTTGAAAAAATTAAAGAAATTTAGATGGGCTTCTAAGGTTGATTTGCGAGACGCTAATTCTGGCACAAAAGTTCTATAAAGTAATTTTCAGAGCTTCAATTAAATTTTGAATCATTTCATCGGTATGAAGAGGTGTTATTGTGATACGAAGACGCTCATCTCCTTTAGCAACAGTTGGATAGTTTATATGCTGAACATAAATATCAAATTCATTTAAAAGCCTTTCTGAAATTTTCTTAGCCTTTGCTGCATCACCAATTCTGACCGAAACAATATGCGAGTTATTTGGAACAATATCAGCATTTATTTTTTTTAATTCTTCTTTCAACTTTTTTACATTTTGGCGCATTTTTTGGCGTTCAATTTGACTATTTTGCAAATGACGCACATTTGACAAGGTTGCAGCAGCAATAACAGGAGGCAAAGCAGTTGAGAATATAAAGCCAGAAGCATTACCTCTAATTGCATCAATAATTTCCGCTTTCGCAACAATATATCCACCAATTGTTCCGAAAGACTTAGCAAAAGTTGCTTGAATAATATCAATTTTATCAGCAAAACCCAATTCTTGTGTTAAACCACCTCCTCTATTTCCATAGATTCCAACACCATGTACTTCGTCAATGTAGGTAAGAGCGTTATATTTTTTTGCCAAATCAACAATCTCAGCTATTTTTCCAAAATCACCATCCATTGAATATACTGACTCAAATATGATAATTTTAGGTTGTTCTTTTGGATATTTACTTAAAAGATCTTCTAAATTTTCTACATCATTATGAGCAAAGACATGCTTTTCTAATTTGCTATTTCTAATGCCAGTAATGATTGAGGCATGATTTTTGGAATCGGAAAAAACAACTAAATTAGGAATTATTTTTGCCAAAGTTTGAATCGTAGCATCATTAGCCGTATAACCAGAAACAAAAGTCAATGCCGCTTCTTTATCATGAAGTTTTGCCAATTCTTGCTCTAATTTAACAACTTCATGGTTATTGCCTGAAATATTTCTTGTGCCACCTGCCCCAACGCCATATTCATTTAGAGCTTTTACAGCGCTTTCAATCGCATATTTACTTTGTCCCATTCCCAAATAATCGTTTGAACACCACACAACAATTTCTTTGCCATTTCTATTGTTAATGGCACTAGGAAACTTACCACATAAACGAGAAATATCCAGGAAGTCACGATAACGATTTTCGCTTTTTAGTTTTTCAATTGATTGCTGAAAATAATGTAACATGTACAAAAAATATTTTAAGACAAATATGCCAAATATAATATTGCTGACAAAACTAAGTTTGCTTAGCAATCTATAAGGCAAAAATCAAAATTGTATTTGTTATATGTGCTTAATTATCTGTATTTACGCGCATATAGCAACTATTTTTTTTAGATATTATTTTTTTTGGAATTGTCAGAATAACGCCAACAAGAATAACCAAAGACCCTAAAACTACCCAAAAATCAATAATTTCTCCAAAAGCGAAATAAGAAATAATGGCGGTAAAAATTAATCTAGTAAAATCAAATGGCTGAACATAAGAAAGATCAGCTTTAGAGTAAGCATTTGAAATAAAAATATGCAAAATATTTGAAACCAATCCTAAAGCTGCAAACCAAATTAAATCATTCAAGCTTATTGGTTTAACATAAGGTAAAGCAAATGGAATTGAACAAATCAGCATTATCAGAGACATGTACGCCACAATAGTTTGCGGCTTCTCAGTTTTAGTCATAACTTTAATCACTATATTTGAGGCAACCCATAAAATTATTGAAGCAAAAGAATAAAAATAAGCATTATTAAATTCTTTAAAACCCGGACGCAAAATAATCAAAATGCCAATAAAACCAATCAAACAAGCTGCCCAACTTTTTGCATGAACTTTTTCTTTTAAAACTTTCATTGCAACTAAAGTTGTTAAAATTGGAATTACAAAACTAATAGAAACAGCTTCTGAAAGTGGCAATACTGCTACAACGTGAAACCATATCATCATTGAAACCAAACCATTAACACCTCGAAATATATGAAGTTTTAATTTTGTGGTTCTAAAAATAGCTTTATGATCTCTAAAAATCTGCGGCAAAAAGAAAAACAATCCAAAAAAATTTCTTACCATCACAATAAAAAATATATGGAAATCTGCTGATAAATGACGAACTAAGGCGATCAATATTGAAGCGAATAAACAAGATAGAATAGCAAAAAAATTCCTTGAGCGTTACTAGATAAATTATTGTAAAAGTTCATCTAAAACTCTCGTAAAATTCAACTGCACTTTGATTTGAAGTAATTTTATTAAAATTTATAGATTCAATAAAAACACCCTCCAAAGAACGAGCTCTTGACAATGCAACATAAATTTGACCAGGGCTGAAAGCTTCTGATAAATCACAAGATATTTTATCCAATGTTAGTCCTTGCGATTTGTGAATTGTCATAGCCCAAGCTAAAATCAAAGGAATTTGAGTAACTCCAGCTTCAATCATAACCAACTTTTTCTCCGCATCATATTTCTCAACAACCCAATCTTGAGGTGAAATTGTCAAAATTTTACCATTAAAAAACTCAACAATCGGATAGAGTTTTTTTGGCGAAAAATCTCTTACAATACCAAGCGAACCATTAATTATTCCTTCTTTTTGGTAAGTGTTTTTTGTCATCATAACTTGTGCTCCAACTTTCACTTTCAAAAGTTGCGATACAATTGAGTTTTTTTTCAAAAATTCAATTTTGCTTTCATTACCATAATATTTAGCTTCGTAACTAACTTCTTTAGAAGCAATTTTTTGCAACTCCAATTGATTAATTTTTTCTACTTTAAAATTATGTGTTGTAAGAATTGTTGGTTTAATTATTGAACTTGAATCAACAGCTCCTAACCTTGATTTTAGAATATCTACATCATCTTCATCTAAAGTTCCAACGCGCAAATTATTAAGAACTTTCACAAATTTTTTATCACTTTGGCGAAATATCTGATCTAAAACGAAAGTATTTAAATTCAAATCTTGCCAAACTTTACTATTAAAACAAAATCTTGGGTTATTTGAATCTTGCACTGGAGGAAGTTGTAAAAAATCTCCAAAAAATACTATCTGAATTCCACCCATCACACTATCACTTTGGCGCACAGCTCGCAGAACTTCATCAAGAATTTCCAAAACTTGCGGAGAAATCATAGAAATTTCATCAATAGCCAAAGCTTTGGCCATTTTTATACGCCTTCTTATTTTAGAAAACTTAGCACTAAATAAATTTTCAATAATTTTCTCAACTGGCAGATTCGCCAAACCAATTCCCGCCCAAGAATAAATAGTAGATCCAGAAATATTAACAGCCGCAATTCCTGTACTAGCAGTTACTTCAAGACCTAAATGACCATAATTTAATTTGAGAAAATTTAGAAGATAAGACTTTCCACTTCCAGCACCGCCAGTAACAAAAATATTCTCACCATTTTCAAATGCATCTATTACTTGTTTTTGTTGTTTAGAAAGATGAGATAAATCTGGCGCCATAGATTTTGAGATAAATAGAGGAAAGGGTCAGACCATTACTGGATCTGACCCTTGGAAATAAACAACAGATATTTTAAATCTATTTTTGTCTTAATGCAGCAACTTTAGCTTCAAAAGATGATAAATCAATTGCACCAGGGATTAACTCTTCTCCAACTATGAATCCAGGAGTTCCGTTAATACCAATTGCTAAACCTAATTCAGCATTTTCTTGCAAAATTTTTGTGATTTTTTCTTTTTCAGAAGTTAACGCCGACTCAACTTTTTTAGCATCAATTCCAACTTTAGCAGCAACTTTAATCGCTTCTTCTTTGCTTCTAGAATTTGTTTTCATCAAAGCATCATGGAATTTTTTATAAGAATCTTTAGCTACCAAAGAAACTGCAACTGAAACTTGTGCAATATCCATTGAAGCTTGACCTAAAATTGGGTAATCCTTATAAATTATTCTAATTTTAGTATCTTTTTTCAGCAAGTTTTCCACAGTTGTTTGTGCTTTCTTACAATATCCACAAGAATAATCAAAGAACTCAACAATTGTTACATCATATCCTTCAGGAGCAAAAACTGGAGAGTTTGGATTGTCGAATAATTCAGCTTTTTTATCGCCAATATTTTTTTGAGCATTTTTAGCTTGATCTTCCATAGCCTTTTTTTGCATGTTAGCAACTGAAGCAAGAATTGCTTGTGGATTTGCTTCAATCCATTTTTCTAAAACTTTTTCAACATCTGCAACAGTATCAACGTCCATATCCGGATCTAAACCACTTGGTTTTATTTCCATAGCTTCTTCTTTTGATGCATCTTTGCTATCTTTAGAATCTTCTGTTTTTTTACCAAAGAAAGAATAAATTCCACCTACAATTAGAAAAACTACAGCAACAACAATAATTGGTTTTACCAAAGAAGGCTTATCACCAAAACCACTTTTATTTAAAAATGACATATTTGATTGAATTAAAATTTACGATGAAGGAAAGTTGAGACAGGGAAAAAATCCACATCAGATATAGAAAATTACAAAGAATTTTAGTAAATGCAAGAAGACAAAATTTATCCTAATTTTTTAATTGAAAATTCATTTCCAAATCATGCTGTAGCAGGAATTGATGAAGCTGGCAGAGGTCCTCTTTCTGGACCAGTAGTTGCAGCTTGTGTAATTTTGGATCAAACTAACTACCCTAAAGAAATTAATGATTCCAAAAAATTATCTAAAACTACCAGAAAGAAGATTTATCATTTTCTAAAAGAAGAAGCTAAATTTGGAGTTGGAATTGTTGATGAAAATAAAATAGATGAAATAAATATTTTACAAGCAACAAAACTGGCAATGTTTTTAGCCTACGAAGACATTTGTAAAAAATATCAAATAAAACCAGAAACTCTATTAGTTGATGGAAATTTCAAACCTTTTAACGATAATAAAATTGAAATAATTTCTATAGTAAAAGGTGATCAAAAGAGTCTTTCTATTGCAGCTGCCTCAATAATTGCCAAAGAAACACGAGATGAAATAATGCTAAAACTTAGCCAAGAGTTTCCTCAATATGGTTGGGATAAGAATTCTGGATATCCAACAAAATCTCATATTTTAGCTATAGAAAAATTTGGAATTTGCAAATATCATCGCAAAACTTTTGAACCAATAAAAACTATAATCAATAAATAAAGCGTAAAAGTTGTGAAAATAATTTTTGAAAACAGTTTTAACGCCGCCAAAATTGCCAGCGAATTTCTAAAAGAAGGAAAATTAATTTCTTTTGCTACTGATACAGTTTATGGAGTTGCTTGTGATGCTGAAAATGAAGAAGCGGTAAAGAAATTATATGATTTAAAAAATCGCAATTCTGATAAACCAATAGCAATTTTTTTAAAAGATTTAACACAAATAGAAACAATTTTTGATTTTGATGAAATTTCAAAAAGAATAGCGGCTAATTTTTTACCTGGAGGTCTTACAATTGTTGCTCCAATAAACAAATCAAAAAATCTAAAAATATCAAAACAACTATACAATATTGAAAATAACTATTTGGGTTTTCGTATCGTTGGCACTAAATTTATTCAAGAATTAATGTCTAGTTTTGGAGGTATTTTAGCTGTAAGTAGTGCCAATATATCAGGTTTTGAGGCTGCAAAAAATGCTAAAGATGTTGAAAAATATTTTCAAAATTCAAAACTCGACTTATTAGTATCTGGTGAAAATCTTGAAGGAAATGTCGTTTCAACTGTTATTAAGATTTCTAACAAAAAAGTCGAAATTTTAAGACAAGGAGCAATTCCAGAATCAGAAATTAAAAGATTTATTTAAATGCTAAATAAAATAATAGCTAATCCAATTGTTAAAATTGCAGGAGTAATTACCATACTATACTTTGGTCTTTTGCATGATAAAACCAATCCTGAAAGCTTGGGCAATAGACTTTCTTCGGAACGTGTTAAGAAAAATATCACTGAAATTGAAGAAAAAGGAAAATTTATAGCAACCAACGTTGCTTTAGCCAAAAAATACGCAAAACAAGAGCAAACAAACCTTAATAGCTCTAAAATTGCCGTTAAAGAAATAAAAATAAATAACGAAGGCAAAGAACTTAAATGCGGTCAAAAAGCTATAATAGAATATGAAATTTTCACAATTGATAATAAGGCAATATACTCAGCTGAAAATGAAGAAATAATTGTTGGAAGTCAAAAATTAGAATTTATAGAAAAAAATATCATAGGAATGAAAGAGGGATCTATTAGATCAATGCTAGTACCTCAAGATTTTTATACAAATGATGTAAAGCTAGCAAGACTCCTAAGTGAAAATAGAAACGGTTTAGACTATAAAATTAAATTAAAGAAAATCTCAGATAATCCAAATAGTTTGAATATATCCTGCGAATAACTCAATTATATTAAATATGAAAAAATATTACGAAAATATATCAAACTTTTTATGTGATTATGCACCCTTGCTAGTATTTTTTATTTCCTACAAAACCAATAACACAGAAAATCCATTACTAACTGCAACAATTCACTTAATTATAACAACCTCAATTGCTCTAGTAATTTCATATATTTTAACTAAAAAAATTGCTAAAACAGCTCTTTTTTCTGGTTTATTATTGGCAATTTTTGGATCACTTACAGTAATTTTAAAAGATGAGACTTTTATAAAGATGAAACCAACTATTATTAACTTTATTTTTTCAATAATTCTATTTTACGGCTATTTTTCTTCTAAGCCTTTTCTATCTTATATATTGGGTTCACAAATAAAAATTTCCAACAAAGCTTGGATAACTCTTTCTTGGCGATGGGCATGGTTTTTTCTTTTCTTAGCTTTTTTAAATGAGATAATTTGGAGATCGTTTTCAACTGATTTTTGGGTACAATTCAAAGTATTTGGAATGATGCCAATTTCTCTTATTTTTACAGCCTCTCAAATTCCTTTTATGATGAGAGAAATGAATAAAAAATTATAACTAAAAAATTTTTAAGAAAAAATAATATCTCGAAGAAATTTTCAGTATAAATAAAATAAGATTTGATAAAAGATAATTAATCATCAACCGCAATATCAGATCTTGATTGGAAATTTGACCAATAATCATGCCCGATTTTAGGTATTGTGTTTTGCTTCTATATCGCAATTAATAATCTATAATTGTAACAATATCAGTATTAGCAATATTTTCCGCCATCTCAACTGCTGCATAGGCTTTATCAACTTTTTTCACTACGCCAATTAAAATTCCCGAAGGCAAAGTATCTCCATCACCAGACGTGAATACCCGGTCACCAACTTGAATACCATGATTTTTTTGCAAATATAGAATTTCCATCAAGTCACCATTTTGTCCAGCTAAAATACCGCGCACTCTACTTTTAGAAGTGATAACGGGAATTCTTGAAGTTGCGTCAGTTGCCAAAATTAGACGCGCTTTATCTTCCCAAATTTCAGCAACTCTACCTATAGCAGCATTATTACCAGAAACTAAGGAACCAACTTTTAGATCACGATTCTGGCCAGCATCTATATATAATTTCTGACTAAAAGTTTTATGAGTTCTACCAACAATTCTTGCAACTTTATAATTAGCACTTTTTGTAGTAATAAATTGCAAAGTACGCTTTAATTCTTGATTCTCACGGCTTACATTAATCGCAGTAACATACATTGAACGTAACTTTTCATTCTCTTCTTTTAGAATTTCATTTTCTTTTTTAGCTTCAATTAGACCGCCAAAATTTGTCAAAAGATTCACTGTAGCATTAAAAGGAAAAGCAGCGGTTTTGGCAATTGGTAAAGAAACCCCAACAAAGGAAGAAGATACAGCTTTTGAAAAGTCACCATTAAATCTAGAGAGAAGAAGAAATACTATAGATAAGAAACAAAAAAAAGCGAATTCAACTTTTTTAAAGACCAAGTCAAAACTGTATTTAAAACTGTAATTTGAGCGGCTTTGAACAAAATTCAGATATTGTTTCATATTTTCGCTTTTAGCAAATTTTCAAATATTTTGATAAACTTTAGTTTGGTGGATCACATTAAAATTCGCTTTTGCAAAAAAGCTTTGGGCAAATTGTTTCTTTGGCGGCACAGTATGTAAAAATACATGAAAGAACCAAAAAACAACCTAACGACAAGCTTTGAAGCAAAAGTAGAATTAATTTAGAATTCGCTTTCGCAAGGAATTTTTAGTCTTGTCTGAATAAAGTGGCACGGAACATCTTGATATTTTCAAGAACTTTTCCGCAACCATTAACTACGCAAAGAAGAGGATCTTCAGCAACAAAAACTGGTAAACCAGTAGCTTGTCTAACAACGTGATCAAGATTTTTTAGCAATGCACCACCACCACTCAAGACAATTCCTTTTTCAACAATATCAGAGGAAAGTTCCGGAGGAGTACATTCAAGAGCAACTTTTACTGCGTCAACTATTTGTTCTACAGGCTCCATTAAACTTTCTGCAATTTGTCTTTCAGTTAAGATCATTTCTTTTGGAATACCACTTGAAAGATCACGACCTTTAACTTCAATTGTAGCACCGTCTCCTTCAGCTGGTGCACAAGCAGCGCCAATTGTTTTCTTAATTCTTTCTGCAGTTGATTCACCAATTAATAGGTTGTGATATCTTCTGATATAAGATATAATTGCATCATCCATTTTGTCACCACCAACACGTACTGATCTTGAGTATACAATTCCACCCAAAGAAAGAATACCAACCTCAGTTGTACCACCACCAATATCAACAATCATTGATCCAGTTGGCTCAGTAACAGGAAGATTTGCACCAATTGCAGCAGCCATTGGTTCTTCAATCAAATAAACTTCATTAGCACCAGCTCCTTCAGCAGCATCTTGAATTGCTCTTCTTTCAACAGGAGTTGAACCTGATGGAACACAAATAATTACCAAAGGTCCTAACCAACTTTTAGTTTGATTAACTTCACGAATGAAGTGTTTAATCATTTCGGCAGCAACTTTAAAATCAGCAATTACACCATCTTTCAAAGGACGTAACGCGTCAATTTTAGCAGGAGTTCTTCCAAGCATCATTTTTGCAGTTGCTCCAAAGGCGCATGGAACTGGCCTACCATTTTCATTGATTAAAGCGACAACTGAAGGCTCGTTCAAAACAACACCTTGATTACGAACATAAACCAACGTATTTGCGGTTCCTAGGTCAATTGCAATGTCTTTTGAAGAAAAAGAGAAAAATTTTGATAACATTGTTTTAAATAATTATGATTTGATTTTATCCAAACAGTTGATATAAGCCAAGGCAGAAGCAACTAAAACATCAGTATTTGAGCCATTAGCACTAAAAATTCTGTTATTTTGTTTTAGTCTTACCGTCGCAGTCGCTTGGGCGTCTGTCCCTTCTGTTACTGCGTGTACCTGATATAATTCCAGAGTTGCATTATGAGCAATTAAAGATTTAATGGCATTAAATATTGCATCAACTGGACCATCTTTGGAACAAAAGCTAGTGAAATGCTCATCATTGTCAATTTTTATTTTTAGTTCTACTTCTGCATTATCAAAAGTGCCACATTTTACATTCAAACTCATGAGCTGGTAACGTGATTGTGTATTTGTGATTGAGTCATCAACCAAAGCAACAATATCTTCATCAAGAATTTCTTTTTTCTTATCAGCCAATTCTTTAAACTTCTTAAAAGACTCGTTTAGCATTTCTTCGCTTAATTCATAACCAATTTCTTTTAAACGATCTTTGAAAGCAGCGCGACCTGAAAGTTTTCCCAAAACCAAAGAAGATTTTTCCAAACCAACTGATTCTGGTGTCATAATTTCATAAGTTTCACGATTTTTAAGAACACCATCTTGATGAATTCCACTTTCATGCGCAAAAGCATTTGCACCAACAATTGCTTTGTTATATTGCACTGCAAAACCGGTTATGCTTGATACAAGTTTTGATATTCTGCTAATCATTGTAGTATCAATAGAAGTCTCTACATTGTAAAAATCGCCACGAGTTTTAATTGCCATAACAATTTCTTCTAAAGCCGCATTTCCAGCACGTTCCCCAATACCATTAATTGTACATTCAACTTGTCTTGCTCCAGCTCTCATTGCAGCTAAAGAGTTAGCCACTGCCATTCCCAGATCATTGTGACAATGTGAAGAAATAATTGCTTTATCAATGTTAGAAACATTATTTCTAATTTGCGAAATTAAATCATAATATTCTTCAGGCGTTGTATAACCAACAGTATCTGGAATATTAATTGTGTTAGCCCCAGCTTTTATTGCTGTTTCAATCGCCTTAAACAAAAAATCTCTTTTTGAACGAGTCGCATCTTCCGGTGACCAATCAACTTCTGGACATAAGCTACGAGCCAAAGAAACACTATCAGTTATTGCTGACAAAACTTGCAACTCATCCATTTTCAACTTATATTGCATGTGAATAGGAGACGTAGCAAGAAAAGTATGAATTCTTGGTTTCGTAGAAGGATTTACACTTTCCGCCGTTCTTTCAATGTCAGATTTTTTTGCACGGGCAAGACCACAAACAACAGAATTTTTAATTGTTCTAGCAATTCTATTAACTGCCTCAAAATCACCGTTTGATGCAGCAGGAAAACCAGCTTCAATAACATCAACACCCATTTTCTCCAAAGTTTTAGCAATCAGTAGCTTCTCTTCCAAGTTCATAGTGGCGCCAGGAGCTTGTTCTCCATCACGCAAAGTAGTGTCAAAAATAATTACTTTGTCTTTGGTCATATTTTTAAATTTAAATTAACTTGTCTTTGAAAGATTTGAATTATCAAATTACCGCATTGCATTTTCTATGTAAATTAAAAATCTCATTCAATAATGCGATTTATCACAAAATTTCATCATGAAGTTTAGCAAAAGAATGTAAGAGTTTGTAAATTTAACTCTAAATTTCAGAAAAATAACAAATAATAGTTTTAGGAATAATATTAAATCAAATATGAGTTTTAAGCCATTAAAAAAAGGCGATATTGTTGATATAATTTGTCCAGCAACAGCTTGCACTAAGTATGAAATAGAAAAAGCCAAAAAATTTATCAGCGAATTAGGTTTAAAACCAAGATTTTTTTTGGAAGAAAAACTAGCTTTAAAAAAACCAGCTAGTCACGAATTTCCTTCTTTTGGTGCTGAAGATCGTTTTGCACAATTTAAATTGGCCGTTGAAAATTCTGAATCAAAAATAATTTGGTGCATGCGCGGAGGTTATGGTAGTGCCGACATTTTACCTTTAATTCAGAAAATGAAAAAACCAAAAAATAAGAAAATTTTTATTGGTTTTTCTGATATTGTTTCGCTCAATTTATTTACTCAAAAAAATTGGAATTGGCAAAATATTTGTGCTCCAATGTTAGCTCAAATCATTAATAAAAATGTTTCGGAAAAATCAGAAAAAGCGATTGTGGATTTGCTTTTTGGCAAAAGCAAAAATTTGAAATATTCTCTAATTTCGCTTAATAATTCTGCTAAAAAAGAAATAGAAGGAAAAATTATTGGCGGTTGCATCAGCGTTTTATCTGGACATTTTGGCACCAAAAACCAGATAGATTGGAGTAATAAAATTTTATTTTTGGAAGATGAAGGAGAAGATGGCGAAAGGCTGGAACGTTATTTTAATCAAATTGTCACAATCATGATTGAACAAAACAAAATTCCTTCGGCAATTTTGTTAGGGAATTTTTTAGAATCTAATCCACATGGAACCCCAAAAGCAAAAAACATAAAAATTGCAATTGAAAAATTTATCGAAAAAATTGATCAAAATAATTTGCAATTAACGGTTTTTCTTGAAAAATCAGGATGTTTAGGTCATTCAAAAAATATACTACCTTTAGTTTTAGGTATGAAAACTTCAATTAGTAAAAATTCTTTGATTCAAAGTTTGTAAATTTCAGTTTGTTTTTTTTATCTAATTGTTTAAAAATTGTTCTATATTCAATTAAGATTTTAATAATTACTTTTGTAAAAATGTCGTCTCAAGTTGACCTTAAAAACATGACCATTAACTTTGGTCCACAGCATCCAGCAGCTCATGGTGTTTTACGCCTTGTTCTAGAAATGGATGGAGAAGTTATAACTCGTGCTGATCCACATATTGGTCTATTACACCGAGGAACTGAAAAGTTGATGGAATATAAAACCTACACTCAAGCAATTCCTTATCTTGATCGTCTGGATTACGTTTCACCAATGTGCCAAGAACACGCTTACGCTTTAACAGTTGAAAAACTTTTGGGCTGTGAAGTTCCAATAAGAGCACAATATATACGTGTTTTATTTTCCGAAATTACCAGAATCCTAAATCATATTATGGCAGTCACCACTCAAGCTCTTGACGTAGGTGCGATGACTCCACTTTTATGGATGTTTGAAGAGCGTGAAAAAATGATGGGTTTCTACGAAAAAGTATCTGGTTCTCGTATGCATTCAGCTTACATTCGTCCTGGAGGTGTGCACCAAGATTTACCTCAAGGCTTAGAAAGTGAAATTGCTGAATTTGCTGACGGTTACTTAAAATATGTAGATGATTTAGAAAATTTACTTACCAATAACCGTATCTTCAAACAAAGAATGGTTGATATTGGAGTTGTGACAAAAGATCAAGCTCTTGCTTGGGGTTTTTCTGGCCCTATGATTCGTGGTTCAGGAGTTGCTTGGGATTTGCGCAAATCGCAGCCTTATGAAATTTACTCAGAATTAGATTTTGATGTTCCAATTGGAAAAAATGGTGACTCTTATGATCGTTACTTAATCCGCGTTGCAGAAATGCGTGAATCAATTAAACTTATCAAACAATGTTTGGCAAAAATGCCGAAAGGTCCAATCATGACTTCTGACCGTAAGGTTGCTCCTCCAAAAAGATCTGAGATGAAGCATTCCATGGAAAGTTTAATCAACCATTTCAAACTTTTCACAGAAGGATATCACGTTCCAAAAGGAGAAGCTTACGCATGCGTGGAAGCTCCTAAAGGTGAATTTGGGGTCTATATAATTTCCGAAGGTGGCAATAAGCCTTACAGATGCAGACTTAGAGCTCCAGGTTTTGCTCATTTGCAAGGTCTCGAATTCATGGTAAAAGGACACATGTTAGCTGACGTTGTTACAGTAATATCAACTCAAGATATTGTATTTGGGGAAATAGATAGGTAATTAAATGGATGAAGTTGCTAGTAAAAATGAACTAAAACAATCTTTAAATGACAACTCCACTGAATTTCCTAGAATATTCTGCGCAACAGTTTTTGCCTCACTTTTAATAATTTTTTTGCTTTTTTTCCATTTATTTGAAATGGAAAAAAGCAAAATTCGTAACACTCTTGAAATACAATCTCTAAAAATCGAAAAAGAACTGACAACTCTTTTGAAACATACTTCAGCCATAAATAACAATATAAACTGGCACATCTCAAAAGATCCTTACAACAAAAACCACATATTTAACGTCTTAAAATATTATAACATTAACAATAAATCTGTCCTCTCTTGGACTTTGTTTTCTTGGGTAAATTCTCACTATAAACTTAATGTTGACTCGGAATATGGAGTATTAAAAAACCCACTTGAATTATCTGGACGCGACTACCTGCCAATAACTGAACAAAAACCATACGAATTACAATTAGGACGTCCAGTTACCGGATCTACAAGTGGTAAATGGATGATTCCTGGTGGGAATGGAATTGTTGACCATGAAGGAAAATACTTAGGAGCAGTAGTGATAGGTTTTGAAATTGATTATTTAGCAAAAATTCTTAGCGCTGAAATAGAAGATGAAAGAATAGAGTTTGGATTATTTGATGATAGTTTTACAGCTATATTATATGGCAATAAGAAGACTCATGGACCACTAGATGGCAATATTGAAAATGATGAAGAAACAAAAATGCTTTTTGAAAAGTTCAAATCTAACCAAGGAGAAGATTTATTCCAATCTTGCCTATTAAAACGCAATAAAGGATTCTTGATAAAGAAACTCAATAATGTGCCTTATTATATTGCACTTAAATATAATAATATGAATTCTACTTTTTTACCTCAGAGTATATCTTCACATTTTGATGAAATATCTATTGTTATTCTGATTTTAATTATCTTACTAATTTTCACCTATAAAAAAGAAAAATCTCAAAGACAAAAAATTGATTTCTTAAGAGATGTATTAAGAGATAGTGGAATTCTCAATAATAATTCATTTACAAGACCAAACTCAAAAAAATAGTAATCAATTTACTTTCAAATAAAATTAGTTGAGTGAAAGGTGCCCATTTTTTAAACA
>Ga0194115_10004706_pt1 | contig 14528 bp, 13 predicted proteins | sample TA2MahsurfametaG_3_FD_148656 | JGI IMG/M metagenome (GOLD analysis project Ga0194115, IMG submission 148656) | Freshwater microbial communities from Lake Tanganyika, Tanzania - TA2015002 Mahale S4 surface | ecosystem: Environmental > Aquatic > Freshwater > Lake | place: Tanzania: Lake...
TAAAGCATAAAGTGAGTATGCACCCGTTACATCCAAATAAAAAGTTCCCAAAGCCGTTTCAGTGTATTTTAAACCTCCTTGAATCCCGAGCAAAATACTTAAAATACTTCCGGAAGGCTCTTCACCTTCTATAAGTGAATATTTTGAATCATCGTAGCTGTCATAGTTGCGTTTAACATTACTGTTCATGAGCATAAAGCAACTGCCGCCGTATGCTGAAAATCCATTATCGTAACCATTGCCAAGATAATAGCGCGTGCCTCCTTCAATAGTGAGGTGACTCAACGAAGCAACATAGTTCGTTAATACTTGATATGGAATAGTGCTTAGATCATTTGCATATAAATATGTGGAGACGCTATCACTTTCGTTCCTTGGGAAATAATAACCTACCCGTGCATACATTGTTAATTCGTTGCTTCTAGGTAATTCTCCACCAATATGTAATCCGTAAAAATAGGTGGAATTACCGAACCCTTTCATTAGGCCTGTGCCCGCATTCAGTGAAAATTGTGCGCGAACGGCTGTGAGAGTCAATAAAAAAATCAGAATAACGGAATATGGCCTCATTATATGGTATCTGGTTGAAATGTGCTTTGTCCTGGTAATATAATGTTATACTAAACTCAAAACCTACAATAAACAAAGTTACGGTTCTTTTTCAATAAATTAATCCTTTGTTAGCTGTTTTTTATGAGCTTGTAATGAGCCGATTGTCAAAACTGCAACATTTAGGCTGAATGCTTTGGATTTTAAGAATGTACGAAGCTGAAGATATTTTTGTCATTAGTCATTTATTTTTTAGTGATCTATTTTCGGCAACTAGAGGCTCTTCCCCAATCGCTATGCGCTCCGATCATAGCATTATACGCGTATTTCCTTACTTCATTGTTGGAGTCCCCATCCGAAAATATGCGTTATCAGGCTCCTAATTACCTATTTTTTAAAGTACAAAGCTACACCATTAAAAATATGAGCAAACCAATCTTTTTCTTGCCATGGGTCCCTCATTAAAGAGTAAATCAATGATGGATAGATTTGAAACAAATTCATTTGAAAAGCCGATTACTTGCTGATAAACGAAACCAATATTTATGTCTCTTGCTAAGAAATTCTTGGATAGATTATTCTCATTGTTGAATACGAAATCAGAAGTTTCAGTCAAGTTTATTCTGATATCAAGACTATGAAATAGGAAATGAAGTAAATCTGTATTTTTATCAATTAAATATTGGTGATTCTTATTAATAATTGAGTTGAGTTCGTGGAAGTAGTCGTCAAAATAAGGGGAGGATGCGTAAGCCGTTCTTATTGCTCTGGAGTGAAGTGTTGGCCAATTCGTAGAACAATCAATTTTGATTTCCTTGGTTTTTAGCTTTTTTCCTTTTCCATGAACAACAGGAATACTCAATTGCTGAATGCCATTAGAGGTTAATATCTCACATCGGTTGCGAAAGGTTTGTTTCACGTAGCTTTCGTTTACCTCCAGATAATGTTTAGAACTTAAAAATTCCTGAAAATATGCGATGGAAGGAAGGTAAGCTGTAGGAAGTGGATGCAATTTATTCAATAAGTTTGAAAATTCTATCCCAACGCACTCCTTTGTACGGACTTTTTGAGAACCAGACAAGAGATGCTCTACCTACGATATGATCTTCCGGTACAAAACCCCAAATACGTGAGTCAGCGGAACCGTAGCGATTATCTCCCATCATCCAATAATAGTCCATTTCAACTGTGTAGGTATTTGTTTTTTTTCCATCAATGTAATAACCGTCTTTTCTTTCCTCAAATGTATGCCCCTCGTACGCTGTGATAATTCTACGGTAATATGGAATTGTTTTCTGATTAAGTTTAACTACTTGACCTTCAAATGGTATTTGAATACGCTCAAAATGTGTGGTTGCATTGACAATATTTAAATCTTTCGGGAAAAAATCTAAATTTTTGATACGTTGGTAGTCCGTTAATTTAGCTTTGTCGAATTTCTCATCAAGCACTTTTGTCATTCTATTTTTCAAACCGGGGAAATCTTCCACTAAACGTTGTTTTTCGGTTTCGGTGAGATTTAAAACATATTCTGTTACGGGGATACTTTCTTGATTTGATCCGAGTTCCATGTAATTCCTAACTTCAATATCCGTTCGAGTATGTCCTTGTTCATCGTTTTCTAAGCCATAGGTCGCTTGTAAATCTGCTGAAGAAGGTAACATAAAGTTATCACCCATTATTTTTACACTGTATTTGAATGTTTGAAATTCAAAAATTTCCGAAGGCTTATCGTTAATATACAATACTGCATCTTTAATTTCCATGTAATCTCCGGGCAATGCCACACAGCGTTTAATGTAGTTTTCTCTTTTGTCGACAGGACGGTAAATCAACCCATAATGCTCAATTAATTTATTCTCCATGCCGTCCCAAGCTACCTTGTCTTCTGCTAAACTTTTTCTTGCCGTTGCTGTCCAAGTTGGGTATTCTTTAATAAATCGAGAGGCATATTTTTTTAACAACGAATCTCTGGCGTTCATTGTATAATATTGAGCAACATAACCGGGGTTAGATTTTTCAAGTTGAGACTTTATGGTGTAAATTTCGTTTTCGAACTGATCTATAAAAAGACGTTTGGCCTCATTGATAACAATTCCGTGGTAATCATGTCCCATTAGTCCATTAGGCATTCTGGGATCAAAAACGGCGGTGTCTCCTGAGGGATAATTAAATACTACTACATCGTTTCGTTCAATGTCACCAAATCCAGGCAATCGAAAATAACTTCCTTTTTCGAAGGTTGTGTACGACGGAATATTGATGAATGGTACGTTATTGTGAACGAGTGGGTGAGATAATGGTGTTACCGGAACTTTAGGGCCATATGCCAATTTATTTACAAACAAGAAGTCCCCAACTAATAATGTTTTTTCCATTGAACCTGTGGGAATTTGAAAAGGCTCAAAAACATAGGTTCTGATTATTCCTGCGGCAATTAAAGCAAATAATATAGAATCGCCCCATTCTTTCACACGAGACTTTACACCAGGTTTATCCCTTGAAAATAAATCAAGGACGGTAGTGATCAGGTGACCTATAACGGGAACACATAAAAATAAAACGACATGGTCTCCCCATTTTCGGTCCTCCACTTCTTTGGTGTTTGCCCAATTTGTCTCTTTTCCATACGCTGTGTTTTCCCTTACAATTTTCCAAAACAAATAATAAGGAAAGATCATTCCTTGTAAAGTATCTACAAGAGAGTATTTTCCGAACCTACGAATTAAAGTGACGTTTGCTACCATCATCATTATGAGGTGAACTCCAGGAAAAATCAGTAGTAAACTCCAATAAGGTTTTCCAAGTGTAAATTTATACAGCACAAAATAATTATAGCCTGGAACCAGTGCCTCCCATTTTTCTCTCCCTGCTAGTGGGAAAATTTTCCACCATTGCGAAAGGTAGGGATTAGCGAATAGGATGAATAAGTAAAAATAAATGAAGGGCATAACTATAAATTTAATACATCTGACATGGTAAATATACCTTTTTTATCTCTCAAGAACTCAGCTGCAATTACTGCTCCGAGGGCGAAACCTTTTCTATTTTTCGCTTCGTGTTTTAATTCGATAGAATCAATGACGGATTCATATTTCACAAGGTGCGTTCCCGGAACTTCAGGCAATCGAGTGGCTGTTACAGGAATGGTTTGGCTTTCTGATGATTCGTTGCTTGTGAGTTCCCATTGTGAATATGCATTTAGTTCCTTTACGAGCCCTTCAGCAAGTGTGACGGCAGTTCCGCTTGGGGCATCTAATTTTTGAAGGTGATGAATTTCTTCTACGGATACCTTGTAGTCAGGCTGTTTATTCATCAGGCGGGCCAAGACCTCGTTCAATTTAAAAAAAATATTAACACCCACGCTAAAGTTCGATGTATACAACATACTGCCATTGTGCTGCTTAATAAATTCCTTAAGTGTTGGAAGTTGCTCCAGCCAAGCAGTTGTACCCACCACTACCGGAATCTGTGTTTCAACACACTTTCGAATGTGCATTGATGCCAAACTAGGTTGGGTAAATTCGATGGCCACATCTGCCCGAGATTCCTTAAGTTTTTCGTTTGTCAAAGGATTAATTGAATTGAATTTAGCGCAGATTTGATGCTCTCTTTCTTCGGCAATAATTTCAATTGCTTTACCCATCTTTCCATATCCGATTAACGCTATGTTCATTTGGTAAAGATAGCGAATATTACCTGAATTGAAAGTTAAGGCCAATGCCTGCCTGGTTTTCTTGCATAAATGGTTGAATCCGAATACTTAAGTCATCACTCACGTCAAATTTTAGAAAGTGCGCCTCAACTCCGGCATCGATAATTTGAATTCCATAAATTGCGATTGAAAGAAGCACCAATAAATCTCTGTTATTTAGGTATTGGTTTTGCAAAGCAATTAAACTGTAATTGTCATAATCACTCCAATTTTCTGTGGGTGGGTTGCCAGCTATTCTACTGAAATACTCATTCTTGATTTCATTTTGTATGTTATGGTTTTGGTATGTAAAAAAGAGAGTTGTTCCCAAACCTCCATAAATCAACGGCACTTTCCAAAAGGCAGGTTTTATTTTTTTTTCTGAAAGTGTTGCGTTTCGAATTTGTCCAGCGCCAGGCAAGACAGCGGAATACAACATGCTTCTTTTATAGGGGTGTTTTTTCTTTGAGGTAGAATCTGTCTGGGCAAATGAAATTAAGGAAATGCCAATTGCAAACTGCCAGACAAAAAATAATCGAATCATTCGCTTTTTAGCAAGGTAAGTAAATTAAGATACTCTTTTTCATTTTTAAAATGAAGTACGAATTTACCTTTTCCTTTTTCGTTTTTGGCAAGTTCAACTTTTGAACGAATTCTGTCTGTCAGGAAAAGCGCGATGGCTTCAAATTCTGAATTGCTTTTGGTTTTATATGAATTTTTATTGGTGGGTGAATTGTGTTTAACTTGCAGAGCAAATTCTACACTTCGAACAGATAGTTCATCTTCGATAATTTTTGTGAGCATATCGAGCTGTGCTTCCTCAGAGGATAAGGCGAGCAGAGCGCGCGCGTGTCCCATTGTAATCTTTCTGTCGCGAACTGCTGCTTGTATGGCGGCTGGCAACTTTAACAACCTCAGGTGGTTTGCTACATCTGATCGAGATTTTGAAATTTTGGTACTCAATTGCTCCTGTGTCAAATCACAATCATCTATCAAGCGTTGATAGGACAGCGCGACTTCAATCGCGTTTAAATTTTCGCGCTGTATATTTTCAACCAAAGCCATTTCGAGCATGGCTTGATCATTTGCAATTCTTATGTAGCAGGGAACTTCACTCAAACCTGCTTGAAGACTCGCTTTAAATCTTCTTTCACCCGAAATTAATTGGTAGCGATCTCTACCCATTTTTCGAACCGTTAAGGGTTGAATAATGCCATGTTCGGCAATGGATGCTGTCAATTGGTCTAATGCGTCAACCTCAAAAGTAGTTCTCGGATTGAAGGGGTTAGTTTCAATTTGTTCTATGGAGATCATTGCAATTCCACCAACTGGACTTTCGGTACTTGAGGTGATGTCTGTTCCTGAATTTTGCAGCAGCGCACCCAAACCACGACCCAAAGCAGGATACTTTTTCTGTTTAGAGCTCATGATCTATTTGAATGTTTTTTTCGTCGTTACCGATTTTTGTCAGGTTATTTTTCTGCAAAAGTTCTCTTGCGAAGTTCAAATAATTGATAGATCCTTTCGATCCTGCATCGTACATTACAATCGTGTTTCCATGACTAGAGGCTTCACTCAGTGTTGTGTTCCTGTGAATTACTGTATCGAAGACTAATTCTTGGAAATGGGTTTTAACCTCCTCCACAACTTGATTGGCCAGGCGGAGCCTTGTATCGTACATGGTTAAGAGCATTCCTTCGATTTCCAATGACGGGTTTAATCTTCCTTGAACAATTTTTAAGGTATTCAGGAGTTTTGTTAATCCTTCGAGTGCAAAATATTCGCATTGTACGGGTATCATGACAGAATCCGCTGCTACTAATGAATTAACCGTTATTAATCCCAGAGATGGCGAACAATCAATTAAAATAAAATCGTAATCATCTTTTACCTTTTCGAGCGCTTGTTTTAGTAAATATTCTCGCTGAGGGAGATTAATCATTTCAAGTTCCGCTCCTACCAGGTCTATGTGGGAGGGGAGAACGTCTAAATTGGGGCTTTGCGTTGATAAAATTATATCTTTAGGGTTCACTCCGTTGACAAGGCAATCATAAATGTTTCGAACACTTTTCGGATCAAAACCAGTCCCGGATGTTGAATTAGCCTGAGGATCTGCATCAACAATTAAAGTTTTATATTCCAATACTCCCAAACATCCGCCTAAATTGATGCATGTCGTTGTTTTTCCGACACCTCCTTTTTGATTCGCTATTGCAATTATTTTACCCATAATACTTAAGGCAAAGTTAAAGTAAAACAAAGAGTTTAGACAGGAATAAGAACTATACTTATCAACTGAATATCTAAGACAGATGTTTATATCTTCAGCGAGAAATACCAAAAAAAGGGTTCAACTGGGATTGATATGACAGTAATTTTAAGTTTAAATGCCTAAATTATTGGTATTATTTAGGAATTATTTGTAATATTGCATCCCCATTTTCGGGAAAAATAGAAAATTTGCAGCGATGAATATAATAAGAGAAATTCAAAACGAACTAATTAATAGGAAGGAATTTCCCGAGTTTGGAGCGGGAGACACGATTAATGTGTCCTACAAAATCGTTGAGGGTAATAAGGAAAGAATACAGCAATTTCAGGGAGTTGTTCTCCAGCGAAGAGGCGCAGGTGCCTGTGAAACATTCACCGTTCGGAAAATGTCAGGTAATATTGGAGTTGAAAGAATTTTTCCGTTGAATTCTCCGTTTATTGACTCAATTGAAATCGTTAAGAAAGGTGCTGTTCGTCGTGCACGAATTTTCTATTTCCGAGAGCGTACAGGAAAATCGGCAAGAATTAGGGAGAAAAAGAACTTTATCACTTCGAAATAATTTGATAAAAAAAGAGGAGGTGAAATGCCTTTTTTAATGTTGAATAAATTGAAATTCAGTTCTTCTATTTAGAGCTCTATTTCTTTCAGAGTTGTTTGGAACCTTCGGATTGATTTCACCATATCCAACAGATACTAACTTTTCAGGTTCAATTCCCCGATGAATTAAATAATTCCTAACAGCATCTGCTCTGTTTTGAGACAGAATCTCGTTAGCGCTTGCTTCACCCACATCGTCAGTATGCCCGTTTATACCCACCTGCAAAGAAGGATTTTTCAATAAATAGGATGCGAAGCTATTGAGCAAGGCTTTCGATTTATCATTCAATTCGTAAGACTCTGTGGAAAAATAAATATCGGACAAGCGATAGCTTTTATTGGCTTCAATTTTTTCTAAAACGAACTCACCCAACTTCATTTTTGACTCTTTAACTACATCAAAGGAATCTTTTTCAATTACTTTTGCTTGAAATGCATAATTATCTTTCAAGATACTTATCGTAACATCCTGTTTTTTATCCACTTTAATAACTGCCGCAAATTTTCCGTCATCACCATTTACTTTAAACTGATGTGTTTCCCCATTATCGTTATAACTGACATCAATTACCGCATCTTTTACTGGGGTACCGTCCTCATTTTTCAATTCTCCTTTAACTATTACAACTTCTTTAGGCCTTGCTTCTTTATATAAATCGAAAGAATAAATATTCCACTCACCCTCTTTTACACTCGAAAAGTAAGCTACTTCGCCGTTACTTGATATAAAAATGCCAAGTTCGTCATCAATTGAATTTATAGGGTATCCGATATTTTTTGGTTTCGTCCATCCCCCACCATCCCTTCGGATGTAAAATATGTCCAAACCACCAACTCCCTTTCTGGACGCTGAGGTGCTCGAAACAAAATACAAGGTCTCACCATCCTGATGAAAAAACGGACTTTTATCTTTACCCGATGTATTTATCAAATCAAAAGGAACCGCCTTTGACCAGGAGCCATCAGGAAGGCGTTCTGATACGAATATATCATTGTCTCGTGTATTATTTCTCAATGCCGTAAAAAATAATAGCTTACCATCAGAGGAAAGAGTAGGTTGTGCCTCCCATCCGTCAGGAGTATTGATGTTTGGGCCTAAATTTTTTAATTTCGACCATTCGAAGTCGTTACCGCCATATCCTTTCCTAGTAAAGTTTGTGGAGTATAGGTCACAATTTAAATAATATTGCTTATTGAAAATTTCTTTCTTGCAGGCACAGATAATCATCTCTTTATTATCCACCGATAGGCTTGTTGTTCCGTAATTTAAAAAGCTCCCATCGTTGAATGGTGCGGGAAGAGGGTTTCCATAATCAAATTCTAATGATTCTTCATCCTTTGTGGAAAGTGTTAGCTCCTCTCTTATATTTTCGCTCATGTCTCCAAAATTTTTTCTGTCAACTTTTCGTGAGAAAAAGAGTAAATCATTATCGGGAGAAATCATGGGAAAATATTCATCTAATTGTGTACTTACGTTTTTTATTTTTGAGGGATGAAAGGGTACAGGATTGTTAAATAAATTTTTCTCAAACTCCAGTTCATCTAATAACGCCAGTGCACTCCTTTTACGAGAAACAAAATCTTCTTCCAATTTTTCGAAATCGTCCTCCGGAAATTCAATATATTTTTTTAGAAAAGGGATTGCGGATTCTTGCTCTCCCACAGAAATTAAATTTTCAGCAATATTGTAGTAACAACTTGCATGGAAACTCGCACATTTCTTTATGGTTGCTTGATAATATAGTGTTGCTTTTTTTTGTTGGTCGCGGGCTTCTTTCTGCTTCCCTTGAAAAGATAGTGTTTGAGCATCCCTATTAGTAATGTTGGCAAGATAAAAATACGTTTTAGCCTGCTTAGGAAAATCAACAGCCACCTTACTTAGCTTTTCCAACTGTTTAACAGGATTTTTTTCGCTAAGTGCTTTGATGAATTTCTTTTCGTATTTTTCGTCTATGCTATTACACGGATTTGCCTGGGAATAAAACGCATGTGTAAAGAGTAAGAATAAACTTGAACAATAGAATTTTAACATTCGAAAAAATATAAATTTTTATAGCTTGATTTTCTGAAAAGGTTACATTATTTTGAGTTAATTTTCCGCAAACTTTCTCTAATATAATTTAAGTCATTTGCACAAACATTGAGGTGTGTGACGAATCGAATCATGTGTGGTCCAAATGGCATACACAATATGTTTAGGTCTTTTAATTTTGAAATGGCGTTATTACGGGTTTGGTCGTCCTTAACTATGGCAACAACAATGTTAGTTTCGACAGGTACAACATCCACAATCCAAGGTAAAGTCAGTAATATACTTTCAATTTCTTTTGCATGTTCATGATCATTTCTTAATCTGTTGATATTATTCTTTAATGCAAATAATCCTCCAGCTGCAATAATGCCCGCCTGACGCATTCCACCTCCAAACACTTTTCGAATTCTTCTCGCCTGAAGGATGTGATTTTTGTTACCAATGAGTAGAGAGCCTACTGGTGCTCCCAATCCTTTTGATAAGCAAATAGATAGTGTATCAAAATTTTCTGCGTACGACTTATATTCTACATTTGTTTCCACCAAGGCATTAAAAAGTCTAGCGCCGTCGAGATGTAAAGGTAAATGATGAGAATCGCACAAGCCTCGTATTTCCTCTATGTCTTGAATCTTGTAAATTGCTCCTCCACCTCTGTTCGCAGTATCTTCAATGCTCACCAATTGTGTTAGCGGATAGTGAACATCGTTTAACGGATTTATCCATTTTTCAATCGCACTGGCTTTGAGGCGTCCGCGGTCACCATCTAAAGTACGAATAGAGGCACCGGAATTACGTGCAATTCCACCTCCTTCGTATTTAAAAATATGGCTTTCGTAGTGGCAAATAACTTCTCCACCAGGTTTTACATGTAGGTTGATTCCAATTTGATTGCTTTGCGTCCCAGATGTACAGAAAATGGCAGCTTCTTTTCCGAAGAGTGCCGCTGTATAATTTTCCAACTCATTAACGGTTGGATCTTCTCCAAAAACATCGTCCCCAACTGCTGCACTCATCATAAAGTCAAGCATCTCTTTGGTTGGTTTGGTAACAGTATCGCTTCTTAAATCAATCATCTTTGTATTTTTACAAAAATAATGAACGGATGGACATACTTCCCTATTGTTTGATCTCAATTACAGCATTTTTGGCTTCTTTGAGTACTTTTTTTTCAGGATTTGGACTGGGAACCATTCTTTTACCTGTTTTTTCTTTGTTTTTTAGCCTTGAAATTGCATTAGCCACAACAGCTCTTGTACATTTTATTAACGGTTTCTTCAAAGTCACTTTAACATTCAAAAACATTAATTGGCCCATTTTTTTAAAATTTGGAAGTTTTGCATTTTTTGGATCAATGTTCGGAGCATATCTTATTTACGCATTAGGGGATATGGGTTTATTTTATTCTACCTCATTTGGAGGGAGTACTAACGAAGTAAATTATACTGAATTTTCATTAGGAGTAGTTATGCTAATTTTTGCTTCATTGGAATTGACTTCCTTTCTAGAAAATCGAAAAATTGGAAAATTGTGGATTCCGTTTGGAGGATTTATCAGTGGTTTCTTTGGTGGGTTTTCAGGTCACCAAGGCGCTGTACGTTCAGCATTTCTTTCCAATGCGTCGTTAACAAAATTTGAATTCATTGCAACATCAGCTTTGCTTGCGGTTATTATTGATTTAACAAGAATCTCTTCATATGCTCAACAACTTGATTCTGAAATTCCAATAGGTCTGGTAGCCACAGGTGCTGTTTTCGCCATTTTGGGCAGTTTAGTGGGCAATAAATTACTTAAGAAAACAGAAATGCGATTTATAAAGGGGATAATTGGATGTTTTCTTTTTACCGTTGGCACAATAATGTTGCTCGGATTGCTTTAATTATCCTCAGGATTACGCGGGAATTTAGAAATAATTTTGAAACGTTTCCCTTGTTTTTCGAGGCACGTTTCCCAAAGTTTATCGATTTTAGTATCCATAATTATCTCTGTTGTAATGTTATTAACCGGTAACCACGAGGACTCTTTTATCTCTTGTTCTAACTGCCCCTCTGACCAACCGGAATAACCGATGAAAAAACGAACCTTTCCCGAGGTATTGGGTTCTGTTTCAAACAATCGATTTAATTGTTCAAAATCCCCGCCATAGAAGATACCGTTGTATAAACTCGTTGAACCGTCTATTCGATTTCCCAATGTGTGAATAAAAAAAAGATGTTCTTTATCAACAGGACCACCCAAACTAATTCTTGCTTGAATATCTGGGAATTGTTCATCAAGTTTGTGTAAATCAACATCCAAATAATGATTCAAAACAAATCCAAAGGCACCCTCCTTACCGTAACCACAGATTAAAACGACGGACCTTCCAAAATAGCGATCTGCGAGAAAGGGGTCGGAAATGAGTAGACTTCCCTTTTTTACCTTTTCATTGTTTTTGAAATTCAAATCAAAAGATTCCATGTACAAATTAAAAAAGAAATTGGAAATAATAGGGCTCTGTTTAGTTGACTATTGTAACTTTGTTTATCATGACATATGGAGCCATAGATGTAGGAACAAATGCTGCGCGGTTGCTGATTGGTGAAATTGTTAAAGATCGAAAAAAAACATTTGTCAAGAAAATATCGTACACGCGTATTCCGTTGAGGTTAGGAGACGATGTTTTTGACACAGGAAAAATCTCAAAGCAAAAATTAGAAGACTTTGTCAAAACAATGAAAGCATTTGGATTAATTTCAGAAATATTTGAAGTTTCTAAATTACGCGCGGTATCAACTTCTGCAATGCGTGAAGCCAAGAATGCTGACAAAGTTATTCAAAAGATAAAAAAGGAAACTGGTATCGATCTTGAAATTATTTCAGGTCAAGAAGAAGCTGAATTAATTTTTGGTGCTTTTGATATATTGAATTTACCGGTAGATGTATCTTTTTTAGTTATTGATGTCGGAGGAGGCAGCACGGAAATTAGTTTGTTTGAAAAAGGAAACCTCGTGGCTTCAAGATCTTTTGATGTCGGTACAATTCGAATGTTGAGATGTAAGGTAAATAAAAATGTTTGGACTGAAATAAAAGAATGGATTGAATTACATGTAGATCTCAGCGACGAACACCTAATTTTTGGTACTGGAGGAAATATAAACAAAGTACACAAATTACTAAGTGAACATAACGCAGATTCAATTTCATTAAAAGATATGCGAGATTTAAGTGATAAACTAATCACTCAATCAATGGAAGAACGAATGTCTGAATATAAATTAAAGCCAGATCGGGCAGATGTTATTGTTCCGGCATTGGAAATTTACACATATATTTTAAATGAGCTTTCAGCAGATAAAATTAGTGTTCCCAAAATGGGACTTTCTGATGGAATAATTAACGATTTTTATAAAAAAGAAATTTACAACGAGCATGTCAGTTAAAGTATCTATTCCAAAAGGGACGAGAGATTTTTTGCCAGAAGAGGTGAAGAAACGAAATTATATTTTTACCAGGATAAGGGAAGTATTTGAGTTGTATGGTTTCGAACCTATTGAAACACCTTCTTTTGAGTTGTCTGAAACACTGATGGGTAAGTATGGAGAGGAGGGAGATCGTCTGATTTTTCGAATTTTGAATTCAGGTGAAAAAATGAAAAAGGCAGATATTGAGGCGTTGAGTGCAGAAAACCTTCCTCGATTTGCAAATTCTCTCTCTGAAAAAGCATTACGTTATGATTTAACCGTTCCTTTTGCGCGCTTTGTGGTTCAGCATCAAAATGAGTTGTCATTTCCATTCAAACGTTATCAAATTCAACCCGTTTGGCGAGCCGATCGTCCTCAGCACGGAAGGTATCAAGAGTTTTATCAATGCGATGCAGATGTGGTTGGCTCAGATTCTTTGCTGTGCGAGCTCGAGTTAATTCAAATATTTGACATTGCTTTATCCCGTTTATTACTTCCGGGTTTTACAATAAAGTTAAATAATCGAAAGGTATTAAGTGGCATTGCGGAGGTATGTGGTGAAAAAGAAAAGTTGGTAGATCTTGTTACGGCTATAGATAAACTAGACAAAATTGGTGAGGAAGGGGTCATACAGGAATTAACATCCAAAGGGTTGTCAAAGACGGCCATTGAAAAAATAAGTCCTTTATTTTCCTTTTCAGGAAATAATCTTGACAAATTGAATTTTTTAAGAGAATTTTTAAAATCCTCTGAAGTTGGATTACAGGGCGTGGAGGAATTACACTTTTTAACTGACATTATTGAAAAATTTCCCTTGTCGAGAGGTATTCTTGAGTTGGATATTACTTTGGCAAGAGGATTAAATTATTATACCGGAGCTATTTTTGAAGTAAAGGCTCATAATGTGAAAATGGGGAGTATTTGTGGAGGAGGTAGGTACGATGATTTAACGGGTTTATTTGGATTAAAAGGCCTTTCTGGGGTTGGAATCTCCTTTGGCGCTGATCGAATATACGATGTTTTAACAGCATTAAATTTATTTCCTGTAGAGCTGGTAAATGAAAAAAAGGTCCTATTTATTAACTTCGCTGCATCCACTTACCTTCATGCTGCTCCATTGATGATTGCCCTGAGAGCGCAGGGAATTTCTTGTGAAATATACCCTACACAAGCTAAGCTTCAAAAGCAATTTAAGTATGCGAATGATAAAAAAATCTCATATGTAGCCATGATCGGAGAGGAGGAGTTAAAGAATAATTCTGTAGCGTTGAAGAATATGCTAACAGGTGAGCAGCGGATTCTTAACCACAGCGAATTCCTAAAAATACTGTGTTGATGAATTTTACCTTTCTGCCATACTCTACCTTGTTTTTTATCCCCTGTGCTTTGAAAATAACGCTTTGTGCTAGCAGGAACGTCAATTGACACCATTAAAGAGCTGACAAAAATCAAAATGAGCTACCAGATTTTAGAAACCTTCGTGCTGTTATTTCTCATTTTGTCTCCTTCTTGAATACCAAAGGCCTCAAAAAACTCTGGGCAATTTTTAAGAGGACCGTTAACTCTATACATTCCCGGTGAATGAGGGTCAGTGGCGATCATCTTTTTTAATTCTTCATCTCGGTATCTTATTTTCCATAGCTGAGCATACGCAATAAAAAATCGCTGAGCCGGTCTAAATCCATTTACCTTTTGATTCTTTTTGAACTCCTCCGTCAATGTGTAAGCGTAATATGCCATTGTTAATCCACCTAAATCTGCAATATTTTCACCCATTGTTAATTCTGGATTCACACAATGTCCCTCAATTGGACAAAAAGTAGAAAAGGTTTCTCCAAGTATTTTAGTTCTTTCTTCAAAACTTTTTCTATCTGCATCTGACCACCAATTTCTAAAGGTGCCATCAGCAGCAAATTTAGAACCCATATCATCAAAGCCGTGGGT
>Ga0194115_10004707_pt1 | contig 14527 bp, 8 predicted proteins | sample TA2MahsurfametaG_3_FD_148656 | JGI IMG/M metagenome (GOLD analysis project Ga0194115, IMG submission 148656) | Freshwater microbial communities from Lake Tanganyika, Tanzania - TA2015002 Mahale S4 surface | ecosystem: Environmental > Aquatic > Freshwater > Lake | place: Tanzania: Lake Tanganyika...
AAAAAATACCGTCAAATGTCAGCAATCATAACTGATCAACTTCGTATATTAAATGCTAGTAATTTTCTTGCTGGGGTAGCATCAACAAGTAATTCTTACTACACCTTTGTTGGGCTTCCTAATCCAACTGATATAAGTTCAACTTGGAATACTAGTCCCCCCGATCCAAGAGATAATTTTGATCAGGAAAGTAATTATTGGGACACCATGATTGCCTTGAAGAAAATTACTCCATCTGATGTAAAACAAGTGATTAGAAAAATCACTTGGCAATCAGGCATTACTTACGATATGTATAGACATGATATCAGAGCAGAAAATAGATCTAAACCATCTGATGCTTTCAGTATCTATGATGCAAACTTTTATGTGATGAATAGTGACTACAGAGTTTATATCTGTCTGCATAATGGTACTAGTCCTGATTATCCAGAGGGAAGATCATCTTTAGATCAACCAACCTTCATTGATTTAGAACCAAGAGAGGCAGGAACTAGCGGAGATGGTTATATCTGGAAATATTTGTATTCTATAAAACCAAGTGATATTGTTAAGTTTGACACGACAAATTTTATGCCAGTTCCTTTAAATTGGAAAACTAGTGCAGATGATGCTGCTGTAAGAGATAATGCAGCGACAAGTGGACAGATAAAAATTGTTACTATCATCAGTAGAGGAGTCGGTGTAGGGACTGCAAATAGAACATACACTAATGTTCCAATCAAAGGTGATGGGACAGGTGCAAAAGCTATCGTAACAGTTAATAATGATCAAAAAGTAGAGTCAGTTATTGTATCTAATGGTGGCAGTGGATATACATTCGGAACTCTTGATTTAACTGGTTTTGTTTCTCCTACAACCAAACCAGTTTTTAATGTTATTATTCCACCGCAAGGTGGACATGGATCAAATATTTACAGAGAACTGGGTGCTAAAAATGTTTTAATATATTCTAGAATTGAAAATGACGTTTCAAATCCAGATTTTATAACTGGTAACGAAATTGCAAGAATAGGTATTGTGGAGAGTCCAAAAGTTTTAAACTCAACAACAACTAATCTAAGTTTAGAAAAGGCAAGTGCTGTTTATGCACTTAGATTGACTGGAACTGGTTATAGTTCTGCAACTTTTACTGCTGATAGTGTCATCACTCAAACTGTTGGAGTTGGATCAACCGCAACTGGTAGGGTTATTTCTTATGATGCCACAACAGGAGTTCTGAAATATTGGCAAGATAGAACAAGAGCAGGATTTAATACTAATGGAACTGCAAACACATCACCTCAATATGGATTTGATTTACATCGTTTTAGTTCAAATCCAGCATCGGGAGGATCTTTATCCATTGTTGGTTCTGCAACAACTTTAGCAATTCACACTGCATTTAGTGGTCTATCAACAGTAATAAATAGTAGGACCTATTATCTAGGACAAGAGTTTGTTAATGGTATTTCACAACCAGAAGTTCAGAAATACAGTGGGAGTGTCATTTATGTTGATAATAGACCGGCAATAACAAGGTCCACAAACCAAAAAGAAGATATCAAAATCATTTTGCAATTCTAAACTACCATGCCACAGGAAACTAACTTAAACGTAGCTCCATATTTTGATGATTTTGATTCGAACAAGAACTATTATAAAGTTTTGTTTAAACCTGGATATCCAGTACAGGCAAGAGAACTAACAACTTTACAATCAATCTTACAAAATCAGATTGAAAAATTTGGTCAACACTTCTTTAAGGAAGGATCAAAAGTTATCCCAGGTAATATTGCATATAGTAATAATTACCGTGCAATAGAAATAAGTAATGAATATCTTGGCATAAGTTTATCTCAGTATCTACCTCAAATAGTTGATAGAAAAATCACAGGTAGAACATCTGGTGTTAGCGCGGTTGTAAAAAAATATCTAAGAGCGAGTGATTCTGAAAGGGGAAATGTAACTCTTTATATTAGTTATATTGGATCAAGCACAGTAGATAACACAAATACAGTTTTTGCTGATGGAGAACTATTGACAATAGATCAATCAGTTTCTTTTGGCGGAAAAGTGATTGCTGCTGGAGAACCTTTTGCATCAACGATTCCTATAAATTGCAGTTCAAAAGGATCTGCATTTTCCATAACAAATGGTGTTTATTTCGCAAAAGGTCAATTCATCGCTATTAATAACGAAACAATAATTTTAGATCAGTATACAAATACTCCCTCATATAGAATAGGTCTTTTACTAAGAGAAGATATTGTTAATGCTGATGAAGATCCCTCTCTTAATGATAGATCACGGGGATATAGTAATTATTCAGCTCCCGGAGCAGACAGATTAAAAATAAGTGCAAGGTTACATAAAAAAGCATTGGACAATTTTGATGACAATGATTTTGTAGAACTTGCCACTGTTAATAATGGTACTTTGAGATCAGTTCAAAAAAATAACAATCTTGGCGGTCTTAATGAAGAGTTAGCGCGAAGAACATATCAAGAATCCGGTGATTATTATGTTTCACCTTTTTCGTTGTCACTAAGAGAATCTCTTGATAATAATCAAGGAAATAATGGAGTATTTTCTAGAAGTCAAACAACAGATGGCGGATCTATTCCCGCAGAAAGTTTAGCTCTATACAATATTTCGCCTGGAAAAGCATTGGTCAAGGGGTTTGAGGTAGAAACAATAAGTCAGACGTACCTTGATTTACCGAAACCAAGAACAACTAAAACATTAGGTAATCAACGTATTAACTATTTTACTGGACCAACAATTTCTTTGAATAGAGTTTACGGGAATCCGCAAATAGGGATTGGAAACACTTTCGTTTTGAGTTTGAGGAATGAAAGAGTTGGTTTTGCACATACTTATGGATCTATTGAAGCTCCTGCAACTCACCCATCAGGAAAAGAAATAGGTTTGGCAAGAGTTTATGATTTTAGATTAGAATCGGGTGAATATGACTCGCTGACACCTGCTAGAAATAGATGGGAAATATCTCTTTATGATGTTCAACCATTTACAGAAATCACATTAAATGAGCCAATAACACTTTCAACACCAACTTATATAAAAGGAAAATTTAGTGGCGCCACCGCATTCTTAAGAAGTAATGTTACTGCCGGAACAGCATTAACAGTTTATCAAAAGAGTGGCGAATTTATTCAAAATGAAAACTTTATCATCAATGACACAGAAAATCCTAGAGTAGCAATATCCGTAACATCATACTCAATTGCTGATATTAAGTCAGTGCATGGACAAGTGAGTAGTGCATCCACTTTTAGTGCCGATGTTGTACAATCAGATGCTCTCGTTGTTGGATTGGCAACAATTTCTGCATCACGCTACAATAGCAATGTGCCATTTTTAAATTTAAATTTAACTCAAAATGTTGGTGTAGGGTCTACAACATTTTTTGTATCTAATGTTTCTAATGTTTCAGTTGGAGATTCAATTACTGTCGGAATTGCATATACAAATGCACGTATTGTTGCAGTTGGCGATACATTTGTTCAGATTAGTACAGCATCAACAACAACAGGGACTACATTAGTCACCTCTTTGACTGCAAATCCAGGAATTGGTACAACAACTTTTTTTGTTGGTTTTACAACTGGAGTTTCCATAGGAAGTTCAGTTTCAGTTGGATCATCCATTACTAGTGTTACAGTAACGGGAATTGGAACAACATTCTTCCAAATTGGAACTGCTCATACTGTTGGAACTGCACAAACAAATACAGAGATTAATCAACCTGTTAGTTTTGGGTCAACAATTATATTTTTATCCACAATACCAACAGGTATTTCAACTTTTTCCAGTATATCAGCAGTTGGAGTTGGAACTACCAATGCACTTAACAACATCCCTATCACATCTATTGGTGCCAACTTTATTACCATCGGAACAGGAGACACAAGTCCGACAGGAACTAGTGTTGGATATACAACTGCGATTGCCTCACCTGGCGTTGGGATAGGATCAACTGTTATTTTTGTTGGATTTACAACAGGGACTGGAATATCAATAGGTAGTAGTATTACTGTTGGCACTGCCATCACTAATGTAAGCGTAGTCTCTGTTGGTAACAGTTTTGTTTTTATTGGAACTGGTTCTACTGCCAGTGTATCCATGAGTGTTGGAACAGCGGTGACATTTTCAAATGTTTCTTCTCTTATTGTTGGAACCGCAGTAACTATTTTTGGAATAAATCCATTAGTATCTGGATTAGCAGTAACTTTCTCAAGAGTTTCTGATGCACTAAGTGGGGCAGCAGGCACTATTAGTTACGTTTTAAACACAAGCACAGTTATATCAAATCGTCCATCATTTAACTCAAATAATTTTAGATCATTTAATATAGTCAAATACACTGATACCTCTCTGCCACAACCAGTCTTGGCAAGAGTCGTAAGTGTTGGGACAACTTCCATTGAAATAACATCAGTCAGATCTGTCGCTGGAGTGACAACCTCAATTTTACCCTCCAGCACACTTCAGGTAACAGACTTCTCTTTACAAAAAACTGGTTTAGACCCATCATCTGATAATAGTCTCTACACTCCACTACCAAGAAAAAATATTTCATCTGTTGATTTAACCACTGCATCTATAGTGATTAGAAAAGTTGATACTGTTAATATTGCAGGGAATCAACTGCAAAATACATTAGTTGCTGGAGTAAATGAAATATTCTTACCATTCTTTAATGATAGGTATAGCTTAGTTCGTTCTGACGGCACATCAGAGCCTTTAACAAGCGACAAGATTAATATTTCTGCTAATGGAACACAACTTCAAATTTTAAATCTAGGTTCTAATGACACTGGTGCAACTTTAATTACAACAAGACAGAAAAATAAAGTAATATCCAAATTAAAATTTAAAAACAGAGTAAATACACTTTTAGTTGATAAATCTTCTATTCCTGGATCTGGGACGGGACCAACAACTATCAATGATGGATTAATATATGGAAATTATCCATTTGGAGTTCGTGTTCAAGACGATATTATTTCTTTAAACACCCCTGATGTTTTAGAAATTCATGCGATATATGAATCTCTTGATACGAGTGATCCATCTGCCCCTATAATGACATTTACTTCAATAAATGGTCCAAATGGAAAAACAAGTGATTTGATTATTGGAGAAAAAATTACAGGTCAAACTAGCAAAGCAAACGCAGTTATATCTAGATTTGTTAATGATAATCAAATAGAATATATTGTAAAAAATCAAGGTAATTTTATTACCGGAGAAACTATCGTATCAGAAGAATCGAGAATCAATGCGGTCATTAGCCAAACAACATTTTCAAGCACAGATATTTCATTCAACTATACCTTTGGTGGCGGGCAAAAGTCAACTTTTTATGATTATGGATATATTAGGAGAAAACCAAATACAAAAGAACCATCCAAAAAAATAAAAGTATATTTTTCAAGCGCATATTATGACTCAACTGATAACGGCGATCTAACAACCAAAGAATCATACAACACTTTTGATTATACCTTTGAAATTCAAACAGTGGATGGTCACAGGAATACTGATATTATTGACATCAGACCAAGAGTTAGTAACTATACAACTTCCGTTGGGTCTAGATCTCCACTAGAATTTTTAGGAAGAACTTTTACTTCAAGTGGAAACTCTGCTCCAAATATTTTGGCATCAGATAATGATATTGAAATGACATTCTCTTACTATCTTGGTCGTATAGACAGAGTGTTTGTTACAAAGGAAGGAACATTCCAAGTTCAGTATGGTATCCCGTCAGAAACTCCAGAATTTCCTATTCCAGTAGATAATGCATTAGAAATTGGAAGAATTACTCTTCCACCTTACTTGTATGATGTTGGACAGGCATCACTTTCAACCTTAGATTATAAGAGATATCAAATGTCTGATATCAATAGTCTTGAAAAGAGGATTAAAAATCTTGAGTATTACACCTCACTATCTTTACTAGAAACTAATACTGCAAATCTATTTGTTCCTGATGCAAATGGTTTGAATAGATTTAAATCTGGATTCTATGTTGATAACTTTACAACACTTCGCACGCAAGAAACAGAGGTATTTGGTAAGAACAGTGTTGATTCTGGCAATAAAGAATTAAGACCATCTCATTATACAACTCAAGTGAACCTAATGGTTGGTCCATACACTGGTATTGATCTAACTTCCGACGAATCTTTCAGATCTCCAGAGGGAGCTAATATTAGAAGAAATAAAGATGTTATTACATTAGATTATACCGAAGTTGAATATATTAAACAAACATTTGGAACTCGTAGCGAAAGTGTAACTCCATATCTTGTTAGTTTCTGGAATGGAATAATTGAGTTAACTCCATCCACAGATACTTGGATGGTTCCAAATAGACTTGATGCTCGCGTACAACAAGTAGAGGGCAACTTCGCACAAGAACAAGCGAGAGCAGTGAGAGAGTTTCAAGTTGATCCGAATACAGGATTTGCCCCCACGCAATGGAATGCGTGGAATACAACTTGGAGCGGAGAGTCAAAAACTCGTGATGTTGATGGCACTGATAGAAATGAAGATGGTGGAAGAGAGGGTGGAAGTTGGGGGAGAAGAGGTTTTGGTGGTAATGGTGGATTAACTGGTGGTGACTGGCACTTCACGCAAGTTACCAATGTTATGAGAGATACAATTCGAGAAACATTTGAAACTGGAGTTCAAACCAGAAGTGGCACTAGAACACAATTTACTGAATTCTTTGATCGGGTTAGTCTTGGTGATAGAGTTGTTAGTAGAGAATCCATCTTGACCATGAGATCTAGAAACATTCAGTTTGTTTCGAATAGATTATTACCAAATGCAAGAATATATGCATTTTTTGATAATAAAGATGTAACTAAGTATTGTGTTCCAAAACTTCTTGAAATATCAATGACCTCGGGAACATTCCAAGTTGGTGAAGAAGTGCGTGGAACAGTTGCTGCACAAGGAACAGCATCCGTAAATAGTTCAACACAAGCTAAGATTAATTTTAGAGTTGCGGCGACAAATCATAAAATAGGTCCATATAACTTACCAACTAGAACATATACAATCAATCCATATGTTAAAGGAGATGAAACTATTCCGGCAACTTATTCTTCAACATCAACAATATTAAACATTGATACTGCATCTCTTGCAAGTATGGGTGATAATCCAACATACAGTGGATATGTTGAGCAAGGAATGACCTTGGTGGGTCAAACAAGTGGAGCTGAAGCAACTATCACAAATGTAAGGTTGATTTCAGATATATCTGCGAACCTAATTGGTAGTTTCTTTATTCCAGATCCAACTGTTGGAGCAAATCCAAGATTTGAAGCAGGCACTAAAACTTTAACTCTTACTAATGATTCTCAAAATAATGTGAAGAACGCAACAACTATAGCATCAGAGAGATTCATCTCCAGCGGAACCATAGAAACAGTTCAAGAAAATATTATTTCGATTCGTCAAGGAAGAATTGAAACTAAAGATGTTGTCCCAGAATCCCGAGATACTGAAAGATTACTCAACTCTCAAGTGATTGGCACAAGACAGGTTAATACTGTTAGATCAGATACATCCGAAGTTCGTTGGTATGACCCACTTGCACAATCTTTTGTTGTTGATGAAAAGTTTGCAGAAACAGGAGTTTTTATCACAAAATGTGATATTTATTTCCAAGAAAAAGATGATATGAATATGCCAGTAACTCTGGACATTAGAACCATGCAGGGTGGATATCCAACTACAAAAATACTACCTTTCTCTCAGGTAGCATTACTCCCAAGTGATGTTAATGTTTCCACGGATGGATCAGTTGCCACAACATTTACTTTTGATGCACCGGTTTATCTAACAGGTAATGCTGAGTATTGCATTTGCGTTTCTGCAATATCAACGAAATATAAAGTATTTATTTCAAGAGTTGGTGAAAACGATTTAATTTCTCAAGCATTTGTCGCACAACAACCATATCTTGGATCTCTCTTCAAATCACAAAATGCCTCTACTTGGGAAGCGAGTCAATGGGAAGACTTAAAGTTTAAACTGTATAGAGCTGATTTTAGACCAAGTGGGTTTGTTCAGTTCTATAATCCAAATCTAACTCTTGGAAATAAGCAAATATCAACTTTGATGCCAAATTCTCTTTCCTTTAGTGCTAACAAAGTTAGAGTTGGTCTTGGATCAACCCTTCAAGATGACGGACTTGTATTTGGAAACACAGTTTCGCAAGTAAACTCATCTGCAACAGGAAATTATGTGGGTAAAGCAGGTATTGCAACAGGGAATCTTAATATTATCAATACAGGAATAGGATATACACCCTCACTTGGAGCAGGATCACTAACTTATTCAAATGTAAACTTAATCAATGTTACAGGATCTGGGACAAGCGCAACTGCAAATATTACTATTTCAAATGGTGTTGCAATTGCAGCAACAATTTCAAATTCTGGATTTGGATATGAAGTTGGTGATGTATTTACAGTTGGAGCATTAGGAATCAACTCAGTTGGTAGAAACATGAGATTATCTCTTGTTTCCATTGCTAGCACCAACACGCTTATTCTTGACAATGTTCAAGGAGAATTTAAAACAACAGGTGCGGGAAATACTGTTAGATACACAAACAGTTCTGGTATTACTACTTTCTTAAACAACTCAGTTGGAGGTGGAGTTCCTATTAATTTCGTAACCACTATTAATGATGGTCTTCATATTAAGGTAAACCATGCTAATCATGGTATGTACTTTAATAGAAATGTAGCGACTATTGGAAATGTTAAACCAGATGTTATTCCAACAACTCTTACTGTGCCATACTCTTCATCAGCAACTGGAGCGATTTCAGTTACTGACTCAACTAAATTCAGCACTTTCGAAAATGTTGGAGTTGGAACGACAAATAAAGGTTACTTGTTGATTGGAGATGAAGTTATTTCATATACAGAAACTCCATCTTCAACAACTATTGGCGGTAATGTTCAAAGAGCAGTTGTATCTTCAAATTTACCAGCTGGCGCGGGTAGCACCTCAAAAAGTTATCCAATAGGAACTCCTGTTTACAAATATGAACTTGCGGGTGTTTCTTTGACAAGAATTAACAAAGTCCACAATTTAAGTGATGTTGTATTACCCAACGCAATATCTCATGATTTTTATCATGTTAAGTTAAATATGGGATCAAGCACAGTAAGCACTGGTAGATCTGATGGATTGTCATATCCCAAACTATTCCTTAACACTACAAAGTCTGCTGGAGGCGACGATATTAAAGCAACTCAAAACATTCCATATGAGATTATTAATCCGCAAGTGCATAATACAACTGTAACTGGGACCTCTATCAATGGAGCAATAAAAACATATAGTGCAGTAAGTATTAGTGGAAATGAAATTCCACATATTAATAATGGATTCCAAGCTGTAACTTTAAATACGGACAACTACCTCACAACTCCAAGAGCAATATATTCTGGGAGAAATGAAAGTCAGTATCTATCAGGGGACAAGTCGCTAACATTGAGAGTTAATATGGAATCTTCAAGTACAAATTTATCTCCTGTTCTTGATCTACAAAGAGTAACTGCAACTCTAATTTCAAACAGAATCAACAAACCATTTACAGATTCGCAGTACATTACAGATAATAGAGTCAACTCAATTAATGATGATCCCCATTCATTCCAATACATAAGTAAAGAAATTACTCTTGAAAATCCAGCAACTTCCCTAAAACTACTTTTAAATGCACATGTTAATGTTTATTCAGATGTAAGAGCTTTCTATGCAATTAGTGATGTTTCTGGGTTCACTCCAATATATACACCTTTCCTAGGATATGAAAATATTATATTAGATGTTTATGATCAGTCTCAAAGCACGGGACATCCTGATTTTAGAATTGAACCATCATCAAAACTTGGATTTATTTCACAAAACCTTGACTTCTCAGAATATTCATTTACAGCAGATCAGTTGCCTTCATTTAGATCATATAGAATTAAGATTATTATGACATCAACAAATCAAGTATATGTCCCTAGAATCAAAGACTTAAGAACTATTGCATTGGCATAATATGAATTATTTGCAAGTAGAGGGTTACTCTCATTTAAAGAGAGACCCTAAAACAAATTCTATTATTAATACAAACATGTCTGAATATCAGGAATATATTTCAAAAAGAGATAAAAAAACAGAAGAATCTCAAAAAGTACAAAATCTCGAAACAGACATCACTAATATAAAAGATGATATTGATGAAATCAAAAACTTATTAAGGAGTTTAGTAAATGGATCCTAGTAGCATAGAATTAGAAAATCTAAGTAAAAGTTTTGAGTTTTTTAAATTTTGTTCTGAAATAGACAGCATCGAAGATATGGAAAAACTTAAAGATATTGCAAAATGTTATTTTAAACTATACCTCAAACAACAAGAAGTCGTTCTAAATTTAGGTGCTATTTGAGCTCATCATAAATATTTAAAAAAAAGTAATAAGGTAAAAAATGGCGCAACCATCTAACAAGCAAGAGCTAATAAGTTATTGCAAAAGAAAACTGGGAGCGCCAGTCTTAGAGATCAATGTTGCTGATGAGCAAATAGATGATCTAGTTGACGATGCTGTGCAGTTTTTTCAAGAAAGACATTTTGATGGGGTATATCCAGCATTTTTTAAATATAAAATAACTCAAGCAGACATTGATAGAGGAAGAACACGAGGGGGAAGTCAGGCGCCAGTGGGAATAGCAACAACCACTACCACAACAACCATAGCTGGATATAACTCATCAACAACATTTACTTTTGAAGAAAATAGTAACTATCTTCAAGTTCCTCCTTCGATAATTGGTGTAAATAAAATATTTAATTTTGATGGAAATAATACCATCACGCATGGTATGTTCAGTATTAAGTATCAACTATTTTTAAATGACATTTATTATTTTGGAGCCACAGAATTATTAAGTTATGCAATGGTAAAAACCTATCTTGAAGATCTAGATTTTCTACTTAATACTCAAAAACAAATAAGATTTAATAAGAGACAAGATCGTCTTTATCTTGATATTGATTGGTCATCAATCTCAGTAAATGATTATATTATTATTGACTGTTATACAACCTTAGACCCAAATGATTATTCTAGGGTATGGAATGACTCATTTTTAAAACAATATGTAACATCTCTTATTAAAAGACAATGGGGTCAAAATCTAATAAAGTTTCAAGGTGTTAAACTTCCAGGTGGAGTTGAACTTAATGGTAGACAAATTTACGATGATGCACAAAAAGAGATAGATGTATTGATGGAAAAAATGTCTAATACTTATGAACTTCCGCCCTTTGATATGATAGGATAATGTTAAATCCATTTTTTCTCCAAGGTTCAAAATCTGAACAAAATCTTGTTCAAGATTTAATAAATGAACAGTTAAGAATGTATGGTGTTGAAGTTCATTATTTACCAAGAAAATATATTACGGAAAAAAAAGTTTTAAGAGAGGTTATTCAATCTAAGTTTGATGATGCGTATCCAATTGAAGCATATATCGATAGTTATGATGGATATGGAAACAACCCCACAATATTGTCAAAATTTGGAATACAGGCATTAAATGAGTTAACAATTATTATTTCAAAAGATAGATTTCAAAATTATATCACTCCATTAATAAAATCAAAGGCAAATATTAAACTATCATCAAGACCAAAAGAGGGGGACTTAATCTATTTTCCTCTTGGAGATAGATTGTTTGAAATTAAATATATTGAACACGAAAAACCATTCTATCAACTTCAAGAAAATTATACTTATGAGTTAAGATGCGAACTCTTCAGATATGAAGATGAAGTTATTGACACTGAAGTCGCTGAAATAGATGATACGTTAGAACCAAGTTCAGATGGTGATCAACCCTCAGTTATTATTGGAGCAATACAAAAACTAACCCTTGTTGGCACTGCATCCTCTGCCACGGCAACTGTCAATATTGTAAATGGTGGCATTAGGTTTATAACAGTTACCAATAGAGGTGGTGGGTATCTAAGTGCTCCGAGAGTTGCAATATCTTCAGCACCATCTGGAGGATTGACAGGGATTGCGACTGCGACATTGGTTTCTGGAGTGGTTGTTTGTAATGACAATGTTAATCCAAAAAGAAAATCTGTTCAAAGTGCCCCTCTTATCAATGCCGGATTTGGGTATACAGTTGCTCCAACCATAAAGTTTATTGGAGGTGGAGGATCCCAAGCAACCGGAATATCATCGATTGGTAATGGCGTTATTGGAACTATATCTTTAACAAACAATGGATCTGGATACGCAGATTCTCCAAATATTACATTTATAAATGAAGTTTTCTTATCCGGAGTTGCAACTGTTTCTGCTGCAGCGACAGCTGTTGTAAGTGCTGCCGGTTCAATCACATCAATAAGAATAACAAATGCCGGATTAGGATATAGTGTTGCTCCAACAATCCTTATTAACAATGTAGGGGTTGGATCAACTTCCTATGGTAGTTTTATATTTAATGAGGTAATAACTGGATCTATTAGTAGCGTAACAGCAAGAGTCAGAAGCTGGAACTCTATTACTAATGAGTTACAAATTTCAAACTTAAGCGGTGCCTTCAGAGTTGGTGAAAGAGTTGTTGGATCAGCATCAAGTGCGTCTAGAGTAATACGGATTATTGATACTTTTGCAAATAATGATGGATATGCAGATAATGATAATATTCAAGATCAGGGAGACTCTATTGTTGATTTTACAGAAACCAATCCATTTGGTATGCCATAAAGATTAGCAATACTAGATGTGTTAAATAGTTTATAATAATAACTTAGTAATAAAATGTTTGAATATTTTTATCACGAAATTTTCAGAAAAACAGTCATTGCATTTGGCACTCTGTTTAATGATATTTCTGTAAGAAAAATGGATTCTGCTGGTAACATCACTAGTGTGGTAAAAGTTCCTTTGGCTTATGGTCCAACTCAAAAGTTTTTAGCACGTTTAGAGCAATCTCCAGATTTAAACAAATCAACTCAAATCACATTACCTAGAATGTCATTTGAGTTAACTGGCGTTAATTATGATGCATCAAGAAAAGTAACGACTACTCAAACATTTGTGACTAAAAATCCAAATGATGGGACTGAGTTCAAAAAAAGTTATATGCCTGTGCCATATAGTATGATTTTTGAGTTATCAATTTTATGCAAATTAAATGATGATGCTTTACAAATCATAGAGCAAATACTACCGTATTTTCAACCACATTATAATGTAACTGTGGATATAGTTGGTAGTATGTCTGAAAAGAGAGACATACCTATTAATTTAGATGGCATTACAATGCAAGATGATTATGAAGGTGATTTTACCACAAGAAGAGCTTTAATTTACACTCTACGATTTACAGCAAAAACATATCTATTTGGTCCTGTCTCTGTTGCAACCAAAGACATTATCAAAAAATCTACTGTCAGTTTTATTGCAGGAGAATCTGCAACGGCAGATCAGAGAGCACTTTCTTCGAGATCTGTGGTATATTCTGTTGTTCCGAGAGCAATAAAAGATTACAACGGATCTATCATCACAAATTTAACCAAAGATATAACAGCAGAGGATAGAGTTATTGATGTAAATAGTGGGTCTGCGATAACTAAGGGATCTTATCTTGAAATAGACGGTGAAGAAGTTTATGTTAAGTCTATTACTGGAAATAGAATGATTATTGAAAGGGGAAAAGATGGCACAACTCCTACCACGCATGTAGCGGGAACTCCCGTTAAATCAATTACAACTGCAGATAACATTCTCATAGAGGATGGAGATGATTTTGGATTTAGTGGAACTGTGACATGAAGATGACTAAAAAATTTGATGACTTGAACGATACTTTCAATATTGATGGAGAAATAGTGTCTATTGAGAAAAGTGAAGTAAATGATAAAATTAAAAAAATCTCATCTTCATCTGAAGATATAAAAAAAGATTACGAATATACTCGTGGTAATTTATATTCGATTATAGAAAAAGGTCAAGAGGCAATCAACGGAATTTTAGAATTAGCTCAAGAAAGTGAAATGCCCAGAGCGTATGAAGTTGCCGGACAACTAATTAAAAATGTGGCTGACGCAACTGATAAATTAATGGATCTTCAGAAAAAATTAAAAGAGGTCGAAGAGGAAAAACAATCGAAAGGTCCATCAAATGTCACTAACGCACTGTTTGTAGGATCTACGGCAGAATTATCTAAACTGTTAAAAAATCAAAATTTAAAAGAAGAATGAAAACCTTTAAAGAGTTTCAAGAAGAGTGGACGAATAAATATAAAAAGAGTATTGACTGCTCTAATCCAAAAGGATTTTCTCAACGTGCTCATTGTGCGGGGAGAAAAAAAAGAGCAAAGGGTGAAAGCACTAAGTCTAAACCAGTTGAATGAAGAAAAACGGTCGCTGTCCCGAAGGGGAATATTATTGCTACACTGATAAAAAGTGTAAATCAATTCC
>Ga0194115_10004710_pt1 | contig 14522 bp, 13 predicted proteins | sample TA2MahsurfametaG_3_FD_148656 | JGI IMG/M metagenome (GOLD analysis project Ga0194115, IMG submission 148656) | Freshwater microbial communities from Lake Tanganyika, Tanzania - TA2015002 Mahale S4 surface | ecosystem: Environmental > Aquatic > Freshwater > Lake | place: Tanzania: Lake...
GGGGGGGGGTAATCGCTCTATCTCTCCCTGTGTGACCTGTTTACGTAGGGATGCGAATTGTTTCGTCGTCCGATGCTAATCTTTTACTTCGTCGTTACTTTCGGCAAGTTTTTGGTCATTTCAACTGCGGGAGTCCTCTCCCTGGCGCAACTTTGGTTGGCGACTGATTTGTGAAATCGAAAACTTGCTGAAGAAAAAAAAGGGGGACTTGGCAGCAGTTCTTCGTCTGACCCCTTTTCTCCGTGGTCCGTGTTATCATACATACCAACCCGTAAGAGGCATCGATTCCGATTGGTCAAATGTGCAGGTTCTAATGCCAACGGCATCATATTCGCGTCCTCACTGTGGATATCATACATAGACAACAGACACAATCTTCGGCCATGGTTAACTACGTGAGATCTCCACCACTTTCTGGTGGTGGTGACACGATGAAAGCCCGGTCGCGATCACGATCTGCCCAAGGGATATCTCTGTGGAGAAGGTTTATCCTCCTCGTCGTCGTTATCAATGCCCACGTCATAGGCATTCAATGCCTTGAGGAGTCGCCTTCACCCCAACCCCGCAAAGCAGACGAGGTCGAAAGACAAATGATGAACGTACCAAAGCCGGGAGATGATGGTGTAGGGCGGGTGGCTCCCTTTGATACTGATATTCGAGACGATTGTAGATCCCTATTGGAATATTGTCAGTCCTCCATTATTCACACTATCTACCTTGAATGTCCTGCGTTATGTACAAAATACTTACAACAAGAAGGTACAAAAGGTACGGTATCCGAGGGTACCGAAGAGGCCTTGTGGGAAGGGACATTCCGTACTCTTTCAGGAAAACGGATAAATGCTGATCGGTTTGAAGGATCTGTTATGGTAATTGCTCTTCTACCCTTGCTTCCGGGAATGGCCAAATACTACTATGATATGATGGAAGCCTTGCACCAGAAGTTTCATCCCAAAGTGGAAATCATTATAATTCCCATTGATGTCGGTGAAGGTATCCATATCAGACCTCGTCCAGAGTATAAGGTGGTCGTTTTGGAGGAGGAATCGAATTTATTGTCCCATCCATGGATAAAGCATTTATATGCTATCAAACCACGAAGTGGAGCAGCCAGTCGAGATCATAATGATGAGATTGTTCAAGTCGATTTACCTATGGATCGTCTAACGATCTACCTAGTGAGTGCAGATGGACATTTCATGGAACGGATGACAGTCCCAACCATGGCGACTTTACAGAAGCGAATTGGACTGTATCTCCGAACCATCGATTATATCGATTTATGACGAACCTTCCCGTAGCAAAGGAAATCAGAAAATTCATGAGGAGGAAGCCCATCCTAGAGACGAGAATCCTGTCCATCGGTGATAGAGATAGAGTTATCCCCCCCCTGAGCTGAGACGCGACTCCCTCGGCGTCGCCCGCTCCAACTGGTGGAGTTTTGTCGATCATGAAATAGCAAATTGAAGGCATGTGGTACGACTATCCACAAGCATTCTTGGGCAAGTAGCCGATCCTTATTTCAGTTGCTGGGTTTGCGCCTTTACTTCTTCATCTTTATCTAATGTGGGGCCCTGGAAGGTATGTACAAGAATCTTTTCTGCAATCACGTCTGTGACTAGGTAGTACCATAACTCGACCAATATAAGTATCGTAGATACGTACAGAAGTTGACTTGGAAATGCCACGTGTCCAATCACGGAAACGGAATCCCCTCTACAGTATTCACCGTAGTGAGACGTGGACCGGTGACAGCGAAAGCCGCCACCCGATAAATATGTTACAAACGCTGCCTCCCACAATCAAACACACGACGACGTCGACCATCCCGTCAAGTTGAAGTCGACAACTCAATCACAAGCTTCCTTTGTCTTGGTTGTATTGTAAATTCAGGAAACTTTGATTGTGATACCCTTACTCAGATAGAGAGCATTCAGAATGATGCGGACGATGGATCGGTCCAATTCAAGAAAGACGTCAATATTCGTCATCTTCACAATTCTCCTGCTTTTGTTCCTGCCATCGTCAGTGGAGTCCCGTACAAATCCTCGTGGAGGAACGTCTAAGCAAAAGCAACAGAAAGAAGAAGATTATTATCAGATTCTTGGCGTATCGAAGACTGTTGCTCCAAAGAAAATTAAGTCTGCCTATCGAAAACTTGCCCTTCAATGGCATCCTGACAAGGTAGCTGCCGACAAACGAGAGGAGGCAGAACAAAGATTTATCAAGATTTCCGAGGCCTATTCTGTCTTGAGTGATGAAGAAAAACGAAAAATATATGACCAATATGGAAAGCCTGGATTGGAAGCCCATGAACGAGGCCAAGATCCACGGGCGGCGGGTTTCGGTCCTGGTGGGGGCTTTGATGGTGGTGGTTTTGGTGGCGGTGGATTTCAACATGGAGGCTTTAACTTTGGTGGTGGTGGTGGTGATGGCGGTCACCATAACTTTCATATGGGCGGGGGTGGAGGTGGTTTCGATCCGTATCAAATGTTTGAAGAAATGTTTGGGGCATTCGGTGGAGGAGGAGGTGGTGGTGGGAATGGTGGATTTGGCACGGGTGGGGCCCGTCGTCCCGGTGGGGGAACACCGAATCAAGATTTATTCCCCAAAGGAAAATCCAAAGTCGCAAAGCTTGGAAAACCAAAGTTTCCTGATCGTAAAAGCAAACACTTGTGGCTCATTCTCTTCTACAACGGAGGTTCAGTGGGAGGGGATACCCAAACTGCGGCCCAAAACTTGGAAGCCCTGGCCGAAAAGACGACGTTGTCCTACAAGATTGGTGCAGTCGATTGTCAAATGTCACAAAGGGAGACTGACTTTTGTCGTGAAAAGGGTCTCGAACTTAGCAATCTTCCAATCTTTGCGTTCGTTTCGGATGGCGAATTAAAGCTGCTACAAGACGAGGATGTATCCGTTTCTAGTCTAGGACCAAGATTTTTGCATGATTTGGTGACTGAAAATATGCCACAGCATTTGATACAGAACATCAACAACTTGGTACAGATAGATGAGCGACTATTGACGAAGGGAGGGGGGGAGAATGATGCTGCAATTTTATTGTTGACTGACAAATACGAGACATCCGCCATGTACACAAGTTTAGCATATCAGTTCCGACACCAGTCCCTCATATTCGGTGAATCTCGTGCCAAAAATCTGAAACTGGCTCAAACATTTGGTGTCAAGAGGTATCCTACCTTGATCGCTCTCTTGCCCAACACAGTGATGGCGGCGTACAAGGATCAAGGAACGGCTTACAACGACAACTATCGTATCGTATCCTTTACGGGTGATGTGAAGAAGAAGGAAGATATCGTGCAATGGATTGAAGGCATTGCTAAGCTACTGACTGTGAGCACCAAGAGGCCCAGGAGCCGAAAAGACGAATTCTAGTGTTTTGTAGTGACGTCATAAGGATTGTGTAAATGGTTTTCAAAGCACATATGACGAATGACTTCAATGTTGGCTTATTGAAAGAATGACGGGTAGTGCCATTTGCCCATGATAAAAGAAATTCGATCGCACGTAGGGCTCGGAGAAAAAGTGTGCCACGGGAAGTCCTAGTCCGATAATGATCAAAGTCTTAGCATATGGCGACAAATTGTGTGATGCCCAAAGTACAAGGGGTGTTCCTCTCGACAAATATTCGAATGCAACCAGTACGGCTTGCCAAAGAAAGAATACGGTGGCACCACCATAAAAGGGACGATAGCAGCTGGGACCGGTCGGGTAGGTGTAACATGAAGTCCCGAGTATTCCATAGATTAGCCACTCGTGAAACACCCCAGACATGACGAATGTGAACGCCGATGCCACAAGCGGCGAATAGCCATGTTTCCGCATTGGTTTATATACTCCACCCTTAAGCACAGTATGGACTAAGATATTCCAGCGACGTCCCCAGAAATCAGACGGACTGGTCGCCCGACCTAGTGGATTGTGCATCCCTTTCTTGACTTGACAGCCAGTCACTACCAACCAACAAAAGATGAGACCTTCAAAGTACAATGTAAGATAAATCTGAAATAGGGCAGCATGTAGAAATGAATTGGCATAAAGTTGCCATGTCAGCAATCGTTCGACAGCGAACCATCCGTCTTCCTCAATTGGTTTACCAAAGACATTCAAATCTTGGAACGCGGTAAGCACTGATTGATAGGCGCCCACGAAAAACACCATACCCACAAAATTCCGGAGATGCTTCAATTTCATGGCATTCGTTGCCGGGATGAGTGCATCCGTCTTTGGATCTCTCTCGAAGACCAATATCAACGCAAAGTGTGTCACGAAGTCTTTCATGGACCTCATGGCCGATTCTGGACAACATCCATAGATAGCTTCGAACAGTCGAAATTTCACGAGGATAGGGACCAGATTCCCCACAATGAATTTGAATACCAAATTTCGATTGTCAAGAATCTTCACAGTGAAATGAGGCCAACTAATCCAAAATGGAAGGAACAATCCATACCCAAGAAGATAGGCCGTGGGGGTGTCAGTTTTCTTCGGAGCGATGATCAAATGATATGTGATTGCGGCAGTTAGGACTGCAAAAAATACCGAAACCCATACGAGTATAAGGAGTTCAATCCAAAAAAGTACAGAGGGACAAAAGAGACCATATACCCTTGGTTCAGAGACGGATGTATTTTCTGCCCACCAATCAGGTACAGAAAATGTCAGAAACGGTTGACGGTATTCCGATTCTGTGAGATGAGGAACCACCATCATTTTGCCAAGCGTTGTATTTGGATTATTGAGTGAGTGCAAAATGATCTCATTCGATAATGGGATTGGGTGAGTGCATATAGAATCAACTCATTCGAGGGCCGATCGGGTGATGCCGATGTCTTCTTTTGACATGACAGTGAGAGCTGCGATGACGAAAATCGTATGTATGACTGTGAGGCTGGCACGTCACGAACAGGTTTTTCCGTTTACTGTTACATTTGTTGGCACTTGGATGACCAGGCCTATGAAAAGTGTTCGCAACGCGGAGAAATATACGAGTGACGTCACGCACTTACAATGAATGCACTCCACTCCATCTCCGACTACTCCGATCGGAACGAAAATCATTGCCATCTCTAAAGTTACAACAATATCCCGCTGTTTCCTCATTTGTGTTCTTCATGGGTGCCATCTACACAGATACTCTTTTGGGATAAGGATTACGGGTGTCATGACGATCATGTTTAGCCTGACACTATGATTAGGTCGGATTCGAACCCTCAACAGAAAAGTTACATCGAACATTTTTCAGGTATTGATGATTGCCAGATCGAGATGGGATGGGTTTGAATTTTTGTTCCGGACTCGTTCGTCAGTTCAAGAGGCATCGTAGATTGTTTTACCGTTGGTTCCTGATATTGCTCAGTGTCGTCCCATAGACTGATTCTTCAAGTCGATCCTTTAGACCCTATCGTTGTTCCATCCCTAAAGGAATATGGCTTTGACAGCAATTGCCAAAAATACAGCAAAGACACCACCGACCTTGTACAGGACCGACCGGACTGCCGCGTAATGTTGATCCAACATATCTGATGGGAAGGACCTTCGATCCGCCTTGACTGTGGCCAACAGTGGTGCCCATGTCGTAACCGGCGGACTACTGTCATCTCCCGACTTTGATGATGGATCCGTCATGGCTGTCAGGGTACATCTGGCAGTGTTCTCATATTCCAAAGATTCGATACAAAGAGACGCCACATCTTGGTAGCTTATTTTCGCCACAGGTAGGTCCCCACCATCATCCGCTAGTAAAAGGGATGCCACCGTGCCGTCAGACGAACCCATGATTCCTGGACGGATAATGGTATAATTCAAAGTACTTGCACGTAGGGCCTGTTCACCTTGGTAATTCCATGCCTTGGCAAAACTTCCAAGTAAATTGATGAGTACAGAAAAGAAACTAGTCGGATCTTCTCCCTTACCGGTAATTCGAACGATTCGTTTACAGTTAGGAGATTCCTCACAAGCTTGAATAAGATTACAGACACCTTGATAATTGACTTGTTTGGCATGGGATGGATCGTCGTCTTCAACGGAACTAGTCCATAGATCACTAATTTTTGAACGTCGTGTTGCTCCCCATAATGCTAGACAGGCAGAACATTCCTGGACAAGACCTTTCATGGCAGATAGATTCCCAACATCTCCTTCGTGTAGCGTCACTAGAGGGTTGGATTGGAAGTACATTGCGACTTGTTCAGTCGATTGACATTCCTCTAATGTGGAGACCTTCACCGTTTCTGGACTTGGCAATTTCCGTATAAGGAGATGACACGAGGTCCCCTGATCCAAAAGTTTCTGTACCGCCTCACGACCTAATCGTCCTGTCGCACCGACGACAGCCACTGGTGAGGTCAGGCCTTGGACCGAGATCATATTTGATGAAACCAAACCTAAAAATGTGGCAATACGAAGTGCCTTCATTACGTAGCTCATGGATTGAGGGTGACAAGGAAAAATACTATGAAGAGTAGGGACGAGGTACCGAATTTCACCACGTAACATGGCATTGGAGTTCTTCTGTATCTCCGATACGTCCGCGATATACGGTCGTGGTAGTCGGGGAGCGGCGAAGAGGGCGAGGGACAGACGACGAGCAGCACGCAGGCATTGAGATGACCCGGGGAGCAGCGGCAGGCAGTCGGACCACTTACTCCCGGATCGAGCACACTAGCGGCGAGCTGACGTCCCCGTTGTAAGACGTAATATATGCCAGCTATCCAAAGATACGTCTGTCCTCGTGGAAGTCACTACATAGCTCGTAAGCGGAGCTCATGACGAGCCTATTGGCCGGCATTCGGATACAGTACCCCCAAAACTTGCCGCATGTCAAGAAAGCATCTTGATGTTCTTTTCCGATCATTTGGTCTGTGTCTCAGTTGTAATTCGATCTACTTTCTCGACAGACTTCAATGTTGAAAAAAATGGGGGACGATGGTACCCCTACGATTGCCCATAATGGAGAGTCGCAAGGCGTATCTTCCAGCCCCCATACTTTCCTTCACCAAGGAGATTCATCCCATTCGTTCGTAGAGTATCTGGGATTAGATGATCCATCGAACACTACGAGTAACCGTTCCTTTACGGTAGATGCCTTGGCTGTCGACGTCGATGCTAAGGATTGTAGTCGCATCGTGAAGACCCTATCTCGATACCTTCCCTTACCACCTACGTTACAACATCTCAAGAGAGTGAAGAAATCGACTACTAATGTGGTGAAGGACTCTGAGGCAAAGTCTCCATCCCAGAAACGCATTAGGACTGAACCCGAACCCGAACCTAAACGACCACCATCTCAACAACGACTACAAATTTTACTTGGATTATCTCCTCTTTCTACACTCTTGGAATCGTTTGAGGTTGTCGATGACAGTGAAGGCGGGAAGTTGCTTTTGTCACCCGCCGATCAGTTATTGGCTCTCATAACCAACGAAAAATCCTCTTTGTCGTCATCTACATCTGGAACAACAAGCTTGAGTGAATCGGGACTACTACAGAACATAATTGTACCGAATCATCCACCCAACTCTCAGGAAGAAGCAAAGTTAGCGAATCAGCTTTGGCCGACACATTTTTTCCCACTCAAAACTTTGGAATATCAGGAACAGAAAAGGTCATTATCACTACAAGAGTTTGAAATCATGGTGAATAACGTAGAGGAACTTTCTACACAAAACAATGAGGCCTTTGTCTTTGACCCGTCATCGAATCGAGTCTTGTCCAAATCTGGAAATGAAGAAAGACTTCAGAACGCAGCAACATTGGAAACATCCTCAATCTGCCAAAGGAATCCCTTGGCGACACCCATTCTCTTGGCGATTCAAGGCATTTCTCGACTAGAACGACAAGGAAACAGTGACCATTATTTATGTTCTGGTTTTCATTTGTACTGCAATTACGAACCTTGTGTATTTGAAAGCATGGCGTTAGTCCATTCACGATTTGGTCGAGTCATTTGGGCAAGTCTCACACCCGATCCACCTGGAAGTGTCCTACGACAGGGAATTTCCATACATTCGATTCATTGCCTACCTGGAACGAATCATCATTTTCGTGCATTTGAATACCGTCCTACTGCACTCCGCGACCATTCTACGCAGCCATTACCATGATCTGAGAAAGGTTGGAAATGTTTTGCTATTTGTTTTTGATCTTCGGAAATGCGTGCCGAAACAGTAGCTACGGATTTCCCTTTGGCAAAGAGGCGGCGTTGTCCTTAAGCATCGATTCGATAGGGCGTGGTTCCATTATTGACATGAACTCGTCGAAGCCACATGGGATCTGGCTCGCGTACTCCATCTGCAGATCCAGCATCACATCCCTTCGGAAAGTAGGACGGTTTGGGGGTATGGAACTGACCAGGGCAACCCCTGGTGTGTCAATACCAAAGTCAAGCCTATGTCCGGAGTTGATTCCTCTATTCAGCGAGTTCACGTCTACCGACAAGTTCTTCGTGCCATTCTCGGACGGGAACATTCTCAGATGGAGTGAAACCTTTGATTCGTCTGAAGAAGAAGAATTATTGCCACATAGCTTGTCGCCGGTGTACATCGAGAAAAGTTCACGTTGATCTAGGGATTCGGCGTTTTTTCTTCTATTCCTTCTGCGACGTCTGCCCCCGTCGCGCCTTTTGATGGCCAGGGCTCGTGCCTTATCATCTCTTTGAAAATCCGGATGGACGAATGCCCCACAGCGAATGTCTTGAGGATCTTCAATCTTTGCAAATCCGTATGCATAGCACTAGAGATACAAGAATCGCGTGTTGTGAGCGTTGTGAGGCGTCAGAAGATGCTCATTTTCACTTGCGCGCCTTCGAGATGACTTACTTGTCGGATAAACGATGCTATTTTTGATTGCTCAAAGTAACTCTGTTGGATTGTTTTCTCAAACTCGTCCGGATTGTGGATCTTGAAAGCACTGCCATCTCCCACCCAAGAAATAATATGACTTGTACCTTTGTCTTCCATCTCGCTCAGCATGAGATGTAACTTGTACGCAAATGGAAGTCGCTTTTGAGTATGGTCACCTCGAACCATCTTTTGCTCCTCGACCATGATTTTTGATTCGTCGTATTTGGATGCCGAGGGTGGTGTCTGCTCTGATTGCTTCTTCTATCAGGAACAAATTTGGCTTTATGAATATGGGCTGCTTAAACCAGCAGTTCGATTAGCTTCTAGAAAGTATTCACTGTCAACCGGAGAAGTCAATTGCGAGATTGCACTACTAGCTTGAGCCAGTTTCGGTTGAAAATAAATGGTACATACATGCTAGAATCGTGCCTTGGTCGACAGTTACTGTTATCCTCTAGTGTACTTTTGCGGAGCTAAAAATTCTGAGCACTTCGTTACGTAGACCGTTTCAGTTGCCGACGTTTAGGAATCAAGATTCTTCTCCAGAATCATTCCGTTTTCAATTATTGAATGCCATCGGCTTAGACTTGGGTTCCAGAAAGTCGTATTCACTCCGAAGTTTTTCCGTGTACTCTCTTCGGTGACGTCTCTCTTTGGTCATGAATACTTAGATGGCCAGGACGGTACCGGCATGGCTCAATGAGTCCACATTTAACGCCACAAAATCCTATCGTGCAATGGCGATGCTTAATCGATCAAGCTCTCCGTTGGAAAGGCTGATAGCGCTCTAACCTTCGTTGCGTTCACTGTAAATGTAAATAATTCGCCGATCGAACTAAAGGGAGAAGATATCTGTGGAGCTACAATAGAGAAGTCGACCGATAGGAATTTACTGTTAGAGAGGAGAATCTCGATTCGAATACGCTTTTGATGTGACTATGAAATGTGAGAATTCTCGACTGAAATACAAAATACAATCTCCAATTTCAAGATACCCTTTTTTTATTCTTTTCTTGTAGTCAGTGTATCGGCACGTGGGTACAAGATTCAAGATTTAGGTGTCGTCGTACATCATCTCGATCGCCCGTTGACTGTGACGCTAGGCAACAAACCCATAGAACCCTCGTTTTACGTAAGAGTCGTGCTGGTCAGTTTGGTCAAGACTCTCAAGCCATTGATGCAGATTCGGCCGCCCTTGCAACCGCTCCGTTACCGTCCCATCGATATGGGGTAAGGATGCCTTTGCCGAAGCTGGCCCCCCCCCCTTCTCGAAACTACTGCATCGATGCCTTTGGTTGATCGATTGGGTTCAGGATTTTATGTTTGTTATCTGCAGCTGATGGCAAGTAGACTGCAGGAGGACGTCATGATCAAATTGCCCGCAAATACATAGAATGTCAGCTGGCAACATCAAAGCAAATAATTCTGACTAATTCATCTGGCGAGTGCAACAATGGGTGACATAAGGCAGAAGCCTTTTTGCCAGAAAAGTGAACTGGAAAAGTGAGTGAGGCGACATAGCCTCGGGAGAAAAAGATGTCTAGAAGATACAATCGAAACTTGGGAATCCGATTCTTGATTCAAGTCATCACTTTGCATCCATTGACCCAGCTTTTTGTGTTTTTTGTACCTTGATTCAAGACGTGGATCATCCCACCATGTCAATGCCACTTGGGGAAGGGGACAAACGAACCGAGGTGAACATCACCAGAAAGTTCCTCGCCGACCAGAATTCTTTCAAACCGTCTGGATCTATCTGAGAACGGATAAAGATCGTCCGTCGACGACTGCCTTGCGCAGAGACTTGATCGAACTATCGCGTCCTTGATATGTTGTATTCCTACGGTCACGATGGACTTGTTTCATCAAGAAGTTTCGCAAACAACCTTTCAGCAACCTGAATGTGGGTGCAAACGCTAAAGCGCCCTCCTCCGAGAAGTCACCGAGGTGCTTTGTCATTGCTACTTCAGAGCTTCTTGCGATGCTTCAGTCAAACAAGTGCTTGTTCAGTCACGTCACTGGATACCCTCGTCATCCATTGTATCAGTGTCCTCTAGCATGGATTTGATGGGGCGTGGTTCCATTATGGACATGAACTCATCGAAGCTATATGGGACCTAGCAGATGGCATACGCCAGCTCAGGATTCATTATGCGATCATTTCGACTGCTAGGATCGCTCGCTGGTAATGAAGCGACCAGATTAGTAAGTCCTAGTGCGGTGAAGCCAACGTCAAGTCTTTGTGGGGAGTTCATGTCTCCATTCAAGGGACTCAGATATGCGGACAAGTTCGTTGTTTCAGTCTCGGATGAGAACATTCTCAATTGGAGTGGAAAGTTTGACTCGCTTGACGAAAATGAGTTATCACCACATGCAATGTCGTCGGTGTACTGCGGAAGAGACTTATCCTTGAATTGGGATTTGGAATTTTTCCCTTTATTTGTTTTGCGACGTGTGCCCACGTCGCGTCTCTTGATAGCCATTGCTCGTGCCTTGTCACCTCTTTGAAACTCCGGATGAACGAATCCCCCACAACGAATATCGTGACGATCTTCAATCGTTGTAAATCCGTACGCATAACACTAAAGAGCCAAGAATCAGTTGTCGTGAGGTACCACTAGGTACTGGACATCTCTTGCGTGTCCCCAAGATGACCTACCTGTCGAATGAACGATTCTATCTTGGATTGCTGAAAGTAGCACTGTTGGATTGTTTCCTCAAACATATCCGGATCATGGATCTTGAAACCACTGCCACCTCCGACCCAAGAAATGATATGACTTGTATGTTTGCTTTCCATATCATTTAGCATCCGATGTAACTGGTATGCAAATGATAGTCGCTTTTGACGATGACTACCATCGTCAACCAACTTTTGTTCCTGGACCATGGCTGATACGCTTTCCTTGAATGTCGAGGGCGGTTCCTGTTCAGGCTGTTTTGCCATGAAGGATCAAGTTTAACTTGTGGATATGTGAAACTTGTGAATAAGTGATGTTCCCAGGTAGTAGTTCGATTACCGGGTAGAATAAAATGTATTCTATGTCGCTGCGTGAAGTCGATAGTGACTGTGATAATTCAGATCCGTTTTATAGTCGATATTGGTACCGTATGAGAAAAAGTGCGACCGGTACTATATACAGTATGTTCGAAACGTTCTGCGGACTAGCGCCAAAACTTCTTTTGCGGGTTCTCATCGCGTACTTTCTACTTTCGGTATACTTATGGAAACCGTTGACGCAACGGAAATCATTATCCGAGCAGCCCTTTACTATCGATTCTACTGTCGATTCTCCCTGGTCGGCTTCGAAGGAACCGTTCTATGGCCTTCGATTCAAGCACACGACGGGCTTATAACGACAATCGAACACCTTAATAGGGTAAAGCTCAGAAGCCTTCCTCCGTTACACTTATAGTAGCATGAAAAAAGTCTGCTGATCGAAAGAATTCAAGTAAGTGTAACGTTAATTCATCATCTCCATCACAGCAAAGGGAGTTTTGGCTTTGTGAAGGCGACTACCGTATCACATGAAAAGGAGAACATTCATTAGGCGGATGTTGGGTTGGCGAAGCATTGGTTGTGACCACAAAATATGGCGAATCGAGGCTTCGTTCAGTGGAGGCGAAGCTCTTTCTCCCTCTCGGCCGGACCATGAGCCAACGAAGAGACTACTACGAACTACCTTCTCTCCCGAGGAATAGCAGGAAATAAAACAGTGAAAACCGGTCCAGCATCAATTGTCGGCTACACACGCATTGACTCATAAATGGTCTCTCCACTAGTCACAGAAGCGTTTTGGTGTCTAGAGTAGCCACCATAACATTCCAGGCTAACAACTACCTCTACCCGTCGTTGATCATAACGAAAGCAATGTTGAGAACTCTACAAACTTTAGTGGTAGGTGATTCTCACCGTAATGCTGTGTCTATTCGAGACTACTGTCATTCTGGGTCTCATACAACCCTACTAGGATGGTGGCGTTCGTAGAAGCCTCACATTGCTGCGACTGGAGACGTAGATGAGAATGATTCTTCAACTAATTGTCAATACCTTGTGTGTGAATCTCTAGAATGAGTGTCAAGTAGTTGAGGTCGATGTCATCGCTGTACCCGCCACATTCTCCGCAATGTCGCTCACTAACTCGTCCGTCATTTGTGGAGCTGGACTGATATGTAGTACTTTTGCCTCCATTCGATTCTGACTGGGACAGAAATAGACCCCAACAAGTGCTCCAGCGACCACATCCTTATCTTGACAGGAGCCATTCCCTATCCCTTCCTCCTCCTCACGGTCATCATGATACCGTCCAGGAAATACTAATTGGACGAAGCATTCCGCTGAGATATGAGGTGTATCTCTAGCAAAGTCGATCAAAATAGATATATCAGATACCGACGATGCCATGCCCAACGATGGACGGATCAATCCATCATCGTCACGAGTGAGACTAATGATGACGTCCGCGAATATGGATTGATTCGCGGCTCGCCATAACAAATCATGATCAAGATTCTGACGTTGAGACGACCGTCCCGCATAGTCTAGGATGGCTGCCGTTTCGGTCAACTTTTGTCCCGTCTCCGTGTAAACAGTGTAACTCATCCTTGTGAGTTCCTTCGTCAGGGTATAATCATAGAGTTGTGGTCGTTCGTGGTAATATTGGACCATTTCTGGACATGACGATAAATGGGATGGAATGACGTCGTTATTCAACTTCGTGACAAAGAGTGGATCTTGGAGGGTCATTTCTAAGTCACGAATTGCTTGGACAAAGAATTCGGGAGTTTCCTGTTTCGGTGTAGATTCTTCTGTCGTCGTACATGATGATGATGGTGGTGATGACGATGCTGCCTCTTGTTGCCTTCGTTCCCAGATATTTGCCTTCAAAGACTTTCCAGCGGCCACAAAATCTCGCATATCCTGATGTAGGAGTCGTTGTTGTGATCTGAAATCTGTTTTCAATTCTCTCCACCGTCCATTGAGACGATGATGCTGTTCCTTGATAAGGTGACGTACCGAGTGACTTGTCGTTTGAGTAATGCCACGACAAGACTGCTGAACCTGACTGCCGGACACTTCCAGGCCTTGACGTAGTAACATCAATTCCACTTGAACATCCTTCAATCCTTCTCGTATCCAGTCTTCGGTAGTACTGAACGGTGAGTTACTATTCAACATCTTCTCTGGTTTAGTCAACATGGGTGTAAATGATATAAGATTGTGAGGGGGAGGCGGAAGAACGTGACTTTGACAAATGAATGAAATTCGTTAGCTCCGGATGCCTGCGGATCATTCCCCTGTCTCTACACGGTGAATCGTGGCTTGTAGGAATTCGTTCGTATGAGCTTTCATTGATGTTCTTGGGTCTACACTCGACACCACCGAATCCCGCGTGACGAATCACGAATCGGAAATTGCTCGCACACGTCATGTTCATATGAGAATACGGTGCCAGATCTGGTTACTAGCAATAGGGGGTGTCAAAGTTTCAGATGTTGCCGTTCAGAAGCTGCCCTCGCGCCAAATTCAGTGTCGCAATGAGACATGGATTTATCCAATCGGCACACACTTACCGAGGCAGTTTTGGATCTATTCCAGTACCTTCCCCGTCTGCACCAGGAACACTCCGTAGTTAGCGTCTGAAACTTTGACACCCC
>Ga0194115_10004712_pt1 | contig 14516 bp, 43 predicted proteins | sample TA2MahsurfametaG_3_FD_148656 | JGI IMG/M metagenome (GOLD analysis project Ga0194115, IMG submission 148656) | Freshwater microbial communities from Lake Tanganyika, Tanzania - TA2015002 Mahale S4 surface | ecosystem: Environmental > Aquatic > Freshwater > Lake | place: Tanzania: Lake...
TTTCTGGGGATTGCTCATTATACACTGCCGGGGGGCTGGGCACAAGGGGGGTGGTGACGATTTATTTATTTTTTTATTGTTGCTTTATTCTTTTGCCTGTGATATAATGCCAGCCGCGCCTACGGCGCGGCGGCTGTGCAACCACCGTGCCAAGGCAAGCTATGCGGTAACTGTACGCATCTGTACCACACGGCAACCGATTGCCATGAGCGGCATATAATAGTCAACACCTTCCCATGACACAATCGCCATATCAGAGGCAACCAGCTTCTGAAAGATCCAAGGTTCATTGGCAAAGCACTTGACAACATCACCGACGTTAACAACCTTGCCGCTATCGTTAAGGAGGATCGTGGTCATGGGATTATTATACCTTGTTTTTCCTGCGTGGGTCAACTAAAAACGCTCTGCCTGTGCATCCGTGCGCCGGTCATGGAAGATGCGGGCAATCTTACCGTAAAGATCCAATGCATCTTCCAGCGTGGTGATCTTGTGTTCCTTCAACCGTCCTTCGATCTCCTCACGGGTCCAGCACTCCACGATGTAATCCCAACCGCTCACCTCATAGTTGACAACCGCGTGCTTCTGGACTGCCTCTGCGATTTCGTTGGTGGTCATGGGCATGGCGATTATTTTACCACATGAGGGTGTTTGCTTGCAAGCCTTCAACCTTAACTTTATTCCAATCTCCCGTACACTTGGGGCACTTTGTCCGCATCTTATCAGAAGTCTGGCAGGGGGTCAAGCAACCGGTGCAAACATAGGAGCGGAGTACAATCTTGATTCGCTTGGGCTTGGTGGGCATGGGCTTATTATATATGGGGTGGAGCATGGGCACAAGGGGGGTGGTGACGATTTATTTATTTTTTTTATTGTTGCTTTATTCTTTCCCCTGTGATATAATAGCAGCCGCCGCGACTGCGGCGGCTTGCAACCCCCATGCCAACACTCCCCACCTATTCTAGCATGGGGAGCGGGCAGGTGTCAACTAGCTCTGAAAAATTCCAGCATCAACAAGAAACTTTTGATACTGTTCCAGCAAGGTGTCAAGCTTCTTAGCAGGCTTGTACCCATTAGCTGCCAGCGTATCACGGGCAACCTGTGCAGCGTTCACCCGATTAGAAAACTTCATCCCAATCTTTCGACCGTGAGCGTCAAGCTTCAACGCCTTGCCGATTGCAATCAACCGATATATCTCGATGGAACCGCCAGTGATCATCAGGGAACCGTCTGCCAGCTTTTCGATGGACATTGTTTTTTCTTTCGTCCTGCGTTGTTTGCCCTGCCCGCCTATTATACATCCCCTCTGCTCTAGCTGTCAAGCTCCCTAATCATTTCAGAAACCTCTTTCTTGCTGATGCGAGGATCATGCCAAGAGACACGATCAGCGGTCATTTGACCCTTGACAATCCCTGCACGGGCAAGGAAGTGCGTGTAAGACTTACACCCCTTGGCAAGAAAATAAAGATGTTCCGTGTTCTGAATATACAGCGCCACGTTCCACGTCTGATAGTTCTTCCAACCCTGATAACCGCTGTCGTTGTTGTTCATGGCGCTTATTATAGACGAGGTGGTGGGCAGGGTCAACTACCTATTTATTTTTTTTTATTAGTTGATTTCTTTTTTTGCCCATGATATAATATAGGCAAGCCGCCGCGTTTGCGGCGGCTGTCAACCCCTTGACGCACCCGTTTATTATATCCCGAACGGGCACGGGAGTCAAGTTTTTAAATCATGCCAAGGGCAAGCAGAACGGAAGGGCAACCATGCTCGCACCGCCCGTCAGGCTCAACCTCGCACCCTTCCTTACACAAGGCAGGCACAATCCCGTCACACACGCAAGCCTCAAGGAAAGAATACTTTTGATCCTCACCCTCGATGCCGTTTTCTGCACAATAGGTCTTGAAAGAGATACGGTAGGGATTAACAGGCTTCGCGGGAACGTTGGTCTGAGTATCCATGTTTTTTCCTTTGTTGTCCTGCCCGATGATTCTACCGCTTCCCCTTCACCTTTGCAAGCTTTGCCTTCTTTATTTCTTCGTCAATAATCTTTTCAACAAGCTTGATAGTTTTCAGATATGCCCTGTCAAGCTTGGCATATTCCTTGTCAAGCGTAACCTGTGCAGCGCGGAGAGCCTTAGCGTTCTTGTTCATGCCCGCCATTATATACCGGGGTTCCCTTCCGCGTCAAGCCCATATTGCGTGCGCCAGTATTCCCGCTCCTTGGCACACTCGTTGCATATCATCTCGTCACAGACCAACCCCATATGTGAGGGGATGTGTGCATATGTGCGGACGTATGGGTGTAAATCCAACATACAGGGGTGGTATGCGTGACCACATTCGTCACACGGGACATATAGATGTTCTGAGAGGGACATGGTGGGTAGATACTAGCAGATACTTATTATCTTTGCAACCCTTGACATTCCAGCCGCCCTTTTCGGGCGGCTAGCAAACAACGTGCCAACAGGTATCCCCTGCTTTCCCTGTTGACTCTAGTGGTAGGATGCTGTATGAAAGGTTACAGCAAGGGACCACGTTTTTTTACTTGACTTCTAATCCGCCCAACGATAACCCTCGGGAGGTGCAACATTCCGCAGATTTTCCGTATAGGTGACAATGTAAGGCTTGATCTCACTCATGCTTACATCCCCCATCTCTGTCTCGTATCCCATGACAAGAGCAAACCTATAATCGCTGCCCTTCTCGTTGTCAAGGATATAATACTCCCAAAAGTTCTTAGTGATCGCGTGACCATAAACCGTGTGAGTATCGCTTCCGTCAACGTGCTGGATCTTGCGAGGCATGGTGGACCTATTATATATCGCGTGTGTATATAAGGAAAGAAAAAAAGTTGAGCGAGGGGGTGGGTGGGTGGAAGGTTATTTATTTTTTTTAGTGTAAGACCCCCATGCCATAAGAATATAATGCAAAGACCGCGCCAACTACTATGATGGATACCACTCCCATCAGTACCGCATCGTTTACCTGATCCATTTTAACAACGAACTTATCCATTGTCAACCCTCTTATAAAAACCGTTGCTGAGATTAACGTGGCGGTATTGCTCCCTGCCATCGTCCAGATATTCTACCACAAGCGCGTGTGTCTCGTCAACGGGAATGTTCTCACGCTGGGGACGAGCGCGCTTTGCCATCCACGGCTTCAATGCTTCTACGCTAGCAGGAAAGAGATCCTTTGCAAAGCGAAACGTGATCGTGCGAAGCGTATTGTCAAGCTTGTAGAAGTGACCGACATAAAGAGGAGCGTTCATACTTTTTGTTTCCTTTCGTTGTTGGGTTATTCTACCATTCACCATTGTCACGGTCAAGCTTCCAATCACGGGAACCATTCTTATTCTTTTCCCGCTTGACATCCTTATGCACACCTGATTTAGTGACACCTTGGATCAACATGAGCTGATAAACATCCCGTGAAGTATCGTGTTCCCGCTTATCCTTGTAGGTCTTTCCCATGTGCTTATTATATCCCTTGATAGTGGTAGATGCAAGCTTTATCTTTTTTTCTTTCCCGCTTGACAGTCTGCTAGCTTTATGATATGATACGGGCGGCTAGGCTGGCGGCTGCCACCCTACACTCCCCCCGCCTATTCTAGCACGGGGGGAAACCCCTGTCAATATGTATCAGCTAAAAAACTTCGATTGTGCATCTGTCAATTTCTTGACGCCATGATACACTAGACCGATCTTAACTTCACCATTGATAGCGGGCAGATCGTCCACGTTGCCGTCAACGTATCCCGCTGCAATACGAGCATCATGGTCCGAAAAGATACGGGAGTGAGGCATGGAAAGGTTCACTCGATCATCATACTTCCCGCCAAGGGATTGCACAAGCTTAAAGTTAGCAGGAAGGTTAGAGTGAAGGTCAAGGTGCAAGCTTTTGGTGTAGGCATAGAACGTGCAAGAGGCGAAACGATCTGCCGCAAGCTTCCATGCGTCAAGGTAAGACTGGGTGTGGAAATCCCCGCTATCGTGGATCCGCACACAGTTATACTTGCGCGAGATCTCCGTCAGATCCGAGATAAGCATATCACGGAAGTTAGCCTGAAAGGAAGCCTGAAGATTAAAAAGACGTGCCTCCCGAACATTCTTAAAGAGATATGTCCCTTGTTTGGCATAGCAGACACCACGGCACGCGCTAGCACCCGGGCAGCTATTGACGCCGTTCATATCAGTATCAGCGGAGATCCCATAACCGACAATCTTAAGGGATTCACCGGAGGTCTTGACAAGCTTGCTATTGCCAAACGTCCACTTGAGGTTCATGCCGTTGTTGTTCATGGGGATATTATACCTTAGCGCCGTTCTATATGCAAGCGGGGGATCCGTTGCTTTTTCTTTTTTGTGATCGGCGCCCCACCATTCTCTCATGCCTTGCCCTTGTTTGCAAGCGTAGGAAAATCTTTTTTTTGCCCTTGACATGGCGGCTGGATTGTGATCTAATGGAGGGTTTGTTTTTTTTTCGTGACCATACATGACCATACGTTAACATATGTAGGCAACGATATATGGCAATATATTTGTCTACATTGACCCACATGGGATCTGTGGTTAAGCTATTCGGTTGCCGCTGTGGGCATATGGCAACGTATGGTCACATATTGTAATGTATCGTAACGTCATGTACCTCCATGACGCGCTGCGCTATACCGCCATGTGTGCGCGTATGTCCAAAGACAATCTATTCTATTATATCAACCTTGCCGTCTTTACGCAAGATATAAAAAGCAGGTATATCATCTTCCCTGATTTTCCATGACCATTTCTTTTCTGAGACTATTAGATCTTCTAACCCCCTATCATCGTATACATAAAACTCACCCCAACGCACACCACAACACGGACAATCAAGAGAGAAATCCCTATCAAAATAACACCCGTCTATCTTTAGGAACTTTTCTTCTGCTTCATGCAAGTTATCTGCTTCTATAACAACAATCTTTGCTGGTGTTGTAGTTACACCATAACTGTTGTTCTGTCTTATTGCGTAATATTCCATATATATGTAGTCTCATGCGCGTGCAGGGGGTGCCCCCCTACTAGTATACTAGAAGCTAGTACCCCGGTCAAGTGCCAGCCACCGCCAATAGATATAGGGTATTATATATATCTATTGGCGGCTGGATTCCTTTATATATCATTAATAGGTCTTGACTTTTTAAAAATTGGTCGAGGGGGTGGGGGGGTACTGGGTGATCATAAACTATCTTATACCTTTCCCCCTGCAATACCCATGCCAACCACATATACCTACATGGGTGCTGCCCACCTACTGCTCTACTACTTGTAGATACTTATATTCTACCCATGTCGGGGTATTAGTGAAAGGACTATTATGCCAGCTAACTAATGCTATCTTACTTTTATTACGCTTGTCAAGAACTATCCCAACGATATTGCTTATATTAAATGCCTTGTCTAGCACCTTATCTATATCTGGTAGATCTGAATTATACCTTACCAGACTACCTTTAGCAATATCGTTGGGAGATATCATTACTTTTTCTTTCGGTTATTGCTCATGGCCTTCCGCTTCTTGCTGCCAATCTTACGACGACCCTTACGCGGACGGTTCTTATGTGGATGAGGCATAGTCTAGCACTCCTTTCTTTCTTTGTATAGTCCCAATCGCTATGACAGCGTTGACATAGTAGCTATGACAGGGGTGACTTTGCAAGTCCCGTGCCGGGGGGTTTAACCCCTCCCGCTGTATAGCTGTATTATTTTTATACACATACTGTAGTAATTTCGGACAGTTATTAAGTATGTATGCGTATACTTACATTGACATTAATCAATCCTTGGCATAGCATCAAAGTCTGGGAGTAACGGTTCCTTGCCAAACTTTGTAAAATAATCTTCTTGTGAATAGAAGTCATTATCTTCAAACTCGCTTGCATGAATGGCATGATGTGTAATGTCTGGTTCATCGACATATCCATCATCATCTACTTCACGATCAATGTCAACAGAATAATAATAATCATCTGCTTCATGCCCACCGCAATTCTGTGCATCAATATCTGAGATCTTGCCTACACCATATACCTTACCATCATCCTTTGCAAGATAAATCTTTTGATTCATCTTATATGGACCATCTTGGATATCCGCAAGATTCTTTGGTACAGAATCAAAAAAGTTTTTGCTTGAGAACATTCTGCTACTTACTGCACCACTATCCTTATTATTGTTCTTACCGGGACGTAGGATCTTAAATCGGTTTGCCATGTGTGTTTAACCCTTCTTGCCCTTTGTAAAATTTGCACGGTGTCTAAATGCAACACCAAATTCTTTTTTTAGATCCCGCAACTCTTTGCGGTAGTTGACACGCAATTTCCTCAATCTGCGTTTATACTCCTTATTACGGGATGGAGAGTCTGGGTCTTCCACCTTTGTAGTGATAGAGACAATGTTATTTTCTGTTGCCTCCATCTTATCATCCTTGTTCCCCTGTTGCAAGATCAATTGCTCTAGGTTTCTTATCTGCTGCAATAGTGCGTTTGTGTCCATATTGTATCCTCTATATATTTGTTTGTCTACTGCAAACTAACTTGGAAGCTGCACGTTGGCATATCGAGCAATAGGTTGAATAAGGTTCTGCATTTCATTAACCTTCTCGCTCATATCGCGCAACCAGCAATCAAAAGAAATCCAATCATGTTTATAGTTTTTTAAATCATAAGAAATTGACTTGCTCCAATGTACCGTATAGTAAACATCCCTGCAATAAACATTGAAGGTGCTTTCATAAATGTTTCTAAAATCTAGACTTGAGAACTTAAAGGGATATTGCTCCATATCCTTGAAGTCAAACTTTTTGTCAAGTAGCAAATTAGTGTTTAGAACACGCATTTTATACTGATACATCTGATTCTTTCCAGCCTGTACCATATCTTCAATATAGATCAAATAGCTGTTTTTAAGAACTCTGGTAGAAACACCCTCATGCAGAATACTATTATAATCATTATAAATAACAACGCTACCAATAAGCTTCTTATAATCTTTAGGAGGACACGATGACATAATTATACCTTTCGTTTGTTTTGCCTTCAACTGCAATTGCTATGATACCTTAACTAAATCTTTTATGCCACGCTTGATTGCATTTCCATCAATAGAATATGTGGAGCCTGTGTGCATTTCTAATGCTCTATAAGTGTTATAATACCCTTCTAGTTTCTCTGTCACAATATTTATTTTGTATTTCGCCGTGTCAAAATCAAATAGAGCAAAGATATCGCCAACTTCTATATCTATCATGCAACCTTCTACAATATCCATCATCCAACCTTATCTAAGTAATTGCTCAAGACATTTGCTGGCAAGGGATAAGTTCTGTTCTGCCTTGAGTCCCATACTAACACATCAATCCCTACTGATACAACTAGATAATAAACTTCAAAGTCTTTTTCTTTTAGGAGATCCGCAACTTCATATGTAGGATTGGTGTCCACATTAACTTACCTTTTTGAACCTCGTATAGAACTCTGCTCTACGCAACTTTGTATATCTATCACCGGGAAGATGCAAGGGAACAGCACAAACTTCCATGTTGCTCGCATCTACAACCATGTATAGATCGCCGGTTTGTTCCCAACGCCACAAGTCTCCGATCTCTGCCACATCAAGTTTAGCAAGCTTCTTCATCCTATGCAAGCTTTCTATAATCTAAGCTGAGATATGTAATATCTATATTATAGCTGCCACCATCCATACAATCAATACGCTTCAAGGTGACGCTATCATTAAAGAACGGATGCTTGATAATCTCAACAATGATATAGATTGTAGCATTACCCTTATACTGCCAAAGATCGCCTACCTGTATCTTGTTCTTTTTGCTTGGCATGGTCAAGAGATCTTTTCAAATTCTTCCATGAAGTGATACAATTCCCAATAAAACTTTTGGCCTTTAGTGTCCTGCCATGCAACATATGTTTGAGTGGTCTTATTATTCATCACCATATCGTATATGTCAATGACTAAAGCGAGGGTTTTTGATGAAACCGTTAAAAGGTTTGGTGCATAACGTCCTCGCCATAAGTCTCCAACCTGTACCTTATCCATTAATCTGTTTGTTCTTGCCCGCCTCAACCTGTGCGAGAAGCTGCTTCATCTGCTCGTCGCGCAGCTTGGCAGCGTTGCTGCCGGGAGCAACAGCAAAGTCACACTCCTTATGCGCCTCACGGTTCATAATAGCAGAGACAATCCGATCCCGCACCAAACTATGGAAACGTACAGTATTCTTTGTATTGCCCGCGCTAATCATCTTCCAAAAGCGCATGAAGTTAACATCATTAAGCGTCTTGGCATACTCTACCATGATCTTAATCTTATCCCAATCCATCTCTGGAAGCAACCGCTCGCTAGCATGGATCTGCTTATAAAATTCATAAGCCTGATCATCGTCATAACCAATGATACCATCAAACTTGCCATTGTCAAACAGATTGCTGATCTCGTTGCTGTAGTCCATTTAATTAATTCTCCTGTATCGGTCGTCAAAAGATTCTAGCGGAAGCGTACTCTTTTGTCCAGCGTAACAAATTAGCGCAGAATCAGAATAAAGTTCATATTGGATAAAAAATGTTTTATCTTGTCCCCATACTTCTGTCGTCACAAATGCAATAGTATTCGCGTTAGAACCAATACCGCTTATCTTTCTAAAGATGCTTCCTACATATTTCTGGACAAGTTCATCCACGATATGCCTTATAGTTTTGATGTACCACTCTACAAGCTAACCATCTTATCTGCCCGTTCAGACCATCACGATCGCATATATATTGCGCCCTGTAAACAGGTAAAACTCTAGTATGCAAATCAACTTCATGGATAAAAACTAGCAGGTTTCCATCTACTTTATCCCTGCTGATAAGCAATTGTCCCACACTATTCTGATACTTGTCAAGCTCTTTTTGAGTGTAGTGTTGTGGCATATTAAAAGCTTGGCTTTTCTTCACACTCAACGATGGTATCAATAAGATGCTTGTTCTCGTCTGTCAACGGGATATACTCCGTTGCATACCAATAACTGCTTGCGCTTGAACCACGATGGATATCGGTGCAGCGCACACTATAATCCTTCTTCCACTCAAAGTCAACAGAAGAAATCGTATTTACATTGTAAACAAAGTATCCCGTCTTTTCATTAAACCCCCTGCGACGGATACCATAAATCATAATCAAGCTGTGATGATTCTCAAACTTTTCCTTTTCGGTATTATAGCGCCGGTTCCTAGTAAGGTAAAGCTTGCCGATATGTTGGGAATACTTTTTCTCTGTAGGAGTCATGGTTTAACCTTTTGAAGATTCTTCGTTATACATCTTGTTATCCCGCTGTGTGATTTTCATGCCTTGCCCTTGTGATTTACATTCCCCGTAAAGGTAGCGATAGTCTTAAACTTCACATTAGGCTCCTTGGCGCGAAACTGCATCTGGCATTGCTTCCCAACGTGCATACCGCTAGAAGCCTTCCAGAACTTTAGATATGCCTCTCTGTCGCTATTAGAATCAAACTTGAGAACCTGCACCGCACCCTGCTTGCCTTCTCCTGCGGCAACGCCAGCATACTTTACCACAGTCTCCTCGCTACAGTCAACACAATGGGTAGAGATACCGCCAACCTTGCGCTTCTCGCGGGAGTGCTGATCAAACTGCACATCACATTCGCTACAGTTAATGATTTTCATGGGCTTATTCTACAACAGGTTGAATGTTATTGCAAGAAGGCTGACGACAGTTTTTAACTAAATCGTTGCAAGCAATCCGCACCATACCATCACGATGATAAAAATCATCATGCTTGCCAATCAATTGACAATAGAAAAACCACCAACCTGCAATCTTTTCCATTCTGGTAGGAATGATAATCACCGGCTTATATGCAAACTTGACCGTTGCGCTATCCCAACATTGATAATCATATTCTACCATATCCCCAAGCATCTTCATATACTTTTTTTCTGCTGGTGTCATAAATGTTCTGGATGTTTCTTTAGGAACGCTAGGCGAAATGCCTTGATCTCTCGATAATCCTCGATGCTATATTCCATATCACCGTCTGGCAACATCCATTCTACACGATAAGCCTCTCCCTCGTCAAGACCATCTTCTTCATCGTGCGGCTCACTAAAATAGTTTTCCATAACTTCAAGAACCATGCCATACTGTTCTTTGAAATTATACTTATCATCTGTAGGAAATAGCACAAGATCTCCTGCAACTACTTTCATACAAATATCCTATAGATGATATATACCACGACACCAGTATACATGAAATCACTGATGGTTGCCATTAGGAAATGATACGGAAAGCTTTTTTGTTGTTTACCAGTTCTGATACTGAAGGAGTGATCTTGTGTCCTGCGACATTATAACCTTCTGAGGAATAGAAATCAATTTCGAAACAACAATAACTTCTATGTGCAATTGTTATACCAGTAATTATACCTATTGCCTTTTGCTTTGATAACTGATTTGTAAATTCTATCAAGCTACCAATTAGGTGTCCATACTCTGCAAAGACTTCTTCGTAATTTGAATAATCTTTCATATGTCAAGAGTGGAAGTGGAGGGAATCGAACCCCCTTGCTCGTAAGAACGTGGGTTTTACAGACCCATGCCTAGTCCAGTAAGGCGTCACTTCCATATAGTGGGCGAGGACGGACTTGAACCGTCAATGTCTTGCGACGGCGGATTTTGAGTCCGCTAGATTTACCAGTTTTCCTACTCGCCCGTTTTATTTATTATACTACACGCGCATTTCTTTGTCTATAGTTTTGTAGGTGTCTCTTGCCTTCTTGAATATCAATTATATAGTAAAAATACTGCTTGCCTGTATGGCACATTTCACATATCCAACCAGAACCTCTAGGATCAGGCTCAACCACCATCACCAGAAAATTTCCTTCGACTCGCTGACCCGGAACCCATTGTACCATGAAAAGATCGCCAGTATCAACCATCTTTTTTCTCTTGTTCCGTTAGAAGTTTCTGTTGACGTTCCTTAAAAGCTTTCCTTGCTTCCTTCACAATCTTATCATGGCAGCGATTACAATAGAAGCGAAATCCTACATGAGCAACAGCGTGCATATTGCGTGCCACATCCCATCCACAGGAGTCACATTTATTTGTGTAAGGATCGTTGCTCATTGATTAAATTTTCTAAATAACCTGCCACTTCTCTTGTATTGTAATTTCTCTCAGACATACCATCTGCCCAATCAATAGAATATCTTATCTCGTTTGTGTCGTCAACATATTTATCAGTTATCCAACCAAAAACTTTATAAGGTTTATCTCTATTAGTTCTTTCAATGCACAGGAGGATATCGCCAATGTCAAGTTCGTTTTCCATTTTTTAATTTGGTCTTGAACTCTTTAAGTATACGCTTAAAGTCATCTATGTCAACAGCATAATATCCCCGTCCCGAATTATCACCGTCGCACCATTCTACACGATAATGCCGTTCAGTGATAGCGATAAGCAAACCAAGGACATACTTTTCTTCATTGTCCTTGCAGGCAACCAGATCGCCTATCTTATGCTCTCTACGATTCACTATGGTATCTCGCCCACTCCCGCTTCTCCATGCCCTTATAGAGCGTTTGGAGGGCACCTTCAACGAATCCATCGGTCCAACCAAACGATTGATCAACGAATCCATCGGTCCAACCAAACGATTGATCTAAGTTTAAATTAAGCCCTTTGCGCGTGTCAAGAACCATCTTGTTATATTCCCTTGCATACTTCATGCCAAGCTTATAGAACTTATCGTAATCTTTCTTAGCAATCTTGTATTCTGCAATAGGAGTTACAACATCCATAGGTGCTTTGCCCTTGCTAGAATTAGCGGGCTTCTTCTTTGCAACCTTCTTCTTGGTAGCCATTATATCTTATCCTTTGTTAGAGTCAAGTAGGGCGTGAGAGGATCGAACTCCCAACTTACTGATTAGAAATCAGTTACTCTATCCAATTGAGTTAACGCCCCATACTTCACCATTCTACATCAACTTCTTCAATAAGTATATGAGAAATAAAATCATCGTATGGAAAATCTTTTTGATTCTGCTTTCTCAACAGGAGCGTTTCATGGTAGATCTCACGCATGAAACGCTCTGCACTATCCCGCCTACGAAAATATTGTGGCTTTGTTCCATCATCGTAGCGGGATGATACACGATAGACTTTCATGGGTCTATTACTTTCCTTCGTACTTCTTCTTGAGCCGTTCGTAGGTCTTGCGCTCTGCTTCCTCTTGCTCCTTAGCATACAGTTCCTCCTGCTGCGCGTCAAGCTTTTCTTCCTTGAGTCGCGCCTTCATTTCCTTCTCTGTCTCCTCACGCTCGCCAACAACGGCAGGATGATCGGTGCCGTCGTCCTCATTGTACCAATAATCAATAGCAAGCTTCTTCCATTCACCATTCTTCTCTGCCTTCTGTGCCTTCTCTACAATCTTGGCAAGCTTTGCCAGAGAGATAAAATTACCATCGTTATCATACAGGCTCGCAAAGCAATCTTCAAAAGTTTGACGTTGGGACATTATGTGTTCTCCTTGGATTTATTATACATCAACCAGCGTGCGATAGCAAGCGGCATATTTCTCTACCTGTGAACCAGCATACCATTCAATCTTACCATCTGCCCACTCAATTTTATACATATTACAATTCAAAACAGACTCATATATCCTATCAACAACCATGCCAAGCACAGGCACATAACTATTTGATTCCACGAGCACGGGGCAGGCAACAAGATCTGCATGATTATAGAGGAAGTCTTTTCGCATAGTCAAGACACAAATATAAAATGTTTTGCAAATTCTGAAAGCTTATGCTGTGTAATATTGTTATTGTCAAGCCATTCTACTTGATAAATTGAAGGAGTCACGTTGATCACAATAGCATAATGTTCTGGCTTGTCAATTGTAGCATACTTGTTTTTTAACAGATCTCCAATTGCCACTGGTCGCACTTTTATTTCATGCATAGTCAAGAGATTTTATGGAATATTTGCCATGATTCAGATTCGCTATACCAGCAAAGATCCCCGTCATTCCACTCAATATATATTCTAGTGTCGGTTATGTCAACAACTAAACCTATCTCTGCTTCTCTTTCAACATTACGCACTAGATCGCCAACTTGTAAATTCATATTACTTGTGCAGGAGGTTGGACTTGAACCAACATAAAACGGTGCCCCATTGCATTGCCATTATGCTACTCCTGCGTATGACCCTAACCAGATTCGAACTGGTGTAGCGGCCTTGAAAGGGCCGAGTCCTAACCGCTAGACGATAGGGCCGATAAATCTATTCTATCACACCTTATAACTTTGTGAGTCTTTTAAAACTCAAACTTCCGATAATGAACCGTACATCTCTGATTGGATTATAAACCAACCATGTGTTCCATTCTTTTTGATGATACATCACCAAGACTATATCACCTTTTTGTGAAGCTGTACCATGAATCTTATCTGTTTGTTCGTACAGTTCCCATTCTTGAAACATCGCTTTCATTCCTATATCTTATCACGGCACGCTTCCAATATACAACAGTATCATCGTCAACCCAATTCTTTTTTCCGTTCTGCCACTCGACAATCCAATGATAGCCATGATTGGGCACATATTCAACAACCATGCCAAGACAATCATAATCCCCATCATAGACTAGATCACCAATCTCGATAGGCATCTTGCAGTATCTCACAGGGCAGGTTTGCATCAGCCAACCTTTTTCATACAGTCGTCAATATACATCTTATGATATGGACGTTCCTGATTCAAGCGTGGAACATAAAAGAAAAGATATTCGTTGTCCCACTTTGTTTTCTTAACAAATACTAGCACATCATCTGGCAATAGGTCAAGTTCTGGTGTCCATTTACTTTTTATCGGCTTGGTGACAATATATAAATCACCTATACAGTTTTGCATAATAGTGTAGCAGGTTCTCTCTAAAAAGCAAGACCATGCTATTGTAATACCAATAGGTCTTGTTGTTCTCTGCCCATTCTACATGAAAAGTTCCTTCGTTGCAATCAATAACATAACCAAGGACACCCTCTGTTGAGGCAATCAATTCACCGATCTCTGGAGATTTAACTATTGGCATTTTCCAAGTCAAGGAAAGCTTTGTGAATATGATACATCTGGCTTGATATAGCAATACTGGTCGGCAGTTTATCACTAGCCCATTGGATAACACAAAAATCTTCGTATGTCTGAATCACCCAACCAACAACCTGATCGTGATTGCCAACAAAGTATGGTGTGGAGAGAACCATCGTGCCGATATCATATGTCATATCTTATTACTTGTCGTTTTGTAAGTCAAGATAATACTGATGATTCTACATCCCAATCTCTAAACATAGAATCAGGAGTATGGGGAGTCAAGTTTTTATTATCCATTCTTATTTCCTTTCACAATACAACGAGTAGGCCGCAACGGTACTGCCCCGTTTTCTC
>Ga0194115_10004714_pt1 | contig 14509 bp, 15 predicted proteins | sample TA2MahsurfametaG_3_FD_148656 | JGI IMG/M metagenome (GOLD analysis project Ga0194115, IMG submission 148656) | Freshwater microbial communities from Lake Tanganyika, Tanzania - TA2015002 Mahale S4 surface | ecosystem: Environmental > Aquatic > Freshwater > Lake | place: Tanzania: Lake...
ACGTTGACAAATTACACTAACTTGTCGACATACTCCAGCGACGCCGCTGCAATAAGAGGTAATTTCTATCGAATCGGGCTAAAACTTAATGAGATTATCGATGCATTACAAGCTTACGGTTTGATGTGATCATTCTTAATGAAGATCTTGAGGCTTAATTTTTATATCTGCGTCTTTATCTAGTAATCCTCTATTTTGAAACAACTCCTCAATGTTAAATTTGTGTTTTGATTTAGAAGTTAATTTAAGCCTTTTGGTGTCCACGTCGTCGTCGTTTTTAAAATGAATGATGTCTTTTATTGTCCAGCCGCTATGAACGCCGACGACTTCGCTGACGTCTAGTCCCTTAATTTTAATAGTTTTTGCTAATCTAATTTGGCTAATACAGAGGTTTTGCTTGTCCTCTTGAAAAAACTCGCAACCCAACCATTCGACTTCCATTATCTCGCCGGGTTTTAAGAAAATAGTCGTACCTAAGGAGGGATCTAGTCTAGCGGCGGCTTGTAGTTCAGGATCATGAAGCCAAACGTATAGAGCTTCAGGACTGTTAAAGACGGGAAATTTTTTTCCCAAAGATTCTTTTTTTACTACAATTCTAATTTTTTTCATGCGACTAGATAGATTTTAAATTACCAATTATTTGTGTGATTTGATCTTCTTCGTCGGGACCAAATGCGGCACAAATTAGTTGCGGACCTTCGTCGGGTTTTTTTGTTTTATCAAAAATGGAGTAGACATTTATTCCGTTTAATTCAGCTTTCAGAATCATGTCGTTCAACGCCTCGTGCGACCCGACGCCAACTATATCTTTCGTTAGAGAACCTTTAAGCCATTCTACTTCATGTTGTGATAGTTTAACCTGCAACTCATCAGATCTTTCAGATTCGTTATTGTCTAAAATAAACTGCATTGCAGCGTGCGCAGCCAACGAAGCAATTTTACTTTTTCTAAATCCAAGGTCTTTTCTAACGACGATTACTTGCTTGACACTTTTCACTTAATATTTGATTCCTATGACTTTTTTAATCTACTTTTGATTTCTGTATATCCTCAGAAGATTCTTTGCGAAGATCTTCTCTTACTTCCATTAATATTTTGCCAAGCCAATTTTCCCCTTCTCCGCGACAGACGCCCCAAAAGCGATCATTCCATTTGTTGTTGAGTATTAACTGGGATTCTCCAGTATTTAATAAACGATGAGTTAAAAAAGGGTTAAAAAATTTTTCTTTTATTAAAGATCTCATAATTGACAATCGTACATCGTGCCAATCGTTTCTGACGATTATTCCTTGACCAAGCTTTTTTGCCTCGCCCGGCCCCCGCGCTTTTCTAATCATTTCTCTTATTTGAGGATCAGTCGTTTTTGCTGCCTGGTAAGCATGTTCGACTGTCGGGTATAATTTTCCTTCAAAACTGACGGTCGAAGAATAAAAATTAGATAAAAAATCGTAGCCCGTTTCTTTGGTGAATCGATCGATGATTGTCATAATTTAAGACTAAATAATTTTCAAACGAATCGTACCATAATTAATGCAGGAAATTAATCGTATGATACGATTTGTAAAAATGTTGTCTCGCATAACGACGATTAACTCGCCCGCTTACAAGTGTAAATTTAACATGTAAATTGTATGGAAAACGAAAAGCCCAGAAAAGAAATTTTGTTGGAAGAAATAAAAGAATTAACCGCTGAGATCGAGCTAGCTCGAAAAGCGAGAAAGAGTTCAATTAAAATTAGAGAGCGACTAATTAAATTAATAATAGAGCTCGATTCACTTGGTAAGGAAGAAGTCGAAGAATAGAATCGATAAAATTCATCAGTTAAAATCTGGTGACCTAGTCGTGCTTGGTAATGTCGGCAAAATAAATTCTATGGTTCTATGGGCTGCATGGAACGACGCGGAATATTCTGCAACAGAATCTAAGTTTTGGCCGATAATAGTCGGTGACTTAAAAAAAGATGAAGTTGCTTTAGTACTCGAAATTTACCAACCTAAAATTGGTCCACTCGGCGCTAAATTATGCACGCATCGTAACTTGATTGGTTGGATAAACTGTAGATGTTTACAAAAACTAGATGGTGACCTCGCAGAGACTTGAACTCTGATTTCGACATTGAAAGCGTCGAGTCCTGACCTTTAGACGACGGGGCCAACGTGCGCTCGAAAGGGGAGCGCACTTGCGCGATTCACTTTTTTTCAGCAGAAACAGCGCTAACTGCGGGCGAAGCTGACACGCTCGTCGAAGGTACGGCCGTTGCTTCGACGGCTGCTGATGCCGAAGGGACTACTTCTGCAACTGTAGCTGCTGAAGCGACCGCCCCGGGCTTAACCTCGGACTCCTTACACCCAATCAACGCTGCAGCGCAGCAAACCATAGTAATCGTATTTTTCATTGCTTTGTCTCCTGTTGCCTTAACGGCGGTCTTAATTATATCGTAAAAGTTAAGATGTATCTAAAAGAGCTTTTCGAATATTTGCTAATGATTTTTCTTTTGTCGCGAAGTGTTTAATATTTAACGGAAGATATATGACAACTAGATTTAACGCAGTTGATGAAGTTAGTTTTAACGTGCCTGGCGTCAAGTCGGGTTACGATGGCGCATCTAAATCTAGTTTTTCGATTCCTTCGTGCGGAATAGAGGACGTCGACGTTTCTATTTTCACGCTTTTTGACAAAGAAATAGAACCTATCGTAGGAGGAAAAGATTCACAAGAGATAAAGAGGGTTCCTATAGTTTTTGCTGCCGGCGAAAAATGGGCGATGTTAAAAAGAGGACGTCCCCTAAGGGACAGAAATAACACGTTGATATTGCCACTGGTGACGATAATGCGTGTTGGCATAGAACAAACGTCAGAGGATGTAGCGGGCCGAGGAATTAATCAACAGACGGGCGAATTGGTCGTCAGAAGAAGACTTGATAATTCAGATAGGGATTATCAAAACATAATTAACAAACAATTAATTTTGAATCAAGTTAATGCTGCAGTTACTAGCGGCTCTCAATATTCTGGTGGTCAACAATTATTGACCGGGAGAAAAGTCGGTTCGCTAGAAAATGATTTTGACGTTCGAGCGGGTGCCCTGCTAGTGTCTAACAAAAAAAATAACATATTTGAAACGCTCGTTGTACCAGCACCCCAATTTTTTACGATCAAATATCAAGTTACTGTGTGGACGCATTTTACTCAGCACATGAATCAAATTTTAGAAAAGTTTATGTCATCGTTTTTGCCGCAGGCTCAATCATGGAAGCTATTGACACCCAAAGGTTATTGGTTCATAGCGACTGTCGACGGCGGCGCTTTTAGCGTCGAAACAAGTTTTGAAGACATGTCATCTACCGAAAGATTTACAAAATGTACATTCGATGTCAAAGTCCCAGCTTATCTTTGGGCGTCCACTGCGCCAGGAATTCCAATACCCGTTAAAAGATATGTTTCGTCTCCTATCATTAACTTTGAGATAGAAAGTAGAAATAGCGGTGACGGAATCGGTCCAGAGGAATTTTCTAATAACTATTTGATTGGAAGCGACGATCCAACGCTACCTTTGGACGAGCAGTCCAATCTACGAGATGACCAAAGAAGACCTGGCTGGCGTCAACAAGTAATTCAGCCTTCCAACTCTAGAGACTTAAATGCGAACAGTAGCGATCCTGCTTTGTCAACTTATCCAAGAGGCATTAATCCCAATCAGTATCAAAAGATTCAGGTTGGTGATGACATTAGATACGCAAAAGTCGTAACTGTTAACGCTTCGACTGGCGAAACTGTTTATTCTGGATTGGATTTGCGCGGTCTTAAGATAATACCTGTGTAATTTTTTGTTTTGTCCAATTTACAAGATATTTATTGCTTGAATTCGACTGTGAAGGAGAAACATAATGTCTGAGCAAGTTTTTAGATCTCCAAATTTTTATGAACGTGAGATTGATCTATCAGCGCCAGTTGTAGGCGGTCCTGTTGGTACGCCAGCAGGCGTTGTTAGCCCTAGCAATAAAGGTCCAGCATTCGTACCTGTTACTTTTGCAACTTTTGGTTCTTTCGCCGAAACGTTTGGTAATCTTGATACAAAGTATTTCGGACCTTATGCCGTTAATGAATTTTTGAAAAATCGCGCGTCGTTAACCTATCTAAGAGTTCTCGGCGCTGGTGCTAATTCATCGTTAACAGACTTCGAAAATACGATAAATAAAGGTACTGTAAAAAATGCCGGTTTCTCCTTAGGAGGAACAATAGCTGCTGCAGACAATCGCCATACTAAAGTTGTTCAGTTCCTTGCTGCACAACACACGTTATCTACTAACGAAGCATACGGTATGCCGATGTTTAGCGACAACGATACCTTTAATGGAGTCACCGCAGGTAGCGAAGTTAACTTGATTCGTGGCATGGTAATGATGCCCGATACTGCAAGAATGTTCGTTTTAAATGGAACGGAAGCTGTACCAGCAGCAACATCAATCGCCACTATCGATGACGAGGCGCAAGCAAAAACCGTAAACGGTAAGTCTAGATTTAAGATATTAATCTCGTCGTCGTTAGGTTCGAGTTATGCTAGCGACGAAGGTAAACCAGGTATCAAAATATTAACAGCATCTTTTGACCCTACATCCGACGATTATTTCGGTAAGGTTTTGAACACAGATCCCGATAAGTTTTATACATATCAACATTATTTAGCAGCTGATTTTGCAGTCGATGCCCAGGTCGCGGAGGTTGCAGAAGATAATTACGTTGCGACGCTGTCTGGCTCTAGTTTAACGAGTTCTACGTCTGGAGACCCAACTCTTACTTATAGAGAAATTTTCGGCGCATATAATACGAGATTTAAAGCGCCACAAACTCCAATGTTTATATCGCAACCATTTGGTAAGACCGAATATGACTTATTCAAGTTTGAAGCGATAGATGACGGCGAATATGCAAACAAGCTATATAAGATATCTATCGCAAATATAAAGGCGTCCGCGGATGCGACGAATAAATACGGCACGTTTAACGTTCAAATAAGAGACTGGAACGATTCCGATATAACGCCAGTTATAATCGAGCAATTTACGAATTGTTCTTTAGATCCAGATTCCGACAATTATATTGCTAAGTTGATCGGTGATCGCAAGGTCTATTATCACTTTGATGAAATAGATCCTGTAGCCCGCCGTTTGGTCGCTTCGGGCAAATATCAAAATAATTCGAAATATGTCAGAGTCATAGTGAATGATGCTGTCAACAAAAAACAAATTCCCGAAAATGCTTTGCCTTTCGGATTCCACGGACCATCATTGTTGAAGACCAACAACAACCTTAACGCTTTGTCAGCTATTACACAAGGCGCAGGAAGATTGGGCGCCGCGGGTATATCAGCTACACATTTCCTGACAGGTTCTGTGTTGCCGCCTATACCATATCGTTATAAGGTGACCCGAGGTGCAGTATCGACTACGGGTACAGTCGCAGGTGCTCCTGGTACGACCGAAGTCACGATGCCATCGTTCTATTGGGGCGTTAAATTTGAAAGAAACTCGACCTCGCTTGCAGACGACGTTTTGAATCCAAATCTCATAGCTGAAAAGAATAATCTTCTTGCATCGTATACACGATTCACGGGCATCGACAAGCTAGACGCTCTACATACAGGTTCCAACGTCGACTTATTCAACAACAATAAGTTTACACTAGCTCGTGTTGCACTTCGAAACACTTCAACGGCAGACATCACGGGTTCGGCAGCGACACACATGAAGGAAACCGCTTATATAAGAAACGCAACGCCAGATTCTAGTGACTATTCTGTGTCTGACGGAGTGATCACCAACCGCGTAACTTTAGCAACGCTACTCGCAAAAACATCAGCAGCTAGTTTTAATCGCTTCTCGCAATTCGCTAAGTTTACAACATTCATGTACGGCGGCTTCGATGGCGTAAATTATCTAGATCGTGACGCGCGCCGTCTTAATGACAAATCTGTTTCTTTCGATTCCGATGCCTTGTCGACAGGTGGAGCAGCTTCCAACTATACTGTATCAGGTTTCGGAACAGCAGTTAACGGAACGGGTAGAGAAAACAATGGTGTCGCATCGTATAACGCAGCAACCGATATTATGACGGACCCATTTACGGTTGGTATTAATATTTTGGCGTTGCCAGGTATTCGTGAACCATATATTAACGATTTGACTTCAAAGAAAGTCAAGGATTATGGTTTAGCATTACATTTGATGGACATTCCGTCATACAACGACGATGGTAATCGTTTATACGATGATTCGACATCAAAACCAAGCGTGAAAGAAACCGTCGATGCGTTCGACGCGCGCGCAATTGACAACAACTATGTCGCGACTTACTTCCCTGACGTCTTTATAGATGACGCGACGAACGTAAGAAAAGTGAAGGTTCCTGCAACAATTGCTGCTTTAGGCGCGTTAGGCTTCAACGATAGAGTTGCTTATCCTTGGTTCGCTCCAGCTGGATTTAATAGAGCCGCCCTCGACTTCGTGTCAAACGTTGCTGTTCGACTTAATGTCAGCGACCGTGACCGTTTATATGATTCTCGCATTAATCCTATCGCTACATTCCCGCGTCTTGGATTTGTCATCTACGGACAAAAGACGCTGCAAGTTAGCAAGTCAGCGTTAGATCGTGTAAACGTTCGACGTCTTCTCCTCGAAGTGAAGAGAATCATCATCGGCATCGCAAATCGCATCGTCTTTGAACAAAATACTCCTGCGGTTCGCAACCGTTTCGTGTCGGACTCGGTCTTCCAGCTAGGTTTGATCCAGTCGCAAGCAGGTATCGAAGCCTTCCAGGTCGTGATGAATGAAACCAACAACACCCAGGAAGACATCGACCTTAACCGTCTAAATGGTCGCATCGTGGTTGTTCCGACAAGATCGATTGAATTCATTGCAATCGACTTCATCGTTACAAACGCAGGTGTGCAGTTCGTTTGAGAAATTTGAAATTAACTTAATAGTTAGATTAGCAGAATGGAGCATAGTAGATGGCACAAGTAAAACTAGGCGCAGCGGGCGTAACAGCAAACGAAATAGACATTTCAGGTCCTGTATCGGTACAACCAGTTGGCGTTCCTGCAGGTATCATAGGTACGGCAGTTCAAGGCCGCGCGTTCGTGCCAATCACCGTTGGTAGAACTGTAGATTTCGAAGCTAAGTTTGGAACAGTAGACAGTAAACACTTTGGTCCATTAGCTGTGCGTGAATGGCTACGAAACGCACAAGCAGTTACTTATCTTCGCGTTGCAGGTATTGGTGATGGTCTAAAGCGTCAAGATGCGAATGGAACTTATCCTGGTTCTGTTACGAACGCGGGCTTCGTCGTCGGCGAAAAACAGCCTAGCGGTACCCTTGGAAAACTAGATATAAATCCATTCGCGAACGCCAATGGCGATCTAGGTCGAACATATATGCTAGCTTGTTTGATGTCCGAATCTGCTGGTTCGACTTTCTTCAGCGATGCAGGATTACAGACGTCAGGACAAAACAAGGCAGCTCCTATATTGCGCGGCGTTTTGATGGCAGCGTCTGGCGTTCTATTACGATTATCTTCATCGGTGTCAGGTGTAGACTCTTCTGCTCCCACATCAGCGCAAGTTGGTTCTCTTTCCTCTACGCTCAAAGGCTCAGCTATCGGTTCTGTAGTTTTAACTGAAAATTCGATATCCAAGCAAGATTTCGTGTTGTTACTAAATGGACACAAAGGAACCGACGTAAACTATCCAAACGTCTTAACGGCCTCGTTCGATCCTACAGCCAACAATTACTTCTCAAATGTTTTCAATACAGATCCGCTTAAGATGCAAGAAGCCGGACATTATCTGTATGCGAATTGGGACATTCACTCGGCGGTTGGTACAGTAACAGGTTCGGGAGTTATATCTGGTTCCTTCGGCGCGAACGCAGCTTCTCCTTCCGGTAAGGCAGGTACTGAAACTGCAGTATTATTGCTGACATCGTCGCAAGCAAGAAACGTTGGAACTTCTACGGTACCCAACTTTGAGAGTTTCGAAGATCGTTTTGGATATGCAAAGTCGCCATGGATAATCTCGCAAAAGTTCGGTGGCAAGGCAGTCGATCTGTTTAAATTGCATGCCCTCGACGCAGGACAAGATGTTTCTTCTCTATACAAAATATCCATAGAAGATATTACTCCTTCGGCCGATTTAAACGACAAATATCCAACATTTACTGTTAAACTAAGAAGATTTAGTGATAGGGATTCGACGTCACAAGTTCTAGACAAAGAAAGTTATGTCTGTAACCTCAATCCAACGTCGAATCGTTATATTGCTAAAGTAATTGGAGACTTTAACGTCTACTACGATTTTGACAGAGACATAGAAGAACAAAAAATCGTTATAGAAGGAAACTATGCGAATCGTTCAAACTACGTCCGAGTCGAAGTCCACCCCGACGTCGAAAATGGTTTCGTCGATGCGACCGCGATGCCTATGGGTTTCCGTGGAGTTGCGCATCTCGTAACCTCCGGTTCAGCGGTTTTTAGCGCATTAAATGCCGCGACCGACAACGCCGCGGGCGGCGGTTCAACAGATCTAAACATACTTCGTAAGCTTACAACCCCGCCAGTTCCTTTCCGCAAAAAGGTAACGGATGGCATCATAGACGATGACAGAGAAACAGCAAATTCTGATTATTATTGGGGAACTCAATTCGAACATATAGAATTGATAACGAAACCAAACGCTAGCGATTTGAAGAACGCGTCAATCGAGTCCTTCGCTAAGTATTTCCCTGATTTTTCTACAGTTGCGAAACCTGTCTTTGTTGGTGATAACGCTGGTGCAGAAGATACTGCTGCGAACGGTATTATAGACGCAGATAGGTTCTGTAACAACATCTTTACGCTCGAACACATTCAGGTAGTCACAGGATCTAATACACGCGCTGATGTGCTCGAATGGGATGAAGCTGTTTACGTTCGTAAGGGCAATATCGAATCAAATGACGCCAATAAGACTAGAGCATTTAGCACTGCCGACTTGGTAGAAACAACCAACAGAAGATTCGCTAAGTTTACTCTGTTCATGCAAGGCGGTTTTAACGGTGTCAACATATTTGATATCGACGAATCTAACATCAACAACAACGCCGTGTCATCCGACATGGTGTTTGGTAACGATCGTTTGCTCAATGATGGTCCTAACGTCAAGGTTTACACGAAGGCGATCGACATTATGAAGAACACGACGAACGTCGATATTCAGTTATTGACGATTCCTGGATTGAGACATCCAGTCGTTACAGATTATGCCACCGTCGCGACCGAAGAACGCTTCGACGCGCTGTATATCATGGATATCGAGCAATACGACGTTAATGGCACAGACGCGGAAAATGAGATTCGTCAAGATTCTCAAATAACATCAGTTGCAAACACGATACAGAGTTTCCGCGATAGAAACATAGATTCTTCGTTTGCAGCCGCTTACTTCCCAGACGTTAATTATTCTGCGCCTGACGGCGTCAATCTATTCGTACCACCTTCGGTTTTGGTCCTCGGTGCTCTCTCGCTGAACGACGCAATCGGCCATCCATGGTTCGCCCCGGCTGGTTTCACAAGAGGCGCGTTACCTCAACAAGCCCTCGAAGCCCGCGTTAAACTTAAGCTAGAAGATCTAGACGCGCTATACAACGATCGTATTAATCCACTCGTCGCGTTCGTAGGAACTGCGAAAGAAGGTTTAGCACCGTCTTCGGGTCTATTGGTTTGGGGACAAAAGACGTTACAGATCGCAGCTTCTGCTCTTGATCGTGTTAACGTACGTCGTCTCCTCATCGAGATTCGTCGTCAAGTCCGCGAAATTGCTCAAACGATTATCTTCGAGCCAAATCGCGAAGCAACCCTCGCGCGATTCTCTGCGGCAGTTACGCCGAGATTGCAAAGAATCCAAGCGTTGTCTGGTCTTGAAAGATTCCGCGTTATCATCGATTCCTCGACAACAACGCAAGATGACATTCTTAACAATACTGTCCGCGGAAAGATCTTCGTTCAACCGACCAAGAGCATCGAGTTCGTCAGCCTCGACTTCGTCGTCGCGAACAATCTACAATCAGTTGCTTGATATTTTCAAAATCAATAAATAAAAACAGGTTTCTTAGATATTTAAAAAAGGTGACAGGAGAATAAAACCATGGCCGCAGAGACATTAGACGTAACATCGATGATTCCAAACAAGTTTGAACCAAAGCGTAAGAATAGATGGATTCTTATGATCGAAGGTATCGATGCATATATCATCAAGACAACATCACGTCCAACGATATCTACAGAAGAAGTTGAAGTTCCCTTCATCAATTCTCGTCGCTACCTCGCAGGTAAGACTTCGTTTGGTACGATCGCCGTTACACTTCACGACCCAATCGCTCCCTCAGGCGCTCAACAGGTCATGGAATGGGTCCGCACTCACTTCGAGTCGGTCTCCGGGCGCGCAGGCTACGCAGACTTCTACAAGCGCGACATCCAGCTCAAGCTCCTCGACCCAGTCGGTACAGTCGTCGAGCTCTGGGACATCAAAGGCGCCTTCATCACCGAAGCAAACTTCGGCGAAGTCACCTACGAAGACGGCGGCCCAATGGAAGTCTCAATGACACTCCGTTTCGACAACTGTGTGCTTCAGTTTTAGACATCGCTATTCGGCAATCGCAAAAGCGGTTATCAAGTATACAAGTCAAAAAGGTCTGTGGTATATTACTTACCATGGACCTTTCATCTTTTAACTGCCCTGAATGTGGACAGTACGAAACGACTAAACTAGATTCTCTAAGAATTCATTGCCAAAAGAAACACAGCTTGCCAACTCGTAAGCTCTACGCGTTACTTTTCTTGCCTGAAGGTAAAGAACCGACATGCGCCTGTGGTTGTGGAGAGCCAACTAAGTTCTTGACTCTTCAAAAAGGTTTTTCAGAATATGTCTTAGGACATGCTGCACGAGTCAATAACAATTGGGGCCACAACCTGGCGGCCAGAGAAAAAAGCCTTAAGAAGAGAAGAGACGAAGGACTGTGGAGTCGTGATCCGTGGAATAGGGGCAAGACGAAAGAGAATGATCCTGAGTTTGCAAAGATTGCAGAAAAAGCTTATGGATCGTCTGCGTTTAGGGAAGCCAGGTCTAGAGACATGACACGAAATAGATTGTCAAAGGTTGTTCCTGACTTAACTGGATCTTCACATCCAAACTGGAAAGGCGGTACTTCTGCCCTACAGCCGCTCGTTCGTTCTCATCTGCACAGCGTCTGGGTATACCCGAAGTTGAAAGCCAGTGGGTTTCGTTGCACGACGTGTGGTTCGACCGACTCGTTGGAGGTGCACCACGATGGTGAGCGGTTTGCCAGTATTCTGTTTAAGGCTGTTCAGGAGTTAGGAGAACCAGGCGAGTCATTCGAGAAAAAACATTTAATTGCCGAGTGGGTTACCAACTACCACATTGAGAAGAATATTTCTGGTGTCGTCCTGTGTGATGGATGCCACGATGTGGAGCACTCTGTTCAGATTCCTCTACCACTCAGCAACAGGGCGTTGTAATAGACGAGGCCTGTCAAGTTTGTAGTTTTAGCTATGGTGGGCGTAGAATAAGAGAACGTCAGCTCGTCTCCGCCGCCAAGTTCGCCAAAGAAAATTTGTATCGGGTAGTAGGCGTCAGTGACCAGCACGGTAGAACCCGATTTTTCTACTACGCTATGAATTCCGCCGTTGTCTATTAACGCGTTGCTCACTGTCCATTCAATCTTTGCGGGCTGGCCGATCCACATGATAGAGGCGTCGTCGGACGTCAGATAAAAAGTATAAGTCTCTGTCGTTCTTGGCTTGAAGTAACCTGTCCAGCGTCGACTGAAATTGCTTCCATCGTCAGTTGGTGGATCTTGTATTGTGCTGGTTGGATAGACGGTCGAAGCCGGCGTTCTTCCGGTGAACCACGACAGGTCGTCGGCGTAATAGCCAATGTATAGGTCGTTTTTGATGCCTGGTGTGTATATCGGCCTCGGACCGCCGGAAAATCCCTTTTCGAATCCGCTCGATTGGGTGTAACTGAACTTCTGGTTGAAACCTGTACTCATGTCAGCCTACGCCAGGGAAGCCGTTAGAACCCGTAATCTTTGTCATGTTGCGATTTGGAATCAAGGTGAGACCCGAGATGATGGTGAAGTTACAGCTTCCTCCGCCGGAGCCGGAGAGGAAGATCCTGTCGGTCCTTAGGTCGGCAGAGAAAGATTCCGAGCCGCTGAGGATGAAGTAGTTAGAGTTTGCTGATTTTAGACCATTTTCGGTAAATGATACGGCCAACGTCGCAGTACTCGACGTGTTTCGGATCACTATAAATTTTGAAGCAAAATCGAAGCTAATTTCTTTGGTTTGACCATGCGCGACGACCGAAGACGTCACGAATGGCGTCGCCGAGATGGAATAAGCTCCTACGTTCAACTCGCCGACAGATGTATAATTTAGTCCCATGTGTTCACCTTGTTTCTATAAATACTACATTCATCCTTCTTTGTCAGCCGTAAATTGTTAGATCTTTTTATTTACGTCGGCACAAGTTGCAGTTATTATAGAACAGCTTTTGCAAGCAAAAGGAAAATTATGAGCACAGACAACAGAGAACAGCGCAACGCAGTATTCACAGCCCCGTCCAACGTCCCGGTAGGTGTCGATCCCCGAATGCCGATGCAGGCGGCGACGGATAAATTAAAGGCCGAGTTCGGTTTGGATATTCCTCAAGAGACGGTGCCCCTGCCGTCGTCGGGCAGGGTCTATCCTCAGGGCACTTCTCTGTTCGGTGCTGAAACTCTCGAGATTCGTCCGATGACGGCGAGAGAAGAAGACATCTTGACGAGTCGCGCTCTCTTAAAGAAGGGTACAGTTATTACGGAGCTTATCAAGTCTTGTCTCGTCGATAGGACGATCAATCCGGTCGATCTGCTCGGTGGCGACCGTAACGCGTTGATGGTCGCGATTCGTATTACAGGTTATGGTCCAGATTACTCTGCTGAGATTGAGTGCCAGGAGTGTGGAACAAAGTCTCATCACGAGTTCAACTTGGGTGAGTTGCCAGTGCGCCGTCTAAATATTGAGCCTGTTTCTCTTGGACAAAATCTTTTCGAGTTCTTGCTTCCGAAGAGCAAAAAGCTTGTGAAGTTCCGTTTCTTGACGGGCCGTGACGAGGAAGAGATGGTGGCTTTTGCCGACAAGCAAAAGAAGTTAGGCATGTCGACAGAGTCTAATGTGACCACTAACTTGATGCATGCCCTTGTCTCGATCGACGGTGTCGAGGACAGGAGCAAGATCGCCAACTTCATTAAGTTGATGCCTGCGATGGATTCTTTGGCTCTGCGTAACTACATTAAGGATAACGAACCTGGTGTGACGATGAAGCAAGAGACTTCTTGTCCTGCTTGCGGTCACACCGAGGAGGTTGCGATGCCACTGGGTGTCAACTTTCTTTGGCCTTCGGTCGCAAGATAAGGAGGCTCTCATCCTGGAACCCGCCTTTGCATTGATGTATTATGGCGGGTTCTTGTGGCGGGAGACCTACAACCTACCGGTTTCGTACAAGCGTTGGTTCATCGAAAGAATCAATAAAGAACTAACTCGTAGCAACGAGGCCGGCGCGACCCAGAGCAAAGCTCTGCACCAAAATTCGCCCGACGTTCGAGCGATGCAAGGACAAATGCGGTCACAAGTGCCTAGTCGCTTGCGCAGGTTCACTTAAGGAGGTATTTTTTTCGTTGGCGTATTATTTATCAACGTACTTACGCGAGGGCCTGTCGTGGAAAACAAACAACCTATCAACGAGTTGAAAGTTAATTTATTGGGTAAAGTATTTTTTGCTACGCTCGGTGCGTGGCTAGTTGGAAAACTCGTCAATACAAAATTGCGAGGTTCTCGCGCCGAAGTCGAGGCGATCGGTAACGCCCTCGCCGCTTCCCGTAGATTCCAAGACGAGTTAAATCGTCCTGGTGCTTCTGTCGATTCCGTTATCCAGAAATTAGGTATCAAGCACATGTCGGCGTCCGAGTTCGAAAGAGTTCTCGGCGTTCCATGGCCTTTGTGACCCTCGCGAGGGGCGATAGGTGATAAATGGCTAATCCCAAAGGAGGCAAAGGTAGTACGGGACCGACAAAAGAAGAATTGTCGATTGCGACGCAGATGGCTGGTATGCTCAGCCAGATGGCGATGACCAGCGACAGGATAGCCAGGTCTTTCGAGACGCAAGCCGATGCGACGAAGCGCATGTCGGAAAACATGCAGGGCTCGGGAGACGTCGTCTCGCAGTTGACGGAGGTCAACAAGACATTAAAAGAAATTGCATCATCGTTGCAGGGGCTCAACGAATCTTCCGTCGCAGCATTTGCTGCGATGGCGACGAACGCCGGCACTGCGACGGAGGCGACAGGAAAGTTAGGCGACGCTGCCAAGAAAGCCGCTGGGGCCATCGGTGAACAAACCACGTCACTACAGGATCTTCA
>Ga0194115_10004718_pt1 | contig 14504 bp, 12 predicted proteins | sample TA2MahsurfametaG_3_FD_148656 | JGI IMG/M metagenome (GOLD analysis project Ga0194115, IMG submission 148656) | Freshwater microbial communities from Lake Tanganyika, Tanzania - TA2015002 Mahale S4 surface | ecosystem: Environmental > Aquatic > Freshwater > Lake | place: Tanzania: Lake...
CATCGATCTTCATTTTCCATCCATGATACGATCTTGTCGGCCATGTTTTTCGGAATAGCAGTGCTAGTACTACAACTATCTGTCATCGTTCACTAACTCGGTTTTCCCCGTCAGTCAATCTTACGAAATGATGTGTGAAAATGATAGTCAATGTAGGAATGTATGCTTTCTTTGGTTCAAAGGATGGTCTGGGACAACTGAAAGACTGATATGGTTGTGTTGACAGACACCCCACTCTCGGAGCTCGGAGGGAGAGATGTTGACTGTGAGATTCATAGTGGCAGCATTGCTCGTTGGGGTTGCCATTTGCCCGTAAAATAACGTCTTTTGCCGCCGGAACGACTCGTCACTGCACCCCAAGTACTGGCATCAAACGTAGCATAATAGTATTGAGATTTTCTTGACTGGGGGGTCATCATTTGAGATCCAAAGCCTAACACTAGAGAAATTCCTTCCGACTATAGTAGAACCGATTCCATTCGTTTCGAATCTTGCCCATCACAATACAGAAGAAACGTATCACACACCTAGTTTTTGTTTAGCATAGTGGATGTCTTATACCACCAATATATGGGAGAATCTATCAAATCTATATATGTTTCGATAGAAGATTCGTGAGAAATATTGGATCAATGGGAGACTCCTGCCCAGCTCCCCCCAAGACGACGACGACGATGGAAAGTCCCCACTTCTCCATGAAGGGTGGAATGCGGTTACTTGAAAGACAAGGAGGGAGATGGATGGATTTGTGTGTGGAAACAAGAAAAAAGTCTATGACCTACTAGAGACTTTACCCTTTACCTTCCACTTTGACAATTGGTTCCGACACAATTCAAAAGTTCTTGTAGTCTTGTCCGATATCGTAGTTGTTGGACGAGATCCAATTGAAAGAAATCATTATCCAATTGATATGGATTTGTATTCAAATCATAATATTCAACAAAGGATTCATCATCTTCAAAGATACAAAAGATACTATTCTCTCCCATCGTCTTTGTCGTTGTTGTTGTTGTTGTCGAAGTAGTCGCACGTATACGATCGTCGTTCTGGTTGTGGTCGCTGTCTTCGACAATGACTACTTCATCTTTCTCCCATGATGATTCCAAGGTACGGACACAATGATACGTATTGTTCCAACTATCAGGCATCCATGATACCTCATCATTCCAGGGGTATGGACATTGAGATAGTCCACAGGGTGAGGAGCCTTCTCCATTGTAGGATATGAGCATATCTGTACGACGAATTGGATTCTGAATCCCTTTTGGGCTTGATCCTTCTTGGTCGTCATTGATTGTTTGTACCGTAATCAACTGCCAAAAGGATTGTCCATCCATTACCGACACTGCGTCATTGTCATTATCATCATCGTCAGTCTTTTCGTCAATACTGCTATCAGCATCGATAGTATTGATTCCAATCAATTCCAGTATTGTTGGACCGATATCAATCGTGGCTACCATTGCCGTACATGTGACATTTCGACGAATGGTCGGACCCCTCATGACCATGGGAATACGAATATCATGTTCATACAAGTGACGTTTATCCATACTCATCCGATGTTGACCAAATTGAAATCCATTATCACTTGTATACAACACAACAGTACGATTCATTAGAGAGTCGTCAGAAGTATCAGTAAAGGCATTTGTCGTTGTCGTTGTGTCAATGTCACTGTTGGTAAAGGTACTATCGGTTGCTGCCGTGGTAGGACCTGTTTTGGTCGTCGTCGTTGTCGTTATGTTCGTCAAGACGTCAATGAGTTCTGCAACATTCTGATCAATACTTTTCAGTGATTCTAATCTCCTCTGATAATATTTATCCACTTGATCGGCAATGGCATCGGAGATGGGAGGAAGTTGTCGGAGAAACCAATGCTTTTGTTGATTGTATTGTGATGAGGCATTATAATTGGGTATCGTCCTTGACGGGAAAATGTTGGACATCGTCCCCTCAGCCCATGGTGCAGGTGTAAATGGACCATGAGGTGTCGGCCATGCCGCGACAATCAACCATGGTTCAGGAAGAGTCATAATCCATTCCTTAATTTTCGTATTCATCACATTCGGAAGATAATCCTCTGGATAGGAATCACCATACTTCACTCGTTGTGCCGATGATGATGACGATGATGATTCGGGTGTCTGAGTCTGATGGTAGGAGTCATCGTCACTTGTCGTCGTCGTCGTTGTGGTGGTGGTGGTGGTGGTGGTGGTGGTGGTGGTAATGGTTCGTTGTCGTTCTCCCACACCTTGAATCATGGTATAATTGTAGTATTGAGAATTTCCTACCAAACCCCACCAATAATCCCATCCAGGTGGGATCCGTGGATCATTCGTTATCCTCTCTTCCTCGTCGATGTGATAGTTGTTGTGGTCGTCGTCGTCATCATCGTTCTCTTTATTCTTCTCATACCCGTACATGTTTAGATACTTTCCAGTATAGGCGGTGGTATATCCAACCTTTTGAAGTTGTATAGGCCAGGTATATGGTTCTTCTTCTTCAATCCAATTTTGTCCATTACAATTTCCAGTAAAGGAATTATTTTTCACATGACAATTATGTAAATATTTTCCTGACCAGATAGATGATCGAGAGGGACAACATATCGGTGTATGAACAAATGCATTACTAAATGTCGTTCCCTCTTCTTGTAACAATCGTCGGACATTTGGCATATAATCAAAAGATCCTAACAATACATCTTGATCATCCGTTAATAGAATCAATACATTTGGTTTCTTTTCTTTTTGAGAATCTGAGGTGGAAGAAGGTGGTATTTGTTGTGATGATTTCAGTTGTTGTTTTCGTCCTTCTCTCCATGGGTTCTCCCCACGATCATCCATGGCGAGTACGAAAACGGCAGTCTTCTTCCGAGGAAGAATCAAACAGTAGAGGACTCCAAATAGAAGAAGGAAAGAATCGATACTCATACTTTTTCTTTGTGGTGTTGAAAGGGGGGGAGGATAGTCCAGGATCACTTGGTATCGTTTAGAAGTGGGTGGATGAGATGTGACGAAAGTTCAAAACAACTACGACGTGATGTGTCGGGTAGTAGACGACAAAGTTCTTGACAGTGAAAGATCCAACAGGGAGCCGAGGCGGAACTCGCGTGTTCAGATCGCCTTGGTTGAAAGGCTCTACCCCCCAAGATGCACTGCACACCAATACCTGGACACAAGAATAAGTTTTACAAGGGATGGTTAGAAAAGGTGTCAGGTTGGGGAATACGAAATTTACCGGTATGATATGTAGGCATATGAATGATACCGTTGTTACCGTTGAATGGAATCTGTGTACATATGACTTGGGTCGGTGGGTACCTATATACGAAATGAAAGTGACTGTGACAGTGAAATCATTTTTCAAGATATGACTGTGACAGTGACTGTGACACAGGACACAGTACCGTATGCCCGACGTTCCTGGTTTCGTCCGTCCGACCGTCGTGAAATAATGAGTTTCGATAATCGGCCAAATGAACTATGTATGGACCAAATAAGCGGTTCGAAACACCGTACGGCATGATTTACGGTTATCGTGGGATAAAGTGATCTCAAGTTGAAGCCATGCCAGAGCGTATGTATCCCTGTCATACGTATGTACTAGGGAAACCGAATATGTAGATCGGTAGCATATGTATGTATGTAGGCATGTCAAACATGCGAACCAAACTGTCGTCAGTCAACGATAAACCACCACGTCAACTCTCTATCATACAGAGTCAAAGCCAAGTCGAGGACGAGAGGCGCTCTTTTTTCGAAGAGTCTCTGCATGCTTTCATATTCATTCCTTTCAATCTACAGATCCCTCGTAAAAAGAAACCATAAACCCAGTGAATCCCGTTCTATGACGAAAAGAACGTCACGGACGATGATAAAGAAACGGGTATCACAATCATCAACGTCGGTATTGGGGATGTTGTCCTCCATTTCAAGTACGAAAATGTTGACATTCATGTTCGCAACAATCATAATACCCAAAGCTGCCAACGTCGTCTATGCGTGGACACCTTCTCAATTACCAACATCACCATTGACAACAATTCGTTCCTGTCCCAAGTCGGCTGTCGGGGTTGGATGGCTTGTAAATAACCAACAATACCAACAATATCATCATCGTACCAGAGGATATCAGAATCCTCTTTGTCTTCAACAGGCGGCTTCAAATGACGATGAGAAGGAATCTCGTCCCAAGACCAACAAAAGAAAGAAGAAATTTCCATCAAAGGGGACCAAGCCTTCCCTAAGTAAGGCAGAACAAAAGGAGCAAGAAAAGGCAAAGAAAAAGGAAGAAATTATGAAACAACTTCGTAATCGATTACAAGATAGGGATTATGAAGACGATGAGAAAGTCGGCGCTTCGAAGAAAGAAAAGGATGGTTCGTCGATTGGGAATCCTGGTGGTAACCTATTGAAGAAACTCAATCCCTTCCAAGCCGGACAATCTTTACGACAAACATTGGGTGCCTTATCATCGATTACGGGATTGAATCAGGAAACGAAACAAAAATATTATTTGGATGATCGTTTCCTAGAAAGTACAGGTGGGATCCTATCGGAACGGAACCCATATTTGGAACGACAGGAGAATAATAATGACAGTTATGTCCCCGAAGTTTTAGTCATTGGTGCGACGGGTGAAATTGGTCGGATGATTGTCCGACGACTGTTGTTAGAGGGACGGTTCCGTGTCCGTGTATTGGTGAATGATTTATATTCTCAAACACTCAATTTATTAGGGACGGGTGTGACCTATTGTCAGGGTGATCTTCGGAATAAGGAAAGTTTGGAATATGCCTTGACCGATGTCGATAAGATTATCTTTTGTGCTGCGGCACCCCGATCGGATGAACCAGACTTTCAAGAAAAGTTTCAAACCTATTTGAAAGAAAATTTACAATCTCCGACCGATAATGATGGGAATATCATCGTAGTCGATCCAAGGAATCAAAATTTGGATTGGGAACAATTAAATTCCATTTTAGAAGTCCGTGCCCAATTGGCAGAACAGGTTGACTTTGTGGGGATGCAAAATTTGGTCCGTGCCTATCAAAATGTCCGTCATGCTGACTACGGAACCTCCCAGGCTGCCAAACGAAGTATGTTCAAATTTACAAGCCGTCCAGATGACTTTCGTCTCTTTTCCCTTGATGAAGATACTGTCAATTTCCTAGCAACGAATCAAGCCAATGAAGAGGAAGAAGAGGATGTTGATGAGGAGGATATGGAAGACAAATATTCCTACGATAGCAAGTACGATGAATACGACGACGATGATGATGATAGTGATCGTTATGCTGAATACGACTACAGTGAGTATGATGAAGATGATTCGTTCGAGGATGAAGAATACTATGAGAATGTGGAAGCTAGAAGAGATGCGACGGTCCGATCCCAAATTCAATGGATTCGGAATGAATTCGGGCATGGTGTCTTTGTGGGAAAGGTACCCAAGACAGATTCGGCAGGGATTGGTGGAGAAGCTTCGATTGTAAGTAGTCGTCTCCGATCACGTGAGGATCCAGAACAGGGGATTGATCTAGGTGGAAGCTTTGCTGGATTTATTCTCCGCTTAGTCGGTGATGGAGGGAATTATGAAGCCTTTGTTCGGACAGGAGAATATGAAACGACAGGAATTGAATATGTATGTCAATTTTCGACTGCGACGAAACCAACCAGTGCCGAACGGAAATCACGGAATAAGTTCATTACCGTCCGTCTACCCTTTGAAAATTTTAAACCCGTATTACGGACGACGATATCGACAGCTGAGGAAAATCCGACTGTTCCACCCTTTAAGGGTGGGGATGTACGGAATATTGGTTTCCGTTATCGTAGTTCTGGAAATCCGAAACAAAATCGAATCCAAACGGGTGATAATGTCCGTTTTTATATGGCACTGTCCTATGTGAAGGTGTATCGACTCCAACCAGAACCGGAATTTGTTTACCTCAGTGATTCTCGAATCCCCCCCGTCGTCAAATATGGTATGGTCGATCATTCTCAACGAAGATTACTCCTTGACTCCAAAGACAAGTCAACAAACAACAACAACAATAATAATATTCAACTTTTGGATGAAAAGACATTGAAGGATGTTGGTTCATTAGAACGAAGTCCAGAAGAAATTTATTTCCGTTTTCGGGGTGAAGAAGTTTTGAAGAGTAGTGGGCTGAGTTATACGATTGTCCGTGTCGCGGGATATAATGAATCTCCATCGGGAGATGCTAGTACGATTGATTTACGAAAGACGAATTTTGCCGTCTCACCTATCTCTCGAGCCGATGCTGCACAGGTATGTGTCTCAGCATTATTAGATCCAGAAGCATTGAATAAAAGTGTTTATCTTGGGAAACAACAACGTGCAGGGACAATCCGTGATGAAGATATTTCTGCTAAATTCGCTGCATTACCCAGTGACTGATTATCATAATAATGATGATGACGATGACACCGGATCGGTCAGTAACTGATATTGCGGCAGTATTGGAAAATAGAGATTAATATGGATACTACTGTCTAAATTGAATAATATATATTATAATCATGTCGACATTGAAAAAAAAGGGCCCCGGTTTTTCGGCTGGTATGGTAGTAGTAGAGTAGGAGAAGTAGTTCGTAGTTCCTTTATGTCAATGGAGGGAGAGAGGGTTCACAGTCATTAAGAGATGGATTGGGTTAAGTCATGTTTTGATATGGAGATGATTGCCCTTCTTGTCGATCAACGAGATCACCACTTCCTCCTGACGATGACATTTCAACATAACCAGTCGTAGTTGTTCCTCCCTCTTCGTCCTTTTCGACGATTTCAAAATCATCGTCAGGTGATTCCTGTTTCGATACTGCACCTTCAATGAATAAATCAAAAAATCGTGCATTGACTAAACCAACCATGACGATACCAAACATGATGGCCACGATAGAAACTCCAATAAATTGAAAGGGCCAAACACGATAATCTGCATAATCACCAAAATCAAGTTGAAGATGATCCGTCCGAGAAAAGGACAAATTCAAAAATAAAACCAATAGGATCTGGGGGATGACATGCTTCATCAGGACCGCCCATGCATACGGGATGTATCCCACGGAATCTGATAGGTCAACCCGTAGATCAAGAATATTCCCCATAATGATCTCATCACAAAGGACTCGTAGTGTTAGTCCATCGGCGGTATTCTCCATCCGATCAAGTATGTCGTAGCAGTAGTATAGACCCGCTCCATATACTGCAACAAAGCATAAGAGTGCGACGAAGAATGTATTCCCCGCCACGCCGAACCAGACCAGACTTGCCAAAATGACAGAACCAAAGGAGGACAGGAGGTAAACATAAATCACACTGTACCCGAATAATCCGATTTGTTTTTGAATGTTGTACATCCATCCGGCAGAAAATGCCTTGCAAAATCCAAGAAATAGCAAGACGAAATTGAGATAGAAATCGACTGTATCAATGAAATGTAGGGCAACATCTGTCGTATAGAGTAAGCCACTGATGAATCCTGCCGAACAAACACCAATCACAACATGCTTCCTCGTTAGTCTATCAAACGTCGAATCTTCAATGACGTATACGACGGCTTCGACCATGCCCAGTGCACTATTCACGCCCAACAAGACAAGGTTGAAAAAGACGAAACGGACCCAATGTATTCCACCTGGTGTTGTTGACATGGCTGCTGGAAAGACTGTAAAGAGTAAAGCAGAACCAGCTTCTACTCGGAAGTCACCTTGTGCCTGAGTGAGACATCCCAAGGCACCAAAGACACATAGTCCTGATAGGAAGGAAATACCCCAATTGGATGCTGCGACGATCATTGTACTTTGATAGGCAGGTGCCTTTCGTTCACAACGTGATCCGAAGGCAGATATGATACCAAATGAGGTACCAAGAGAAAAGAAAATTTGTCCAACCGCTCTTGACCAAATATCAGGTCGCTGTTTCAATACAGACCAATCCCATGATCCTGTGTAGTCAGATAGTCCTTTATCTGCTCCAGGAAGACTCGTAGAACGGATCATTAGGATGAATAACATCAAGAGTGGAAATCCCATGGTGGCATATGCCACTGGTCCATTCCACATGACCCGGTATATGAGGCAGCAACCAACGAAACCCCAAACGACGAGTAAATAAAATACATTGATCAAGACAAGACGACTGGGTACATTGTCTTCATCCAACGTCGTCGTTCCAACGATCTCCTCCAATAAATAAATGCTTGTATAACTTCCACTCTCCTCATTCCATTCCTTTCTCATTTTACCGAATGATTCTGGGTGTTTGTTCATTCGAAGGGAAGAAAATACAAATACCAAGGTTGTACTATGAGAAAAAATAGGTCGAACCCCCCCCCCAGCCAGCCAGCCAAAGCATATGCACGTACCAAGCCAGATTCGTAAACACCAGGAAATGAGTGGGACAAAATAGGATACCATACAAAATCCACATAGAATCGTTGCAAGTCCAACACCACGGAAATGTTTTGATAAATATCCACAGGATGCGATATCACTTCTTTGAACATGTTGTGATGTCGCAATCTCTAAAAACAATAATGGCATCCCAATAAGGAATAATGCCAACAAACTAGGGAAGAAGAAAATCCCACCACCATATTCTATATACACACACAAGACAAGAGATAGAAACAGAGAGAGAGAGAAAGAGAGAGCAATTCAAGGTCGTCAGTCATTGTTGGAAGTTGAAAAACCACACAAATCAAAAACAACCCTTTCCTTCGTCATCTTCCTTGACATCACCGAACACCAACCCCTCCCTAAAAAACAAAAAAGACAGACACAGGGTTCTTCTTTTTCGTACATACCATGAACCATCGCAGGAAATCGCCATACACTTCCAAATCCTACAACTGCACCAATCGTTCCCGTCAAAAAGGGTACATTCCGCCATTGACCTTCATTTGGTCGTACGATGGTTGGTTCTTCCTTTTCCATTGTTTGTGGTTTTGGGTGACACCTATGTTGGAATAGGGGAAATGGGGATGAAGTATCTGTTTTTTCAGTTTTTCAGTTTTTCAGTTGGATTCGAAAGAATGGGGTCGAGGTGGATTTTGTTCTTCCCTTCCAACCTCTCTCGGTGAAAGGGGTTGGAGAGGAACAAGGAGGGAGGTCCTCTTTAGAGAACGGATTTTTAGAGATGTTCGTTCAACGCATTGGCCATCCTCTCAACGGATGCGCGATTTTGACGTTCCAACTGAGCACGCCCGGATAGTTCGAGATTTTTCGACTGTTGGGACGATGGAACTAGAAGTCCCTCGAAAATAGTAGTTTCATCCTGTATCCTCTCTACTGCAGCTACGTACAAAGTTTAATGTTCTCATTTGGGATAGTCCATGAAGGATTCGAAGGGTGACACGTGACATCGAATACCAAACAACGGAAACCTTAGTGACTCCACGTGGAAGGACCGTTCGTACGTTGGCCGGAGGTGATGGCTATTCATAGTCACATCCTCGCCCTCCACCCCTAGTTCATAGAATTCTTGCACAACATCATCATCGTTGTGTACAACAACAACTACTACTACCTGGAAGAAAAGGTGATGCAATCTCTCTTGTATCAGTACAGGATGACAAGTCTCCGAAATGGTCCTTCATGGATCCGGTCTAGTACAACTACTAATACTACCAGGCGACGATTGTGTCGTCATGCTTTGTTGATGGCGACGACACTTTCTCCATCGACGAAGGAGGGCTTTTTTGTGTCTGGATTTTGTCACCCTACTATAGTATCACACAAGCCACCATGTTATTGGCGGGGACAACATTCATCATCATTCTTCTCCACAGATCGATCATCTCGACGACATGATTCAACTCGGAAGGAAGATTCGTCGGATTCGTCCTCCCAACAAAAATGTCCTCTATCATCACAACATTCAGAAATGGACCCAAGACGGAAATCAATTTTTATACGAAATCCAGAACCAGAAGATGCACATATACTATCGACGACATTAGATTGGGTGGAACATGTAGTAATTGGATTCAATTTATGTCCCTTTGCGGAAAAACCATATCAATCACAACGTTTATATATGGAAGTCATATCCGGTCAAGATGAAACAGAAATTTTAGGACGTGTCTTAGGAGAATGTATCATCCGTAAAGATCAACCAGGTACATCCCTAATGATATGTCCGGACTTATATCCTAACAATTTTGAAACCTTTTTACAAGTCTATAATATCCTTACGGAAGGTGTCCTACCCGATTATCGGGATGAAAAGAAGAAGAAGAGGAGCAGACAGAAGGAGGACGATGATGACGACGAGGATGATGATGACCTGACGAATCATATCCAAATTGCTCCCTTCCATCCATTGTTTGTATTTGATGGATCTGGAAATGAGGGGGTTGATAATTATACGAATCGATCACCCTATCCTATCTTTCATATATTACGTGAAGAAGAGGTGGGGAATGCAGTCGACATATTAGATGGTGATTCTAGTCGGATATGGAAACGGAATGTGGAGTTATTAGAAGCCTTTGGGGATGAATTCGATGAAGAGATTATAAAGGAAATCATGTCTGGAAAAACATCGATGAATACTATTGAGAATCTTGACATCAGGAATAAGGTCAAGGAAATCTACAAGAAAGTAAGCAGGAAAACGACGCGAGAAAAGTAACGATACATAATCAATAATGATACAAACCACTATATGACTTGGTGGATGGGGCACACACCCGTTCCCGAGTCCAAAGTAACAAAGTGTGACAAAGAATCGGACACATTTTCGTTTTTTCTGTGCGAATATCTCTGCTATCACTCCCGTCTTGACCGGTAGACTGCCGTATGAGCATGACTTTATTGTCTTCGAAGTTACTGGCCATTTTTCATCATCATCGTCACCAAGAAAAAAAGCCCTCCCCTTCCTGTGTTTTTTGGGTGCAGCTACGATTTTTTAGATCGTGGCTTGATGACTTCAATATAGTCACCAGAAACTTCTGACAATACCGTGCGTAGTCGCTTCGACATTGTGTTCGGGACAGCCATGGCACAGGCAACCGAAAGACGTCCCTGTGTTTCCTTATGAACTTCATGTGAGATAATTTGAAAGGTTGACATCATTTCTCGGTTTGTGAAACCTGAAAAGAAGAGGACAGGTGTCGTCGCAAGTAATCCAGCATCGGTTGTTAACGGATCTGGTTCATTCCGATAGCTTCGATCCTTACTGTGCCGGACGACCTTCGTTAGGGCATCCTCCAAACTCATATCCATCCAATCACTGCTCGTCGATGTATCCATTCGGAGGAGGGAAACTCCCTTCTTAATGGCCTTCGGAGCACCATCTCGTAACATATCGACGAGTTCTTCATCTTGGATACCCTGAGGGACGTTGTAGAAAATCAATGCCGGTCCAGGTCCAAACTCTTCATCCGTCTCTGCTCTTCGGGGGAAATCTCTTTCACGGAAGAAATCCGCACTACTATCCATTACCCGTCCATATAGACGTGTGGAAGTTGTACTACTGCGACACCGGTGGGTCATCAACCCGACATCTGATCTTTCTCGATCCAAACCGGAAGAACCCCTACTAGTAATCGACATCGGTGAGACCCATGCTAGGGATGTTCTCGATGTCAGTAGTATCCATCGAAGGAGGTATCCATAGAAGGCCACTGAAGATAGCTTCGTCATGGGTAGTCAAAAGAAGGAAAATAGGTGTCTTCGCTAGAATTGATCGCTAGTGAATTTTTTTATTTGTTCTGAGAGCGATGGGCGTCCGTCGGAATTGAAGGGGGTGGGAGGGGGGCTTTTGAGAAGACCGCGAAAGGCGCCGGTTTTTTTTCCGATTCGGTGTACGTGACAGAGTTACGAGAAAAAGTGGGGGGGTTCCATCACGATGAGTCGACCTTCGGCGATCGTTCCGATGGATGTGTCTCTCGCTTCTGCTCTGAAAGTTCGTCCGGCTGTTGCGACCAACTGTCATCTCTGATTGGTAGATGGTTGTTCTCTCTGCGCTGTCGTGCGTCACTTCTTCTTTTCCCGTACATAGGCATCCAACCAGTCGACTTGTTCGTCCACCGTGGCCGCGCCCTTCACAGAAACGAATTTCCCGCCACAAATGTATATGACGTCAACAGTCTCTCGGCCACATAAGATGGGAGCATACATATGAGCACCAAGCGGAATCTTCTTCGGAGGGAATTTTTCTTTGGATGCGATGCCACCCAAGGTTCACAGCATGAGTGAGACTTGAGAGGACCGCATAGGATAGGAAAACATTGTAAAACGAATGAATCGCTGCAAAAGACGAGTGTATTGGGGGAAAAGAGGTGCATGAAACATGTGAGAAGGCGTTGGTGGTTGGCTCTTGGACATTGTTGCGCGGAATGAAAATAGGGTTACATAGCTACTTACCAGCCGCGGAATCCTGGTATTTTGACTCTATGAGCTACTGCAATCGTGGCTCATGACTCACAAGGTCGTGAATGAGTTTCGTGTCTCTACTAGTGATGACTATATCTCGCCATCCGGAAGACCTATTGTCGATCCGGGACCGGGAGATGATCATATGCGGAAGATAGAAATTAGCTGTGATGTAAATCGTGAAGGTATAGCTCATAATTCCTCCGTTTGCCCTTTTTCAAAGCAAGGAGGACTAGCTTGACCTCATTGACCACAGTTCTGACGTCACGGCAGATCCCACCTTGTCGTTGACACTTGACATTTCTTGTGCAACGGTTGGAAATTTTTCGGCCTTGTCCGATAAAGCCGGCGATTCACTTATGTCTGCATTAGGAGGAAGGCTGTTCGATGAAACAACTCTCTGGTGTAGTCCCATCCTTCAGCTGGTCACAAAAGGCATTAAAAAGCGACGGGTATCATGGTTTGACAATGATACGCAGGAAACGCCCAGCAATCAGACACAGAAAATGGTATTTTCTGTTTGTAGGTGTGGGATCGTATCACATCCTCTCAGGGATTTTCTCGATACGATACCTTGTGGATCTGTCGGGCGAAATCGCAATGGCCATCCTCCATGGTCCTCCATCACCGTCCTCTACTCTCACCATACATGATGGATGTGTACATATTCCCTCGGGAAATGGAGGGGTCATGTCCAATCTGACGAAGATTCCTGAACATTTAGAAAATGCCTACCTGAAGTTAGATGACCATCTTGATGAAAATGCACCACTCAAGGAAGGAAGATGGAAAGACTTTCGTGTCCAGGGGGTTGCTGCCAATCACCTGAAAGGATATAAAGTCAACTTTCTTTGGAATGCTATCCATAGACATGTACCTCAATGTCGGACGGTCTGTGAAATTGGATTGAATGCTGGACATTCATCTGTACTATGGATGGAAGTATGTCCTGATGCCAAGGCCGTCTTATTTGATTTACCCTACAAGGAATGGTCCCAGGCGACATTTGATTTCCTACGGAAAGAATACGCAGGTCGGATCACCATTTCAGAAGGAAATTCTATACAAACAGTTCCGGATTATCTGCGAGAACATCCAAGTACAAAGTGTGATGTCATTGCGATTGATGGATCGAAAGATGTAGGTATCCGGTATCAAGATTTTTTGAATATGGAAAAGTATGCACATGAACATACCTTACTTTTATTGGATGATGCTAGTATTGAACGAATTCAGGCAAGTTTGGCAACATTCAACGTAACACAACTACCTTCCATGGCATTAAATGTGAATGATCTCTATGCTTCCATGTTCAGGAGTAACTATCTTCAGATTCAAGGTGCCTGTAGTATCAATTCGACGCTCTATGACCGAGAAAATTCGACGGTTTCTGCATTTTACAGTGGACACTATCGTCAAATCAGTAACAGTTGGACTACGAAATGAAACATTCTCAACAAAATCCTAACTCAACCAACCAATGGAAACATCAACGATATGCCAACGTTTGGCGTATATTGTCTCCTCGATATTTTTAATGTCCTTGAAACTGCTTTTACACAGGCTTTCTTTATAGATAAAATTCCGGTGGCTTCAGCTAGCGGAAATCAAGATTGGAAAGCGATCGGCATCGCTCAAAAAAAGGTATTCGACGACGTTACCACTGAAAAAGGGGGGAGACCTGGTTTGACTTGTAGCAATGATGATAGATTCCCTTCTGGCGGGCGTTAAATAACATCCGACTGGGGAAAACGAGATCGACACGAAAACCTTAATAGAAACAAGAAAAATTGGGAGGAACGATCAGACCACTAACTCCTCCTTATCTATGCATAGGATATCAACTAAAGAAGAATAACAAGAAAAAATAACACTAAAGAACCTGGAATAGATCAAGGCGTTCATAACTTGGCTAGACGTCCCCAGTCGAGCGATATATCAATCCGCCCTACAAATGAACTCCCCTCGATATTCCCTTTCTTGCGATTTGTCAGATTTTGCTGTTCATCGCATCGGATAGCGAAAGTACGTAGAGTAGCAACTCTTTGGTTTGGAGAAAAGAGATTGAAAGGAACAAACGAATATTGCCACCCC
>Ga0194115_10004720_pt1 | contig 14500 bp, 13 predicted proteins | sample TA2MahsurfametaG_3_FD_148656 | JGI IMG/M metagenome (GOLD analysis project Ga0194115, IMG submission 148656) | Freshwater microbial communities from Lake Tanganyika, Tanzania - TA2015002 Mahale S4 surface | ecosystem: Environmental > Aquatic > Freshwater > Lake | place: Tanzania: Lake...
AATGCCATTATTAATTTGATGGGTGTGTTAGGTTATATTGTTGCCACCTTGATTATTAATGCTGCAACGGAAGAATTTACACCTTATGTTCGCGCTTTTATCATGCTTTCGTTGACGATGGTTGCGATTTTATTATTGTTCCGTTTTATTGTGAAAGAAGTGGCCTGGGTAAAAGACATGCATCGCGTTTCGATTGAACAAGGTTATGAAACGGAAGCACAAGAACAAGCAAGAAAAGATAATGTTGTTACGCCTCTAAAAAAAGAATACCAACTCAGTTTTTGGTTGATTATGGTGTCGGTATTTTTGTGGTTTTTTAGTTTTAATGCGGTGACAACGAAGTTTACGGACTACGCGAGTAATGTTTTAGAAATTACCAATTATGTTTTACCTGTGACGGTTGCCAACATCGCTGCATTGATTGGATTTTTACCTCTTGCTGCCTTGGCGAATAAAATTGGAAGAAAAAAGACAGTTTTATTAGGAATCCTGATGCTCGCATTAGGAACCTTAGTTGGGTCTTTCTTAACCGTTGAAACTTCATGGATTGTCTACCTCATCATGCCAATTGCCGGGTTAGGGTTTGCGGCCATCAATGTCAATTCCTATCCCATGATTGTGGAGATGGCCTCAGGAAGTAATATCGGAAAATATACTGGATACTACTACACGGCATCGATGGCGGCTCAAATCTTTACTCCATTATTATCAGGCGCTTTAATGACAGCATTTGGTTTAGGATTGTTATTTCCTTATGCAACCTTTTTTGCTTTATTAAGTTTTGGCACTATGTTTTTTGTTCGTCATGGTGAAGCAAGCAAACTTAAAACTGAGTGATATAATAATGGCGAATCGAGGAGACCGCTATGATCATTGGTGTCCCAAAAGAAATTAAAAAATTAGAATATCGCGTTGGCTTAACCCCAGCATCTGCAAAGGCTTATCTTCAAGCTGGTCATCAAGTTTTGATTCAACAAGATGCAGGATTAGGTTCAGGATTTACCAATGAAGAATACATCAAAGTCGGATGTAAAATCCTTTCCAGCATTCAAGAAATCTATGCCAAAGCAGAGATGATTATTAAAGTAAAAGAACCACTCGAAGAAGAATTTAATTTATTAAGACCAAACCAAATTCTATACACATTTTTACATTTGGCGGCAGCTAAACCTTTAACCGATGCGTTGTTAAAAAATAAAGTCACTGCGATTGCCTATGAAACCATCAAGGATAGCAATGGACGATTACCTGTCTTGCGACCGATGTCAGAAGTTGCAGGCCGATTAGCCGTTCAAGAAGGGGCTGAATATTTAGAAAAATCATATGGGGGACGCGGTGTGCTTTTAGGCGGTATCCCTGGTGTCGAACCTGGACACGTTGTGGTGCTAGGTGCGAATGGTTATGCTGGATTTAACGCCACTCAAATTGCGTTAGGAATGCAAGCAAAGGTGACGGCGATTGATGTGAAGTTTAATCAGGTGGAAACCTTATTACCAATCGCAAACGGTCGACTGATGATGTTACCTTCGAATGAAACGAATATTGTGAATAGTATTCAACACGCCGATCTGGTTATTTCTACGGTTTTAATTCCCGGTGATGCTGCACCGAAACTTATCAAAAAAACGTATTTGAAAATGATGCCCAAAGGTTCAGTCATCGTTGATGTGGCGATTGATCAAGGTGGTAGTACAGAAACCAGTAAAGTAACTTATCACGATCAACCCATTTATGAAGTCGATGGTGTCATTCATTACTGTGTGGCGAATATGCCGGGTGCAGTGCCGCGAACCTCGACGATTGGTTTAAATCAAGCGACGCTTCCATTCGGACTGGCAATTGCCAATTTAGGATTTAAAGAAGCGATGAAAAAAGATCCTGGTCTAGCAAGCGGTCTTAACACTTACCAAGGCAAGATTACCTTCCCTGCATTAGCGCAATTATTTAAATTACCGTTACTGTCTGTTAACGAAGTGATTTCAAAACTTTAATCATCGATAATGCTGCGATGGCGCATTCATAACCTTTATTGGTTTTATCGGCTTTCGCACGGGCTTCTGCTTGCGCTTCATTGTCAGTGGTTAACACCCCAAAAATAACAGGTTTCATTAATTTTAAACCTACATCCATAATGCCTCGAGCTGTTTCTGAACATACATAATCATAATGACTCGTTTCTCCACGGATTACGGCCCCTAAACAAATCACCGCTGCGGTCATCATTTGTTGACCAGCAGCAAGGGCAGCGATCGGTAATTCAAACGCCCCAGGAACTCTCGTCACAACAATATTTTGTTTGGAAAACTTTTGGTCAGATAAGGCTGTTAACGCACCTTGCAAAAGTTGTTCAGGAATAGGGTTATTGAATTCAGAGACGATGATGTGAATTTTTTTCATGCTTAAACCTCCTTATGGTTACATGAGTTGACTTATCTCAAGGATTGGTATTTTGAGTTTGGTGGCTAGCTTGAATAAATCTTGACGGCGAGCCATCTTACCATTGGCTAAAATAATTTCACATATAACGGCAACGGGTTGGAGTTTCGCTAACTGCATTAAGGCTAAAGATGCCTCCGTATGTCCAGGTCTTGCTTGGATACCACCGGCTTTACCAATCAAGGGAAAAATATGACCAGGTTTAACAAAGTCATCTATTTTCGCATTAGGGTTTGCTAATTGATTTAAAGTATCTGCTCGTTCTTGGGCACTTATCCCAGTTGTGTTTGTTTTTGCATCAATTGATACAGTAAAAGCAGTGCGAAAACTTTCATTATTGGTTTTCACCATCAATGGTAAGTCAAGTTTGTTAGCAATGGTTTCATTAATGGACGCACATACTAAACCTTTACCTAAGGTAATCATTATATTGATCGTTTTCTCGGTTGCGAATTGCGCTGCCATCACAAAATCACCTTCATTTTCACGATGAATATCATCGACAAGAATGATCAACTGCCCTTGTTGAAGTGCTTGGACTGCTTCTTCAATCCTTGAGAATTTTGCTTTCATTTTTGCAACAACTTTTCTACATACTTGGCTAGCATGTCCACTTCAATGTTGACTGGATCTCCAATTTTTTTAGTTAATAAGGTGGTGTGTAATTTTGTATGAGGAATAATCCAAAGTGCAAAAGACGTTTTTTTAACATCCGTTAATGTTAATGAAATACCATCGACTGCGACACTCCCTTTTTGAATCATATATTTGGTGAGATTTTCCGGCACTTCAATGGTCACAATCGTCGCAATACCTTCTTGTTTTAAGTTTAAGATTGTACCGATGCCATCGACGTGTCCAGATACTTGATGTCCGCCATTACGCTGGTTAGCAGCCAGAGCCCTTTCTAAATTAATGCCACTTCCCACTTTCCAAAGTTTTAATGCCGTCACTTGTATCGTTTCTTTCATTACTTCGACATCGTAAGTGCGAAATGATTTAGATATGACAGTTAAACAAATGCCATCATGGGAAATCGAATCCCCAAGTTTAGTTCCTTTTAAAACTTGCTTCGCTTGAATGGTGTAACGAAAACCATCCGCCAATGGCGTAATGGATTTGATCTTACCGATTTCTTCGATAATACCTGAGAACATATTATTTAAACCTTTCAAAATACGCTTGATTGAGTGAGCGATTTTCTTGATCCATCAAACCGGTGATGACCTCGATGCCAGCTTTTTTTAACAATTGAACTCCATCACCATTTTCAATTGGGTTGGGGTCAAGTGATGAAATCACAACTTTTTTTACCTTCTTGCGAATTAAGAATTGCGCACAAGAAGGAAAATAGTCATCGTGTGCACATGGTTCTAAGGTTACATAAACGGTTGAGCCTTCCACATCAAAATCTTGTTCTTTAAATGCGGCAAATTCCGCATGTAAACCAAAAAGCTTTTCGTGATAACCTTTGGTAATCACTTGCCGGTTTTTCGTAAACACAACCCCGACTAATGGATCATGACCCACCATGCCTTTAGCTTGTGTTGCAAGCGTGAAAGCTTGTCTCATAAAATCAATGTCTGTTTTAATTTTCAAATAAAAACCCTGACCTTTAAGTAAGTTCAGGGTACATAAGAAAAATGACATCTTCTTTCATCCAGACTGTACTGTCGCCACTTGAATTACACAAGTTCCTGCATTGCTGCTCGCGGGGTTGACCGCCGATTGGGAGTTACACCCTACCCTGAAGATACGACTATATTATAGGAGAACAAATCCAAAAAGTATAACGATATGATTAAAGGAAAATTCATATCTTTTTAATCGTTTTTCGGTTAAAATATGAGGAAAAGAGTGGGGACGAATATGAAAGTTTTAATCAGTGGTGAACACTTACCTGTCTTAACCCTTACACTTGATGCCAAAGAAGTCATGTTCACTGAAAATGATGTCACGACCATTTCTTTAATTGCTCCAGACATCAACAAGCAAACAATATCAACTGCCACTCGCCTAAATCCCTTTTTTTCAAAGTTAATTTTTGGCGATGCCAAAGTTTTGGATGAGTATAAAGCAACTAAAGCAGAAAGTATCATCGCATTCTCCGCGCCTTTACCAGGGCAAATTGTAACTTTAAACATTACCAAATCCAAACCGATTGTGATTAAAAAAGGTTCGTTGTTGGCGATGACCAAAGGTTTAGAAATCAAACCGAGAAAGAAATTCAATTTATGGGATGCCTTATTTGGCAATGATGATTTAGCCTTACAAGTCTTAAGTGGCCAAGGCACTGCATATATCTTGATTGATAAGGATGCAAAGACGTATACCTTAACCAAAGGTAAAGCCTTAAGTTTTGATCAAGCCGCCGTGGCATATATGGATGCTTCCATGACGTTAATGGTCAAACGCACGAATATTTTTAAAGCCTTCGTTTTTGGTGGTAACGACGTGATTAAATATAAGGTGACAGGTCCGGGGAAAATTGTCACACAAAACGCCAACTATCAAAGGATGTAAAATAAAGTTATGGATTACCAAGCACTCTTAAACCAATACATCGATTTAGAAAAGAAACGCCAAGATGAAGGATTAGAACTGATCGCTTCGGAAAACTATACCTCTTCTCAAGTGATGGCGATTCAAGGTTCCATTCTCACGAACAAATATGCCGAAGGCTTTCCGGGAAAACGTTATTATGGTGGCTGTGTCCATGTCGACAAAATTGAACAACTCGCCATTGATTTAGCATGCCAACTTTATGCTTGTAAGTTCGCCAATGTCCAACCTCACTCTGGATCGAGTGCAAACTTTATTGTGTATAGTGCTCTTTTAAAACCAGGCGACAAAATCATGTCTTTGGGTTTAAATGAAGGTGGGCATTTAACCCATGGTAGCAGTGTGAATTTCTCAGGCAAACTTTATCAATTTATTCATTATGTTTTAAAAGCCGATGGCCGAATTGATTATGTAGGCATGCAAGAAATGGCAAGAAAAGAAAAACCGAAATTGATTGTGGCTGGTTTCTCGTCTTACCCTTACTTAACTGATTATGAAAAATTTTCAACCGTCGCCAAAGAAATTGGTGCCATCTTTATGGTTGATATGGCCCATATCTCAGGATTGGTTGCGGCTGGCGTCCACCCTTCTCCATTCCCTTATGCGGATGTGGTGACCTCGACAACGCATAAAACCATTCGCGGTCCTCGGGGTGGCATGATTCTATCGAATAACGAAGACTATATGAAAAAGATTAACTCAGCGACATTTCCAGGAGCCCAAGGTGGACCTTTGGTTCACGTTATTGGTGGGAAAGCGCAAGCGTTCGCAGAAGCCCTAGAACCTAGTTTTAAACAATACGCAAAACAAATACTTAAAAATACCAAAGCTTGTGCCGATGAATTTGCAAAATTAGGCGCAAAAGTTTCCGGAACAGAAACCCACTTGTTTTTAGTCGATACTAAATATAGCTTTGGTTTGACTGGATATGACTGCCAAGTAAAATTGGATGAAATCGGTGTGACTTTAAATAAAAATATGTTACCGAATGATCAAGAAAAGCCTCAAGTCACCTCAGGCGTACGGATCGGGTTTGCCGCATTAACCACCAGAGGGGTAACTGAAGATATCGCCCGAGATATTGCTAGACTCATTTATCGTTATTTAAAAGGTGAGATTCAAAAAGACCTCGCTGAATCGATTGTTAAACGTACGGTTAGTTTACTCAAACCCATACAAAATATCTAAATTATGAGCAAATTACCACGGTGGTTCAAAGTTGGTCTTTACCTCACCGCGGATTTTTTTGCGATTTTATCTGTTGGATTTTTAATTCTTCTTTCTAGAGATTTATCTTCAGCCATTAGAGGATCATTTATTTTGACGTTAACAATATATGCATTGTTATTAATATTCATTCTAAATTTATTCAAAGTTTACGCGATGATTACAATATATTTTGGCCTTATTGATTCATTTAAAATTGGTCTGACTACCATCCTATTTAACTTATTGTTTTTGGTTTATGTTTTATTCAGTGACATTCCTTTTTCAATCCTTGAAGCCGTTTTTGTTTTAATTAGTGTACCCACTTTACTGATTGGCTTAAGAGTTGCAAGAAGAACATTAGCAATTTTTTTAGGTTACCAACAATCGAATCGAAAGAATTTAACCCGTACATTGATTGTTGGCGCTGGTGCCGCAGCTAAAATTGTCATTTATGAATTAAGATCCAATCGTTCTTTAAATTCAACACCAGTGGTGGTGATGGATGATGATCCACAAAAATGGAAACGTAAATTTCTCAATCTTCAAGTCGAAGGTCCGTTAACCGCACTTCCTAAAGTGATTGAAAAGTATCATGTGAGTCAAGTGATTATCGGCATTGGCAATATTACCCGTACCCGTTTATTTGAAATTTTAAGAATCATGGAAAAGTCCAATGTCAAAATTCGGCGGCTACCATTGATGGAAGAATTAGAAAAAGACGGTCAACAAATGAAAGTGAAAGACGTCGATGTCAACGATTTACTTGGCCGTGATGTCATTCCTCTTATTAATGATGAAATTCAAACCTTTATCAAAGACCAAGTTGTATTAATCACGGGTGCCGGTGGTTCGATTGGCAGTGAATTAACCAGGCAAATCTTTACTTATCAACCTAAAGTTATCGTCCTATTTGATATTTATGAAAATGGTGTTTATGACGTTCAACAAGAATTACTGCGTTTGAATCAAAAACTTCAAAAGCAAATTCCAATTCATGTTCAAATTGGCGCGACCTATAATCTTGAAAGACTCGAACAAATTTTTAAAACTTATAAACCCAGCTTAGTCTTTCATGCGGCCGCTTATAAGCATGTGCCCCTTATGCAGGATTCCCCACAAGAAGCGGTGCGAACCAACGTCTTGGGAACCTATAACGTTGCGAAACTTTCGCAATCCCATCAAGTTAAGAAAATGGTGTTAGTATCAACTGATAAAGCTGTCCGTTCTACGAATGTGATGGGGGCTACCAAATACTATGCAGAAACGATCATGCGGCATTTTGCCAAACAAAAATCAGGCACCTCTTATGCGGCGGTACGTTTTGGGAATGTTTTGGCAAGCAATGGCAGTGTCATTCCTTTATTTAAAAAACAAATTGAATTAGGTGGACCCGTCACCGTAACCGATAAAAACATCACCCGTTTCTTTATGACAATTCCAGAAGCGGTGGGTTTGATTCTTCAAAGTGGAGTTTACGCTCAAGATGGTGAAATCTTTGTGCTTGATATGGGTAAACCAGTGAAGATTTTAGATTTAGCAGAAAAAATGATTAGGCAATCCGGTTATATTCCATACGAAGAAATCAAAATTGAATTCACTGGTTTAAGACCAGGTGAAAAGATGTATGAAGAACTGTTACTTGATCCCAAGACCACAACCAAGACGAACAGTGAAAAAATATTTATTGACCGTACTGAACTTATTGGTTTTAATGAAGAGGGTTATCAACGTTTATTAAGACTTGCCTTAAACAATGATGTGTCAGTCATCAAAGAACTATTCCAACAATTAAATTTAAAGGGGTAAATCTATGGAAATATTTGCAGGAAAGACATTGTTAATTACTGGAGGAACTGGTTCTTTTGGCAACGCAGTGATGAAAAGGTTTTTAAGTACAGCGATTAAAGAAATCAGGATTTTCTCTAGAGATGAAAAAAAACAAGAAGACATGCGTCGATTCTATAAGAATCATAAAATTAAATTTTATATTGGAGATGTTAGACAAGAAGGAAGCTTAGCCGATGCGATGGTCGGAGTCGATTATGTTTTTCATGCTGCGGCTTTGAAGCAAGTTCCATCTTGTGAATTTTTCCCCATTGAGGCTGTGAAAACCAATGTTTTAGGAACTGAAAATGTACTGAATGCGGCGATTCATGCTGGTGTTAAAAAAGTGATTTGCTTGTCTACCGATAAAGCAGTTTACCCTATCAACGCCATGGGAATATCTAAAGCAATGATGGAAAAAGTTTTCATCGCAAAAGCAAGAACGATTCATCCATCGAAAACCCTCATTTGTGGAACTCGCTATGGTAACGTCATGGCATCTAGAGGTTCAGTGATTCCGCTTTTTATTGATCAAATTAAATCAGGTTTACCATTGAGTGTGACCGACCCCAATATGACTCGTTTTTTGATGTCCCTTGAAGAAGCGGTTGAACTTGTTTTACATTCGTTTGTTCATGGAAAACAAGGTGATATTATGGTGCAAAAATCACCTGCTAGTACCGTTGAAGATTTGGCCAAATCATTAATTGAGTTGTTTGGAACCAAAAACAAAATACAAGTCATTGGAACCCGTCATGGTGAAAAACTATATGAAACGCTTTTAACCAAAGAAGAGTTTGCTGTCAGTGAAGATATGGGCAATTATTACCGAATTCCTGCGGATAATCGCGACTTAAATTATGATGTCTATGTTTCATCGGGTTCACCAAAACTTTCTTCTGTTACTGAATATAATTCACACAACACCAAGCGCCTAAATATTCAAGAAATCAAACAAAAATTATTACAACTCGAAGAAATCAAGGAAGCATTATCGGGATGGAAAAAATAACTCCAATACTGATTACAGGTGCGAATGGTTTCATCGGAAGAAACCTTTCTGCAACCTTGAAAGGGTTAGGGTATTCACGTTTACTACTGGTTGATAAAGAAACGCCGAACGCCATTTTTGAGGCTTATGTCAAAGAAGCAAAATTTATTTTCCATCTAGCAGGAATCAATCGTCCAACTAATCCCCAAGAGTTTATTGAAGGAAATGTAGATACGATTTCCAAACTAATTGATACGATTAAATTAACTAAATCAAAAGCCCCAATTGTGGTTTCCTCTTCCATCCAAGCACTTGCTGATAACCCTTATGGTAAAAGTAAAAAAGCAGGGGAAGATCTCTTGTTAGAATTTTCAAAACGATATCATCATCCGATCTTCATTTATCGTTTTACGAATGTGTTTGGTAAATGGTCAAGACCAAACTATAACTCTGTTGTCGCGACTTTTTGCTATAACATTTCAAGAGGTTTACCTATCAAAATTAATGATGAAAATGCTAAAATAGCGCTCATTTATATCGATGATGTTGTCAGTGAAATGATTCGTTGTCTAGAAGGAAAAACTGAGACGATTGATGGCATCCTTCGCGTCTTACCTGAATATGAAATCACCGTTGGCCAACTTGCTAAAACCATACAAGGCTTTGCTCTATCTCGAACTAATTTAGTTTTAACTAATCAACACGATCTTTTTCAAAAAAAACTATATGCGACGTACTTAAGTTTTGTAGACGACACTCAATTTTCTTATGACTTAAAATCTCATCAAGACCAACGCGGTTCCTTTACAGAACTTTTTAAAACCTTTGAACAAGGCCAAATCTCGGTAAACATTAGTAAACCAGGCATCACAAAGGGCAACCATTATCATCACACAAAAAATGAAAAATTCATCGTTGTAAGCGGAGATGCGCTTATTCGTTTTCGCAAGGTAGATGATACCAAAATCATTGAATACAAAGTGAATGGCCAAAAACTTCAAGTTGTTGATATTCCCCCAGGTTACACGCATAGTATTGTTAATATCGGAACACATGATTTAGTAACAATCATGTGGGCGTCAGAAATCTTTGATCCGCTCAATCCCGATACTTACCCCATGGAGGTTGATATCAAATGAAAAAACTAAAAGTGATGACCGTGGTTGGCACCCGACCCGAAATCATTCGTTTATCGGAAGTGATTAAGGCTATTGATCGGGCGACCAATGTATTTGAGCAAATCCTTGTCCATACCGGCCAAAATTATGACTATGAACTCAATGAAATTTTCTTTGAAGATTTAGGACTTCGCAAACCGAATGTGTTTTTAGCCGCGGCAGGTGAAACCGCACTTTCTACGATTGGAAATATTTTAATTAAAATTGAAAAAGTAATTGACGAAGTCAAACCCGATTTATTTTTAGTTTTAGGCGATACGAATTCAGCATTATGCGCCATTGCTGCCAAAAGAAAAATAGTTCCCGTTTTTCATATGGAAGCAGGTAATCGATCTTTCGATGAACGCGTACCAGAAGAATTAAATCGTAAAATCGTTGACCATTTGGCAGACATTAATCTTCCTTATTCCACCATTTCTAGACAGTATCTATTGAACGAGGGATTACCCGCAGATCGAATTATCAAAACCGGTTCTCCAATGAAAGAAGTAATTGATAAAAATCTTAAGAAAATTCAATCTTCATCCATTATTAAAGAATTAAAAATCCAAAAAAATGCCTACTTTGTTGTCTCTGCACATCGTGAAGAAAATATAAATGAAGAACAACATTTCAAACATTTAATTGAAACGTTAAATATGCTTGCAAGCGATTACCAACAACCCGTCATCGTTTCCACACATCCTAGAACCAAGAAAATGGTAGATGCCAAAGCGGTGACTCTAAATCCGTTTGTTCGTTTGTTGAAACCTTTAAAATTTTCTGATTATGTCCATTTACAAATGCATGCAAGAATGGTTCTTTCCGATTCCGGAACGATCAACGAGGAGACTTCAATTTTAGGACTTCGAGCCCTTAATATCAGAGATGCTCATGAAAGACCGGAAGCGATGGAGGAGGCTACAACCCCCATGGTTGGCTTAAATCCCATCAAAGTCAAACAAGGGATTCAATTGATTGAATCAACCCTAGACCAAACCATTTTGCCAGTGTTGGATTACACCATACCCAATGTATCCACAAAAGTTGTCAGAATTTTATTATCGTATTTTAATTACCAAATTCCGAAGAAGTAAGATTGCTTTTTGAAATATAAAAGCGTAAGATAAAGGTACCCCCCTATAGGAGGGGTACTTATGCAAAAGCAACAATTTCAAATTGAAGGCATGACATGTGCGACTTGCCAAGTCACCGTGCAACGGGCTGTTGCCCAAATCCAAGGTGTTAAGCAAGTCAACGTCAATTTAATTACGCATGCAATGCAGGTCGAATTTGAACCTACCGTGAAAATTCAATCAATCATTAAAGAAGTAGAAGAAGCCGGATATGGTGCCAAAGTCATCGCCCAAGATCAACCCGAACAATTTCGTAAACAACAAAAGCTCACCCGCAGTGTGATCAAACGTCGTCTCATCATTTCTTTTTCTTTTTTAATCCCTCTTTTTTATATTTCCATGGGGATGCTATTGGGTCTTCCTCGATTTAACTTTTTAGACTTGACCTATGTTAATCTCTCATTTCAATGGTTCTTAACCATTCCCATTATCGTGGTGAATTATCGATATTTTTCAGTGGGCACCAAACGGTTACTAAAAGGTGATCCAAATATGGATACCTTGGTGGCGATTGGTACGGGTGCCGCGATTCTGTATGGATTTTATATTACCGTTATTTCATTTTATGGGGAGTTCATCCAGGATATGGACTTAAGCATGATCTGGATGGATCAGTTGTATTTAGAAACGGCTGCCACCATTCTTTCTTTAGTCACAATGGGTAAATATCTAGAAGAAATTTCTAAACAAAAAACTTTAGGGGCATTGGAAAAGTTAATTGATTTAAAACCAAAAAAGGCATGGAAAAAAACCAACGGTGAGCTAGTTGAAGTGTTAGTGAGTGAATTAAAAGTAAGTGATCTTGTGTTGATTAAACCTGGGGAATTCATTTCCGTTGATGGTGTAATTCGCAATGGCGATACGATGGTGGATCAAGCTGCTATCACTGGTGAATCGCTGCCAGTCCACAAGCAAGTAGGAGATTCGGTGATTGCTGCAACTCTCAACCAATTAGGGGCGATTGAAGTAGAAGTGAAATTATTAGGGGACGATACGACGATTGCCAAAATTATTCGCTTAGTGGAAGAAGCGAGTCAAACTAAAGCACCGCTTACTAAACTTGCGGATGAAATTTCACGTATTTTTGTACCCATCGTTTTATTTATCGCTTTTTCCGCTTGTATGATATGGATTATAGTTGGACAACCTTTAGAATTTGCAATTCAAATTATGATTGCCATTCTTGTCATTTCTTGCCCCTGCGCTTTAGGTTTAGCCACACCGGTGACGATGATGGTGGGTACAGGCAAAGGTGCAGAATTAGGCATCTTAATTAAATCGGCAGAAGCAATGGAAAAGTTACATACGATTGATACCGTGGTGATGGATAAGACCGGCACCATTACACAAGGTCGACCTGTGGTCGTGGATATTTTAAGTGCCACAGATTTGAATCTCGAAGTCATTAAACAAATCGCCGCATCGATTGAATATAACTCTGAGCATCCGTTAGCCAAAGCAATCGTGGACGCTTATCAAGGTCCACTTCTTAATGTTACTGATTTTGTCTATGTGCCTGGGATGGGTGTCCGTGGAAAAATCAATCAAGAAACGTATCGGCTTACAAAAATAACGCATGTCACTGAAACTTTATCTCACATACTCTCGTCAGGAAAAACCATCATTGAGTTAAATGGCTCTCAAGGATTGATAGCGCATTTTGTCATCGCAGATGCGGTCAAACCTTCTAGTATTGAAGCGATTCAAGCTTTGAAGAAACTAGGAAAAAAATTAGTGATGCTGACAGGTGATTTAAAACCTGTCGCTCAAAGTATTGCAAACGAAGTCGGTATCACTGAAGTGATCGCTGAAGTCTTGCCCCAAGATAAAGATGCAGTGATTGCCGATTTGCAAAAACAAGGTCGAAAGGTCGTGATGGTGGGGGATGGCATCAATGATGCCCCTTCGTTGATGAGAGCGGATGTTGGGATGGCAATTGGAGCCGGAACTGATATTGCCATTGAAGCGGCGGACATTGTCCTTTTACAATCGGATTTACGGCAAGTGGATTATGCGTTTGATCTTTCCAAGAGTGTGGTAAAAAACATGAAAACCAATCTATTTTGGGCTTTTTTCTACAATTTAATTGCGATTCCCTTGGCCGCTGGTATCTTATTTCCGGTCTTTGGTTGGTTATTATCTCCGATGATTGCGGCGCTTGCGATGGCATTTTCCTCAGTTTCGGTTGTCCTTAATGCACTTCGATTACGAAGCTTTAGGGCAAATATAGTAAGATAAGAAAGGAGCATCGAATATGGCACAAATCAAAACCTTAAAAGTTGGTGGCATGACTTGCATGCATTGCGCTGCAAAAGTCACCACGGCACTGAAGCAAGTTCCCGGTGTGAGTAACGTCAAAGTGAATCTCATGTCAGAAGAAGCAGAAGTGATGCTACAAGGTGCGGTCACAGACGATGCTTTTAAAAAAGCGGTTGTCGGTGCTGGTTACCAGTTTCTCGGCAGCAAATAGAAAGTAGGGTTCCGTATGGAACAACCTCACCTCTCCTTGCGAGCAGATCATTATCCTGCTTCGCCCATTCGTAAATTATTACCTTATGCCAAAGCTGCTGAAGCAGCAGGTCATAAGGTTTTTTATTTGAATATCGGTGAACCCGATTTACCAACGCCTAGTGTCTTTATTGAGGCGATGAGAAGATATCAAGCCCATCATATTGCTTATGCACCTTCTCAAGGTCATCCGACTTTACTGCAAGCGATTCAATCGTATTTTGCCAAAGATGGCTATCAATTTGATATCCAAGATTTGCAGGTGACCCAAGGCGCGACGGATGCCTTGTTATTTTCTTTTTATGTGATTTGTAACCCTGGTGATGAAATTCTAACGCCTGAACCTTTTTATCCCAATTACTTAGCGTTTACCAAACAACTGGATATCCAGCTTGTCGGTATTCCGACGTTTGCAGAAACTGGTTATGCCATTCCTGCCATCGACGTGATTGAAAAAAGAATCACCAAGAAAACCAAAGCGATTTTGATTGCCAATCCAAGTAATCCTTCTGGTCGAGTCTATCGTGATGATGAATTACAAAGACTGATTACCCTCGCAAAAAAATTTAATCTCTGGCTGATAGGAGATGAGTTATACCGTAAGTTAACGTTTGCCAAACACCAAGCAATATCCTTTGCCAATTATCAAGACATTGAAGATCGAACGATTATCGTTG
>Ga0194115_10004721_pt1 | contig 14499 bp, 14 predicted proteins | sample TA2MahsurfametaG_3_FD_148656 | JGI IMG/M metagenome (GOLD analysis project Ga0194115, IMG submission 148656) | Freshwater microbial communities from Lake Tanganyika, Tanzania - TA2015002 Mahale S4 surface | ecosystem: Environmental > Aquatic > Freshwater > Lake | place: Tanzania: Lake...
CTTAGCACGGCGAAAAGCAGTTCACACATCCCCGCAACTTACCAGCGCGGTTCGAATACGCCTTCAGCGCCAAGTCGGATCCCGCCTTGCCCTCTTTGACAAGTTGGTCGATCGCCTTCGTATAGTGGCCGATAGCAACTTCAAAGTCTGCGTTCTTGTAGCATTCGTCCCCTTGTTCCTTGAATCTTTCCACAGGACTCAAGCTCGATTTTCGCTTCTTTTCCATCGCCTCCCACTTTGGCTTGATCTTGGACATCATCCTGGCGATATCTGGATTCCCGGCATCCAACCGACTAGCCAATTCGAGGGTCTTCATTGCAGCTCCAATATCGCCGTTCTGCATCTGTTCATCAGCCTGACGGCAGTATGCGGCAACCTGGTCACCACGCTGCAACTCGGTGACTTCTTTCTTCATTCGCTTGAGATCGGGATTGTTGGACTGGATTCCAAGTCCGTTCTCCAAAGTCTTGATGCAGTTGGGTAGGTCATTGAGAGCCTTTTGTGCTACCGCTAGACGAAAGTACCCCTTCACAAAAGTCTTGTCTGCAAGGATGCACTGGCGTGCAGCTTCGGCCATTTCTTCGTACTCAGAAAGCTTTTCGTGGCTGAAACCGGACTAAAAGTGAGTGCGGCGGCCTGGTTGAACTGGCACAAGCAACAACGGCAAGCACCTCGAAACTCACCATGCCGCCATGTTCGACCAGTAAGAGGACTGGGAAGGATCAATCTTGGTAGCTTCCTTGTACTTTCCAATGGCCTCGCGATACTTCCCTGTCTTGAACAGAGCATTTCCTGCTTCCTTCAGAGACTCAGCCGACATTTTCACGATTTTCAGCAATTCGGATAATCGCTTCTCTAGGTGATCCCAAAAAGTGGGTAAATTGAATCTTATCGACCGGCAAAGGGGAGGCACTGACCGTTGTTCAAGTATTGATGGTCGTTGGCACGAAACGGCGCAGTTGACGAGGGAGCCAACCCTCTCAGGAATCGTCGACGGCAGCCAAAGGGTTGTTGCGGCGCCCCATGGGCGCACGGTACAGGACTGTGCTGCCTTTCCCGCCGCTCAATTCTGGGCGTCTGGGCGATATATTCGTCGAAGCAAAAGGAAATCCATGACCACCTGGCGACGCAGACAGTAACAGTCAAACGACAGACGACGCTGTCATGACTACTTCGAACTATTCGCTGTGACCGTACATACAGTATGTATGATAGTATGATAGAACAATTCGCTTTGACTCCATACCGTATGTATGATATGATATGTACGTATCTAAGATGGGGGTTCCAATCACCAATCACCCAATGACGTTACACAGTGGGCAAAGTTGAAACGGGAGGGGTGTGGCTGTCCTAACCTGCAGTCAAAGCTGGTACCGGTATATGGGTTAGACAGTATCTGTCTATCGTCATGTATGGTTACAGTTATCATAACTGAAAATTCAAACGATTCTATCTTTCCACTACAGTACACGGTATGGTTTGCCTGACGTTGGGTAGACGGGTATGTGTATATTCATGCGGCATCGTATCTATCGTATGTAAACCCCGTGCCCGAGCTTCGGGGTCACAGACACGCGATCAAAGACCCGCAAATACCAGGATACCGAAACTATGGGCACCTACCCTGTGCTACAAGAAGAGTTCCGCCCCAGGCTACAAACTAATCCTAGCTAGCCAGCAACTCTGCTGCATTAAGGAATTTCAGACAAGAGAGTTGCCTGGACAAGGACGATAATCTGTTGTATCCGGTAAACGAGACGGTGCCACCATCATACTCCTGTGGACCGTTCCCGCAAAAAAATTTGAACGCCCTTAACGAGCCGGCCGTTGCTGGAAGGCGATTTCGGTAACTTTTGCCCTTGTGGCACGACGTCTACCTCCTCATCCTCAATGTCGCATTTTCGCCTATACGGCGTTGAGCTTCTTTCTCTCGGTTTCTTCCAACCTGATTCTTCTGATTGCTCTCGTGTGCAATCGAGGACATTCCCCACACTGGACGATTCCGAAAAGTCTGCCTTGCTGCGTGCTTTGGGCTTCGGTGATTTGCCCCTCTTGTACCTGAATTTGCTCCTGTCGCACTCCTCCGCATCCGAGGAGACGGCAACAATCTCGATATCATCAGTGCTCATAGTGGAGTATCGGTCGTCTTCTATTTGATACAGCTCGTCCTCAGTAAAGAAAAGATTCGGGAGATCCTTAGGATCTGGACGAGGACATTGTCTAAGCGATTTGATGGGCGGGTAGTCGAATTTGACCAATTTCTGCCGTCTTGGCGTTCGCCTCTCTCGTGTTTTCTGGGTTTTCTGCAATAGGACGGGATCAATCATATTCCCATCATCATCTTCGACAAGAAAATTGATCTCACGAGGAGTTTGCCCGGTTTCGCAACTGTTGAATCCGGTGTCATTTGTCGCGCTGGTACCATACGTATTCACAGTACCCCATGAGCCTAGTCTGCGGATCTGATTGGTTTCGTCCTGAACTGTATCTTGAGTTCCCACAGTATAGTCATCGCTGTCTCGCCCCCCACCAGCTCCGGCAAACTTCCATATACTGTTGGCAGCATCTTGAAAATCACCATTGACAGCCTTTGATACCATATCATTAACTTGACTTATCGCGCCGTTACTGCGATCTGACGATCTCTCTTGCCCGGGAAGGTCACAGAGCCCCAGCATGCCTGCCAAGTCATTCAACATGGTGCTCTCCGATGGGTTTTCCGAGGTTAGAGGAAGAAATGTGTGACTTGCCTCGTATGGAGACTTACTGTGGGAGTCTCCTGATATCTCACTTTCTCCTTTGTCGTGGTGTCTCTGGGGTTGGTTTGCATTCCACATGTGAAGAGTCTTAATTGTTGCAGCAGCTACTACTTGAATATCCTGAAAAGTTTCTAGGAAAATGTTTGGCTGCTCTTCTGCCCGCCGGAGTCGTTCAGTTTCTCGGATCGACTCAAATATCACGTTTTGCACCGATTCAAACCCACTGGCTTTCCGCCGCGTCGCTCGTTTGTGTCTTGAAGCGTACACATTTTCGCCCTCCACTCGCAGCATCTTTTGGTGGCCTCGCGAGCACGGAACGTGAGAAATTTCCTCTTCCATCTACTGAATGAATAGAAATCTGGAACGAGCTCGCAAGAGAATGATGAAACGTTTTGCTCCGAGTAAAGCCCTCACCATGCGCAGAAGAAGGCTAACAGGTAACTGTAAGTGCAGTCAACGGGTGTGTTGCATCGTCTCGTTCACCACATTCCTCATCGGTAGTGTACCTCTGGTTAAGGTGAGGCATACCTATCGCTTTTTTGTTTTGGTGTCGTTTCGGCGAGCCGCATTTATTCCAATACAATTCACCTGTAAATAAATCTGAATGTTTCGCGTACTCAAGCGAGCTAGCCCGACTCTGTGATGATTGACAATGCGCTCCGCCGCGCTCTCCGATTTATACTCCACGTGGAGGGTTTCCATCCATCGAAACAACTGAAGGATAACTGCTTTCTAAACGCTGCATCGGGAGACTACCGCCGCGGGCACCCTGATGAAAAGGGAAAAGGATGCGTTTATCTTCGCCATGTTGCGCCGATGTAACTATAATCAACAACCAGCTCAAATGAATTTTTCGAATGGAAGGGCCGCACATAGAATGCCCGGTTGCAGTGGTTGTCAACATGAGGTATCGCTCCGCCGAAAGCGAACCAACGCCGTTTTGGGAATGTACTCGATGGCTCGAGTAATTTTCGTTCTGAACGCGCTTGGAATGGATCATGCAGCTGCCTTCCTGGGGCTAACCAGGAACCTTTTGCCTCGTTATGTACGTGGGTGTTACGAGATAAGTTCGACTAAATCTGAATATGACGAACGATTGCGAGTGAGATTAGAGTCCATGACAGTCAGGGAATTGCGCGATCTGGTGAAGACCCTGCCCGACCTGAATAAGAGGGGGACAATGTCCCGGTTGAAACTCAAGAAGGATATTGTCGAATATCTTCGTGGAAATCTTCGATCGTCAGTTTCTGAAAATCTGGTTCAAGCGGACAAAGCGATGCAGAGTTTGCCCATTATGATGCCAGCAGCCAAAGAAACAGTACCTACCATGTCGGCAAAAGAAGCTACGTTCGAACGGACTTACCAACAATATCCACCTTTGCGAGCTATGGAATGGGTCTCCGGTGTGGGTGAGGATGATATCAGACAGAAGTATCACCCCATTTTCGAAGGGGATCAAAACCAGCAAACGGGAGATATGGACATTGTTTTCGTCGGCACGGCAAGTTGTACACCTGGAACGACCAGAGGGGTAAGCTGTACTGCAGTTCGCTTGAATTGGAACCGGCAGGCGATTCATGGTGTCCCTGGGGGGCGCGAAGACTCAGAGCGAGGATTCAACGGCGGCACATGGCTTTTTGATGCTGGCGAGTGCACGCAGGTACGTAGTCTTGTTGGGGACCCCTTCTTTCTGATATTCGGATGAGGAAACGCAGATGCTGGCACCAGTCCTAGAGAATCTCTTGATGACGATGCTCATCTTAGATATTGATACACGTGTCTGACGAACATATTGGACAGATATGTCTTGGATTCAGCTCGTAATAGGCTCACGTATGAATCTCCTTCTCAGTTGCAGGTCCAACGTACCGGATCCATCAGACCAGGGAAAATAACCAAAATTTTTCTCACACACGCCCATGGCGATCATTCCTTTGGGCTCCCTGGGCTACTGTGCCTGATGGGCCAAGACAGAGACAGACAGTCGTCGATTCCAGTTGATATTTATGGTCCTGAGGGCCTGCGAACGTGGCTGCGAGTTGCAATACGCTACAGCGTTAGTAGGATTGTGCCAAACTATCGGGTTCACGAACTGAAGGACATACCCGTCGCACCTGAGTGGGAGTTTAGCAGGCGGGCGAACAGATATGTTTACCGAGGATTAAATAACAAAACAGAGAATCGATGGGGTTTCCAGGGTTTGGCGGGGGAGGATCGAACAAGTTGGATATCACAATCCGACAAGGTGGATCTTCAGCCATCACGGCTTTTCGGGGAAGTTGAAGGTGGGCGCGACATTTATCCGATTTACGACCACCCTCATAGCTCAGACGGCGCGCCCGTATGGGAAGTCGACGACGAAGCTGACGTGAGCGTGTATGCAGCTCCAATGTCGCACTCGATTCCTTGCGTCGGGTACGTCATTGAAGAAAAGAGTAAACCCGGACGTCTACGTAGCGAACTGGTGACTCCCGTCGTGAAGAGAAACCTCAATGCCCTTAAGGAAGCAGGTTTCACAATCCCGATGAAGGCGCTTGCTGTCATTAAGAATTTGCCACCTGGAAGTTCGTTCACATTTCCTGATGGTACTGTTGTGACAGAGCAAGAGGCTGTCGAACGACCCAGAAAAGGAAGAAAAATTGTGATCTGCGGTGACACAGCAAGTGCTCGAGCTATTGAAGGTACGATTCATTTGACATGTTTGATTTTTTGCTCATCTTGGATTCTCACGTGTTCACCGTAGGGCTCGCAAGCGATGCAGATGTCGTCGTACACGAGGCAACGAACAGCTTCTTAGCGGGTGTTGATAAAGACACAGATTTACAGGCGGTTGCTCGCGATGCGATCGTTCACGGCCATTCGACCCCCTATATGGCCGGTAGGTTCGCGAAGCGCGTCAGAGCGAGAAGGTTGGTATTGAATCATTTCAGTGCACGATACAAGGGGGATGTATCTGTTCAGAGCTTGTCCATTATGACACGACTCGAAGACCAGGCAGTCCAGGCGTCAGGGTTGGATCCCAGGAACGTTGCCGCAGCCTGGGATTTCATGGTACTTCCCGTGAGATCAAATAAAGGCACTGCAGCAACCCAAACAGACGGTTAAAATAGAGATTTTGAAAACGGGGCTCGTTGAGAACCCCACCCAGTTTTGTAGATGATGCTATCTCGGTGATATTGTCTACTAAGGGAGACATCGCTTTTCCAAAAGTTCAATATTCTCCTTGATGAGATCTTCGAACCATCTCCAAAGGTCGTCTACAGACGGGCACGGATCAGAGTGTAGGAATCCGTGTTCCATACACTTGACCCCTGTGACGACCAGCGCAGCCAGACACATATCTGCGGCTTCGCATGACACCAGGTGGAAAGGCATGTAGCTTCTCTGAAGTCCGAGAAGAAAGTTAGCAAGGAATGCATAGGCGCCGCACCATCCGAGAGCTGATCGAAGTACAACTGAAAGCTCATTGTTGTACATGCTGGTCTTGTCTACCAACGCGCTGGCATAAACATCCCAGAACTGCTTCATTGCTTTGACGATGTCACATGCACTGGTAACTTCTCCTCGTGCGGCCATGAAGTACGCGCAAAGCACGGGCCAAGCGCAAAATGTACCAGGATCCCGGCCTCTGTCGCCGACATGTACCATTTCCCAGTCACAAACGTAGAATTCTCCTCCCCGAAACTCTCGCCGACGTTCGGTTCTACAAGTATGTTTAAACAATGAATATCTCCATGCAAAAGCACGTCGGATCGATCGTATGCTATAGCAAGACAATCAATTATTTCGTCGAAACGTTCCTGCCCTAGTTCGCGAGCATACGTGACAAAATGGTTGCAGGCCTGGTCGTCGACGCTTGTAATCTGTGAGAAATAACTTTTTGCGATTGGCTACAGGCCGCGGAATGAATTCTTGATCCCATTGTTCAAGAACGAATCCTCTATAGGTTGAGTGTTGACGGTTGCAACGAAGCGCGCAACCTCGCTTATTACTCTCGCGTCTACTTTCCCGCGTACGAATTGATTCGCCCAGACTTCGTGATGTCGTGCTCACTGTGACACCAACATCTTGATCCCGGGGGCAATGTCTAGACATAGATACGGTGTCACGACTGGGGCGCGTGAACCGATCAGATCCGCAAACTTCGCTAGCATGTCATACTCCGTCTGGATTCTGTGGAGATCATAAAATGACTTTTCAGGATTCCATCGGGCATGCTCGAACCCTATCTTGACGAAGACAGATATGTCTCGGTTGTCTTGTGGGAAGATCCGATAGCTAAAGTTGGTGCAACCTTCAAGGTTTTCACCGACAAGTTGTTTCCCCGCTGCCGTTTTTTCGGCAATTTTCCGAAAGACTTCGTATTCTGAGTCTGCGTTGCAGTGAGCGGAAAGGCATTGTAGTACTAGGGTTAGTTTCTCTGCTTTCTCTTGATTGATATGTTGTTCTTGAAGCATATTCGTTCGATCTGATCTACATCAACCAAACGCCCCAAGACGCCGATGCTTGATTTGGCAGAGAAAGATGGAACGGTGGGATCTATCGCGTGGCGGCAAAGTCGAAGTATCGGACTTGATTGCTTCTGCGGTCTTCCCATGCCGTATCATAGGACCGTGTAGCATGTAGCACACGGTATCGTGGGATACAGTACATACCAACGTGTTTCGAGCATCACGAGCCCCCATTGCTTGGCAAGGAGGTTCAACGGGGATTAGAGGCCGCTGTGAGAAGGGGTAATTCTAGCTCGCGTTCGCCACAACCGTAAAACCAGAAAAATCGCCGGCCCGCGAAATACCTGGTCCCAATCGTATGTATGCATAAAGAGAAAATTTCCTTGGTCAGGGCGGGCTACAGCATTTCCGGTTGTCCACCTCAACCTTGTGTTCTCCAGCCCATAGCAATTCCACGAACGTACTAACTGTAACACTAAGCGTAATTTACTTTCAACGAAAGCTCGATTGGACTTCCAAGTACCTTCGCTCCCGGTCTCGTTCCGATTCCACGACCTTCATGGCAAGTTTGGCGCAGGTGGAGCACCGGAACCAAGATGCTACGGTATACGTCGGAAACCTCGATTCGTCGTGCTCGGAGGATCTTTTGCTCGAACTATTCGTCCAAGTGGGGCGTGTCAAATCAGTTTACATGCCCAAGGATAAGGTCACGCAAGCACACAACGGTTACGGCTTCGTCGAGTTTCTTGACGTGATTGATGCTGACTATGCCATCACCATATTGAACATGATCAAACTGTATGGCAGGCCCCTAAAGGTCTCGAAGTCTTCACTCAACAATAAGGCCGAGCTCTCGCGAGATGTGGGAGCTAACCTGTTTGTCGGGAATCTCGACCCAAACGATGTAGATGAGAATCTTCTTTACGATACATTCTCGGCGTTCGGCACCCTTATCCGACAACCCAAAATCATGAGAGACGAGGACACCAACCAGTCTAAGGGATTCGGTTTTGTCAGCTTTGATTCCTTCGAAGCGTCTGATACAGCACTGGAGTGCATGAATGGACAATTTCTGGGGAACCGACAAATCATGGTTCAATACGCCTTCAAGAAGGATACCGCTGGTGAAACTGAAAATGCAGGACGTGTCATGGGAGAGGCACAGCGACATGGTAGTAGAGCCGAAAGAATGCTTGCTGCGCAAAGGAGAAACCTTCAGCAGTTACACCACAAGCCTTCATTTGGGGTCGTTCCACAGGCGTTTGCGCCACTACCCCCGGGAATTCCGCCCCCACCCCCTCCGCAAGTACCTGTGTGCGTCACGGTCCGGCAGTGATTTCCATTACACAATGCACCTACATCAATGTTTCTCATATTTCTGTCTTCTTTCACGATCTTCTTCTGCAGGGCGACGGGACTCCTCATTCCTCCTCCACCACTTCCGCCTCTTCCTCACGCTAATCATTTCCCCCCCGGGGTTCCATTCATTCCTCCTCCACCCCCACCACTACAATAGGAGCTTTGGGGCGCATTGCAGTCTTCACAACTTGAGACAGAGGTGCAGACCACGAAAGCAACGACTTCTAAATCGTACACTATTTACACAAAAATTCTGATTACGTGATAAGCACTCACTAAGAGAACAAGCTTCCTCCACCACTCGACGTGATGCTGAAAATTCGCAGCGAGTTGCCCAATACTGAAGAGATTAGTCCTGTCAGTACCAAGTTCGACAACGCTTCGGTACAGATATATGATGGACGCAAAGTTTGGAAGTCGAAGTAATCGCATCATCGTTGGCTTTCGCTTGCTTCCACCCGACAACTCTTGCTCGTCCTCAGCAGCGGTGCCAGTTTCAATAGTTTCCGGCCTGCTTTCCGCCGTCGCGCCAATACGTGTACTGGTGCCGAGAAGCTTCCCCTCAAGACTGGTTCCATGCAGTCTTCCCTTTATTGCGTCCTCATAACCAAGACTGTAGTACATTTCTAGCATCAATGTATCGATTGTTGCCACCTTCGAAAACGATCCTCGTGATTTCGATAATCGTTCCACCGGTCGGATTGTGGCTGTGAAAATAGAACTCTGCATGAGGAGAAAGGCAAGAGAAACCATGACTCCCATCGCAGCACGATTTGAGACTTTCCCTCGCAAGAAGGGTATCTGCTTTTCAATAAACGCCTTCGAGCGAGTGGGGAAGTTATCAACCATCACCTTGGGCCCTCCAGCTAGATCTTGTCCTGCAATTCCTGCTACCAAACCGACAAAGCTTGTTAGGACGATGGTTTTCATAAATCCGACTGAATAAATCAAGCCAAACAGTAAGGCCGAACCTGCTCCTACAACATCAGAGAGCTTGAGGGGGGCTACGAATTTCTGGCAAAGGTTGAAGTACTTTGACATCTTTTCTCGAACTCTTGGATCGAATCGTAATTGCTGGGCCTGGGCCAGATACGACTGGAGAATCCCAGCCTGAGCGATAACAGGATACGAAAAGCGATCAGAAGTGACTCGTGATGCGATATCCTCGAACGCCAGGCACTTTGCCCAAGAATCTCAACTCGCTTTGCGCCGCAAAACGTACCCGTTTCAAATTGTGCTCTTTGAGAGCCATGGTACTCTGGCTTCTCGTCATATGCACTAGATACCTTTCGTGCTCCATATTGTAGCTGACCACAATTCCAAGGAGCCCATTAATGTCGTGGCGTCCCGTGTTAACGACTGTGACGAAGACACTTGGAGGCGACGTGACCAGCTTCGAGGGATCCCTGTCGGTCTCATCGTCCGAGTCGCCTCCCATGTTCTTGGTCAAAAGGAATTTACTTGCAAGAAATCAAGGGCGTTGGCTGTTCGAGCAATGGCGCGAGAACTGGGTGGACCGGCTGATATCTCCCCTCCCCCACCTTTACATGGTAGGTGGTCTTCCCGATCGACCACAGGTGCGAGTTCGTGGAGAGAGCGTGTAATTTTGGCAGTGACTGTGACTGTGACTATGAAATCGTTACGCCCGGTTGAAAAGGGTAACTCCCCCCCAAGCACTATGTCTTCTTTCTACGCTATGGGTTGAGGAGTGTGTGTTGACACTGTGAGATTCGTGATTGGTTGGGGTTTGGATTTTGGGTTCGATCGCCTGCAAACTCCCAACTCCCGAACCCCCTCTGTTCTGACAGTGAAGTCTTTTCTTCGTGACCATGAATGACCAATGACCAGTAGCGCATGCCAAGCGCGTTCCGCGCATTTGTAACATACCGTATATGTATGATACGGGTATCTGCTATATATGTACCTGTATCATAGGTTGACAGCGACCTCATGTGTTCCTTCGTTGTGTGATTGTAGATTGGGACCATGGAACCACTGACACCATAACGGGTATTAACTGTAACAATGTAACTGTAAGCTATTTTTTCATACAAATGCCCCATGGTGAGTGCGAGTGACCACCGACGTACGTTCGACTCAGTTCAACTCAAAATTAGATATTCATCACATGGACCGTGGGCGAACCAGATCCGAAACTAACGTCCCTCGCGCCCGATGACAGAGTAACTGGTGAAAAAGAGCACACTCAAGGATAGAAGCAGAGACAGAATGGTGGAGCCGGCGCCATCAGCGGCACTGCTATGGCGCCCGCATCTTGTTGCGCCCATGAACTTGTTCTTCTCGCAATCCATACAAGGTGAGTCTTCACTCGTCTGGCGACCCAAAGGGTTCCACGTCCCAGCGTGGCACAAAATTGCATCACAACCGTACGCTTTCACGGCGCCGTCGTTCCAACCTTCGATTCCGCAAAGTTCGTCACTAACACGCGTGATTTGGTTGTTTTGAACCAATAGTGATAGCCGCAGAAGACTGCTCAGCTCGCCCGGGATGGAACCGGTGAGCAAATTCGATGATAGATCTACCACGAGCTTTTCGTTGCTTGGAGACTGCTGAAGCAAAGTGCCAGGCACAGAACCCAAAAAATGATTCTGACTTAAGTCAAGGTAGACTAACTCTTTGGAACTCCCGAAATCGTAAACTGGGCCGGTGAATTTGTTGTGGGAGGCAGCGAATCTTGTCAGTGATACCAAGCTTCGCAGCCAATGGGGCAAGTCGCCGCTCATGCTATTGCGAGAGATATCAACTACACGAAGGTTGACAAGGCGCGAGAACTCCTCGGGGATTGGGCCTGATAATTTGTTGAATGCGACGTTGAGCTCTTCCAGGGATCGCGCATAACCGATTCCACGCAACGAAACAAGACCCGTATTATCGAGGCCTAGGGTCTTGAGATTTTTTGCATTTTCTATCCCTTCAAAGCTCAAGTGAAGTTGATTCGAGTACAGTTTCAAGTGAACGAGCTTTGGCAGTAGATAAATCTCTGTCGGCAACGACCCTACGAGCTGATTCCCCCCCAGCTGAACGGACGTCACGGATCCGCTTTCGTCGCAACCGATCCCGTACCAATCACATACTGGACGCTCGCTAATCCAATTGTCGCGAGCATGCCAACCTATACCACCGCATCTGTCGTGCAATAGTGCGAGAATGTCACGTTCTGGCAGTCCCATGGTCCGGTTCTTGCTACATAATGCCTGTCCCAGGAATGGACCAGTCTGCTCATTACACGGGCGACACATAGAGTCGATATAGGCACGACGACCGCCCATGGTGCCTGAAGGACAAAGAATTGCGTCGCAGCCGAATTCGCCAACACTGCCCTGCATCCACCCGGCTTGACTGCACAAGTTGTCGTCTACTTCGGTAATAAGGTTTCCTTCGAGATAGATGTTCATCTTTTTGAAGCGATCGTAGGTTCCATGTAGCCTACCAGTGACAAAGTTATTGGACAAGTCCACTGTGACTGGCATGATACCATCAACGCCGGTGAGAAGGTTTTCCGGTAGGTTTCCTTCCAGTTTGTTGCCAGCCAAAAGTAGAGCCCGGACGGTAGTAGTAGTTGGGAACGGAGGAACGGGTCCAGACAGCCCCCCGCCCTTGGTCCTCTGATCTTGAAGGGAAACAGAAATCAAACTACTCGCCGAGTCTAGAGAAGCTGGTAGAAATCCAGTGAATCGGTTCTTGGCAAGAGCCAGTACTTCCAAGTTTTCCAGTTCATCCCATCGATCGGGAAGACTGCCCTTGAGGTTGTTATCCGAAAGGTAAAGCTCTCTCAGATCAGCCAGATTGAATATTTCTTCAGGAATCTCACCAGACAAATCGCAGCCCTGCATAGACAACGCACGTAATGATTTCACCACCAGTATCTCAGTGGGTATGGTTCCGGAAATTGGCGTGTGGTCGGCATATAATTCTTCAAAAACAATATTCGCATTTTCAATTCCATCATAGTCTTTGGTTCTCGTGCCGGCAACATTGATGCTGTACATGTGCTCAGACGCTGCAATGTTATAGAAGGGTAACACTACTTCATTTCGAGAAAAATCAATCGTCGTCAAATGTTGCATACTGAGGGTGCAGTTAGTTTCATGAATGTAACAAACGAGCTGATTTATAACATAATCAGAAAAAATTACACATACCTGTAGAGCGTTTCGGGGACGGTTCCAACTAGGTTATTGTTGGGCAGCAAGATTTTTCGAACTCGTCCGTCTTTGGTATCTCCTAGATTCCAACACTCCACGCCATACCAGTTGCAAAAATTTGCTTCGGACAACCAGTTGTCCGAACGATCCCACTTTTCTCCATCCAATTGTACGTAGATGTCGAGAAGGACACTGCGATCGTCCTTGTCGAAACAGGTGGTCGCCCCCCAGAACTTAGCTGAATCGCATGGTTGACAGGCTGAATCCTCCGTTTGGAACCCGTATACTGAGAACGACCCGCGCGGGCACAAGAAACCATCGCACCCAAATCGATCTACAGATCCTTCGTTCCAATTCACATTGTCGCATAATGTGCTGGGAACATCGGTCCATTCATTGTCTCCCAGGTTCCAGATAATTTGCAAATCTTCCAGAAGATCCAACGTTTCCGGGACCGTACCGGTAAGGGTATTAGACGCTAAATTGACACTGATTTTTCCAGAACGTTCCATCCCGTTAACAACAGCCTCGAGAAAGTCGGATGGAATTTGGCCACTGAGGGCATTGTTGTTGAGATAGATCTTGCGAAGATTGGGTGCTTTTGAAAAGCTAGGTATTGGTCCGGTCAAATCATTGTTGTGAGCCCAGAATTCCCTGAGCATATCAAGGTTGTTGATAAGCACGGGAATCATTCCATGGAACTGGTTCGAGCTGAGCGATACGTTCCTCAAATGCACCAAAGTCGACAATGCATCAGGAATGCTTCCTGTAATCGAATTCTGAAATAGATCTAGCTCTTTCAATAGAGACAGCCGCTCTATATCTTCAGGCAGACTTCCAAGAAGTCCACACTCAGCAACCGCCAAGGTGTTGAGATTAGTCAGCGAGAAGAGCTCGTCGGGGAGCTGGCTGTCAATTTTGTTCTTCGACATGTCTACTTCGACCAGAGTGGCGGAGGCTGCTGTGATGCCACCTACGCTGGTGGTAGCCGTGCTTCGGAATACAACGCTTTCAAGAGGGGAGCCGGTCGACTGAAGCCCCGAAAAGTCCACGTCGAGATACGGGTTGTGTGAGAAGTCGATCCGCGCGAGACTTGGGAGCGTCCAGAGAGAAGGTGGCGTCCTTCCTGTTAGAAAATTACCTGGAAGAAGCAACCCGATCACCTGCGCCGATATGGCTGCGCCATCTTGAGTTCTTCTCCCAGGAATCTCTTCGTCGGAGCAAATCACACCGAACCATTCGCAAATATCTCCACCTCTATCTCGCCAGCCAGAGTTTTTGTTCCAAGCATCGCCCCCTGTTGCCTCGTAGAAGCTGACGAGGACTTGCTTTTCATCCACGTCAGCCACTACTCTCGTCCAGGGCGAGATAAGGAGCAAGCAGCCAAGCAAAAATTTCATTCTCAATCCTTGTTGTTGTAACGACAACCACGTTCGAATTTCGAGTGTTGTCACTACCGTCTCTCCTTGGCCGCGCATGGTCCCAGGCACCGACGGATTCTTGTTTACATGTTCATGGATGGATCGTGACACAGACATAAAATTCGTGCTGTCCAATGCTTCGGCCACCGGCATGGCGCCAAATTTTGCAGGCACGACTGCATCGAGAGTATTCACATATGGTGAGATAACTCTAATACGTATATGACCTACATACATACAAGAGATGACATTGACTGTGACAGTGAACTGCGGATTGTAGTTTGCGGACGATTAATGCGACCGACGAGCCGTCAGACGAGCAGACGGACTAGGGTACCCG